>Ga0326728_10006013_pt1 | contig 33246 bp, 32 predicted proteins | sample MB3enrmetagenome_FD_207602 | JGI IMG/M metagenome (GOLD analysis project Ga0326728, IMG submission 207602) | Lab enriched peat soil microbial communities from McLean, Ithaca, NY, United States - MB31MN | ecosystem: Environmental > Terrestrial > Soil > Wetlands > Peat | place: USA: New York... | reverse complement strand
CAGGCAGCAATAACTTCGAGCTCGCCATCGCTGTCTCGGTTGCAGTGTTCGGGATCGGTTCACGTGCCGTCCTCGCGGCAGTGATAGGGCCGCTCGCGGAAGTGCCTGTCATGCTCGGACTGGTCAATGTATCGCTCTGGATGAAAAAACGATTATTCCCCGCTCCATTCGTAGCAGAAGGTGGAAAATGAGAGAAAAAGTGTCCTGCGGCTGCAGCAAGGCGCCGGGGCCCGAGCTCCGGGACATGAGTCGGTCTCGAAAGCCCTGGATTGTGGGAAACCTGCTTGTGCAGGGTCGCAGCGTACCCGTCGTGTCGACTCGTCTTGATCGACAAGACGAGTGGGGCAGCGTGAAAGTCAGGTGGCATATCGGCAGAGACCGCTACGCAGTAACGCCTGGTCTCTATGCGACCGGCACACCCACGCCGGAGTCCCCGGTGCTTGTCACGGCAAACTACAAACTGAGCTTCGACACCCTTCGGAAGAATCTCCAGGGGCTCGACACATGGATCCTCGTCCTGGATACAAAGGGCATCAATGTCTGGTGCGCGGCGGGAAAAGGAACCTTCGGAACCAGAGAGCTTGAAGAGCGGATCATGAAGGTGAAGCTGGAGGAGCTGGTGTCTCACCGTACGCTGATCCTTCCTCAACTTGGCGCTCCTGGCGTCTCCTCGCCGGATGTGAAGAGGGCAACGGGATGGACCGTGAGGTATGGGCCTGTGCGCGCAGAAGATATCCCGGCGTACTTGAAGGCAGGACAGAGAAAAAATGACGCGATGAGAGAAGTGCATTTCCTTCTTCCAGACCGTATGGCGGTTGCACCGGTACAGCTTGTGCAAGCCTGGCCGGTGCTCCCTGCGGTACTCGCAGTGTCGATGCTGTTCGCACTCCCCATCACCTACGGCTACGGGGCACGATTTTTCAGCTTCTTCATACCTCTTGTCGGTGGGCTGCCCGTGGCCGCTTTCTTTTTCCCAGCGCTCCTGCCGTATCTGCCCTTCAGGGCATTCGCGCTGAAGGGAGCGGTCCTCGGTTTTGTCTGGGGAGCTGCCTCGGCATTAGTTTCAGGTGCTTCACTTGTGCACGATGTGGGCGTCGTACTCCTTGTCATGCCGATGGTGGCCTTCATCGCAATGACCTTTACCGGCTCTTCAACATTCACAAGCCAGCCCGGCGCCGCTCTTGAGGTGCGACGGGGAGTTTTCCCTATGGCCGCTTCACTTTTCCTCGGCCTTGGGTTCAGCATCGTGGCGCGCATTTTCACAGCATAGGAGTTTCGCAATGAAAATGAGTTATCTGAAAAGCGGCGAAACACTTAGTTTGGACACGGACAAATGCAACGGCTGCAGGGAGTGCATCGAGGTATGCCCGCACGCGGTCTTTGCGATAAGCGAAGGCAAGTCGCAGATTGTGGATCGGGGCGCGTGTATGGAATGCGGGGCTTGCGCCCGCAATTGTGCTTCCTCGGCGATCGTAGTGAAGGCCGGCGTCGGCTGCGCCGCTGCAATCATCGGGGGCATGCTGCGAGGGAGCGAGCCGGGATGCGGATCTGCCTCGAGTGGTCGCAGCGCGGAGTGCCGCTAGTGGCGCGGGCGCAATTCGGCCAGGAAGAGAATAACCTGTCGAGATTTGCCGCAGAGAAGCCAGTTTCTTTCGTCAACGCGGGAGCAGAAACCTGCAACTTTATCGGAGGTGACTATGCCGAAGGTTTTGTTCGTCTGCACGCGTAACTCCGCGCGCAGTCAAATGGCTGAGGCGTATCTCAAGAAATTTGCCGGAGACAAGTTCGAGGTGGAAAGCGCGGGCTTGGAGGCTGGCAAATTGAATCCGTATGTCGTTCGCGCCTTGCTTGAGGAAGGAATAGATATTGCCGGGCATCCAACGCAGGATGTCTTCGCTCTTCTCAAGCAGGGCAGGCTTTATAACTTCGTTATTGCCGTGTGCTCGAAAGAAGCCGCAGATCGTTGCCCCATCTTCCCAGGGCGCGGCAAGCGTATGGTGTGGTCATACGCTGACCCCTCCACCTTTACTGGTTCGGATGAAGAGGTCATGGCTCGAGTGCGTGAGGTGCGCGACGCGATCAGAGAACGAATACGTCGGTTCGTCCGGGAAGAGGTGAGTCTGGTCTAGATAGCTCGTTTTTCGCAAGGTCCTACGGAGGCGACCATGCCGAAGGTTTTGTTCATCTGCACTCACAATTCCGCACGAAGCCAAATGGCCGAGGCTTATCTGAGGAAGTTCGGCAGAGATCAGTTTGAGGTAGAAAGCGCGGGTTTGGAGCCCGGCAAATTGAACCCCTATGTCGTGCGTGCTTTACAGGAGGAGGGCATCGATATTTTTGGGAAGAAAACCCAAGCAGTCTCCGATCTTCTCAAACAGGGCAAGTCATACGACTTTGTGATCGCCGTCTGCGCAAAAGAGGCCGCAGATCGCTGCCCCACCTTTCCAGGGCACGCAAAGCGTCTTGTTTGGTCTAATGCCGATCCCTCGACTTTCAGTGGTTCTGACGAGAAAATCATGGCGCAAGTGCGTGAGGTGCGCGATGCGATCAAAGAACAGGTTCGCCAATTTGCGGTGGAGGCCCCGAGTCTGGCTTCGCAGGACTGATGAGGCGGTGATGGCGCAGGTGAGCCAAGTGCGTGACCCGAAAAGCCCAGCGGTATTCGAATGTCCGCTGTCGTGCCTTCCAAGAACGAGAACCGAAAAGTAGTCTTCTGTGGACGTGGCTTGATTCGGGCCGGACCCCAACCAGCCGCGCCGTTTTCGGTTTGTATTGGACGTAATGCTTGAACTGCTTGGCCGCCCCGGTTCGGTCAGGGTGTGCCCACCTATTGTGACGTTGCCAGCAGCGCAGATTCCTGAGTCGTAGAGCGGATGTTTGAGTCATCTGGGAGCGTTGACTCTTCGTTCGCCTTACCCATGGGGAGTGGTGAGCGTTTCTTCAAGGACGATATCGGTACAACTCCCTTGGAGCTTATCCAAACTCGAACCATAGATTTAGGCGTCACTCTTTTGTGCTACAAGCCAGCGGAAGACCGCTATAGAAGTCCAATGGCACGACAAGTATTGCGTAGAATTGCTTGGCATTCTGGAAGAGTCACCGAAGTCTACTGGAGATCCTCCTCTCAGGATTGCGGCTTCATATGGCTGATCATCCAGCGTATGCCGAACTTGTCTGTCAGGTCGCCGTAATACCCGAAGAACTCGTCCTTCATCGGGTGAGTGGCCCTTCCCCCTGCGGAGAGTTTGGAGTAGAGAGTGTCAGCCTCCGTGTTGCTGCTGCACTCAACAGTCATTGAAAACTGGTTTCCTTTAGTAATGCTTCCAGTTCCCAGATTGTCGGAAGCCATGATCACATTCGTGCCGTTCTTCAGCACCGAATGCATGATGCTGTCCTTTGCCTGGTGAGGCATCTGTGCGGCCGCCGGAGACTCTCCTACGGTCATCAGGATGAGTTCTCCTCCCAGGCATTCCTTATAGAATGTCATTGCTTGGCGGCAAGTGCCGTCAAAATGAAGGTATGCGTTCACTTGGGCCATAGTATTATCTCCTCCAATCTCAGAAACGTAACGTCGTTTGCACTATCCGTCAAATCTGCTTTGCCGTCCCGGTTCGGTCAGAATGTTCCCACACAGCGATGGCCCCGAGAGAGCTCCAGCAATTTGGCTGGCGATTGCCATACGAGGAAACCCCTGAGCCGATTGAGCGTTTGAATGCCGCCTTCAATAGCGTTGAAGGTCTGGACAGCGGCATCCCTTTGCTCTTTCGACGGAAAAACAAGGCGCATGGTCAAGGCTGTTTACCCGACCATACCGTGGAAGGTGGCCGTCGTTAGAAAACGTGGTCGCTCGTGCTCGAAAGCCAGCCTGGTCGGTCTGTGCCCTTGTCTGTAGCGATTTCTATTGGGATAGTCCCTTCTATCGGGGCCGTGCATCATAAGCTGCCTTACACTGCCTGGACTCACATCCATTTCCTCTATTACGATTGTAAGTACATTAGATCCCACCACTGCGTGATTTTGCCCCGTTCAATCCAGGCAGCAAAGGTCTTTTCGCTTTTCGCTTGAAATTGGCAATAGGCGTAGAATCAGATCCGCTTCTCAGGAGCTCCCGACAGAAAGTCATCAAGGCATTGAAGACTCTGATTCCATCCCGCGGTCATCCCGTCAAGCATCGCTTTCCGGTTGCGCCTACCGTGAGGTCGATCAGCGTCTTGTCGCCGATGCTCGTGAACTTCACTTAATTCTTAGAGAGCAGTGCAGGTCTTCCGTCTTTGCTGATAGGAGTTGCTTCAAATACGATCAGCTGCGCAGTGACGACCTTCCTGAAAACTCCGGTCAAGGTGGTTGTCCACCCCGTAAGGCCCTCGCATCACGATGTCCAACCTGCCATCCGGCTTTGGTTCCGATACCACGGATGTCGCCGTGAAAGCATCCGGCCCGCCATTGCGCGAGCGATCCGCTATCTGTCCGGGTCTGAAAAACGGCCTCGCGAAGTGCCTCGAAGAAAATTGGCTAGATCAATAATCTAGCCGCTGCTATTATCGTCGTGAACCCGGAAGTGCAGAGGTGTCTGGGCAGCTGGTCGAATGACTATGGCTGGCCCGTCCCGAGGTGGAAACGCATGAGGAATCGGAAAAACAGGAGAGAAAGGATTGCGCTTTCTCCTAAGTGCATGCACTCTACGCCGGAGAATTCCCAACCCTCAATATTCCCGGACAACCTTTGCTCTGGGCGATTTTTCGGCTATCCCTAACCCGTAGTCAGCTCCGAAAGTGTTGCCGGCATTTCGTGTTTCGTGTTCACCATCTGGGGACCTGTGACCAAATCGAAGCAGGTCACTACGAGTCGACCCTGCCAGATGATCGGCTCCCCGGGCTGGTTAAGTTCGCCGTGTAGGCCGTCGGCGTCAGGGCTTTGCGCTATGCGTGTCACCTTCCCGTTGGGAGAGACCCGGGCAACCGCGTTGGCGCAAAAGTCCGCGATGTAGATATTGCCCTCAGAATCGATGATCATGCCGTCAGTGGATTTCAGCTGAGCCGGGTCTCTTGCCCAAATGGTATTGTCCCTTGCCGTGCCGTCATCCTTGAAAGTGATTTTGTGTACCGCTCCGTCTCCGAAGTTACCCACGTACAAGTTGCCGAACTTGTCGAACTCGATGCCGTCCGCGCCGTACTGGATGTTCTTGTTGTGGGTAATAAACGTGGTGAAGATATTCGGATCCTCCAGAGTATTGGTGATCGCGATGTTCTCGTCGTCCAGACGGAAACGATACACGCAGCTTACCAGGAGGCCTGAGGGGTCCTTCACCCGCGTCAGCATGCTGTGAGTGACATAGACGTGGCCCCTGTTGATGCGCATGCCGTTAGGGTGCTCCATGCCATGGGCGATGACGGTTGTCTTTACGACTTTGTTGTCCCTGATCCTCAAGCGCAGGATGCGGCCCATGAAGCCGTACCCGGGACAATTCGGGACGCTTGGGTCTGACCAGCCCTGATTGTCGCAGATGTATAGGTCGCCGTCAGGACCGAAAGCGATACCCATTGGAAAGGCATGCCCTGTCTCGGGGGACACCGGCACATCTACCCACTTGCTTACCTTTCTGTCCCTGTCAAACTTCAAAAGACAGCCGCGCAGTGACGGGTCTGCGTAGTTCGGGCAGGCGAGAATGAGATTGCCATCCGAATCGATGGCCATGCCGTCGGGTGTGACGGCGTAACTGGGAAGCTGGGCAAAAAGCCTAGGCTGCTGCATCGGTTGTTCCACTTTCATCTCCTTAATTGGTCAGCTTGTAGACCCTATGACAGCGTCGTTTCCTTGGGACGCTTGCACGACGCCCATGTGCTCAGCGCCCCTTCGACAGCCATGCGGTGAGGCCGCTTCAGGCGATCGCAGCGAGTGCCAGGCGAGTCAGCGAAGCCTCCTGCTGTTCGTCGAGTCCGCTTATGCCGATCGCACCCACGACCTTCCCGTCATGCAGGACCGGAAAGCCCCCCGCCCAGCCGGTGTACCGCAGGTCCCCATAGTTCGTCATGGGAAAGGGCACGCTGCGCGACGAGGCGCCCACCTCTCCTGAAGGCTTGCGCTCCCGCGCGGCCGTGAATGCCTTGTTAATGGCGATATACAGCGGCGGCAGGTGACACCCGTCCATTCTCAGGAAAGCTATCAACTCGCCGTGGGAATCTGTTACCGCGATCGCAGCAGCGAGTGTGTCCGCTTCCAACTTTTTTTGCACGGTCGCAATCATTTTCTGGGCGTCAGTGTGGGATAAATTCATAGTTTGGTACATGTTTCGCTCCGTGTTTGTCAATCGGCGAAGAACCGGATCTTCATCTTTTCCGAGTAGGTTTCTCCCGGCCTCAGGATCACGCTGGGGAAGCTCTTTTGGTTGACCGCGTCGGGGAAGGCTTCGGTCTCCAGGGCAAACGCCCCATATACCGGGAATTGCTTTCCCCCGCGACCCGCCATTGGAGTCATCATGTGACCCGAGTAGAAATGCACGCCCGGCTGCGTGGCGAAAATCTCCATGCCCCTGCCAGTCGAAGTCTCACGGACCATGCCGACCTTGCGCCAGCCGTCGACGAGCTTACCCAGCACGTAGCACGAATCGTAGCCGCCGCCGGCTTTCTCCAAATCCTGCCCGACTGTTTTTTCCCTGCGGAAATCGTACGGAGTCCCCCCAACATCGCGCAGCTCGCCGGTCGGAATGAGCTCCGCATCGGAGGGGAGATAGCGCTCGGCATGCAGCGTGACCAGGTGATCTTTGATATTGCCGTTTCCCGCGCCTTTCAGGTTCCAGTAAGCATGGTTGGATAGATTCACAATTGTGGGCCGGTCTGTCCTGGCCTCCCAGGTGACTTCCAACGTGCCTGACTCATTCAGAGTATAGCTGACGCGGGCATCGAGGTTTCCTGGGTACCCCTCCTCACCGTCCGGGCTGGCATACGAGAATACTACTCCCGCGATTCCGTCGCGTTGATAGCCAGAGGAGCACCATACGTTCCTGTTGAATCCTTTCTTTCCTCCATGGAGATGGTTTTTGCCGTCGTTGCAGAATAGCGAGTAGTTTTTTCCGTCGATTGTGAACGCGCCTCGCGCAATTCGATTCGCCACCCGCCCGAGAGTGCTACCGAAATAGGGATGGGGGTTCAGATATCCTTCCAGCGAATCAAAACCGAGCGTAATCTCATCCACCGACCCCTTCCTGTCGGGAACCCGCACGGAGGAAAGAGTGGCTCCGTAGCTGATGAGCTGGACGCTCACCTGACCTCCTTCCAGGGTTAGTTGAAGAATTTCATCTCCCTCACGGGTTCTCCCGAAAACTCGCTGCGTGAGTCTTGGCATGTCTTGCTTCTCCTATGCGTGAAGAGCGGCCAGTTTGTCGCCGGTTACATTCATGGCTACCAAGTCGTCGCGGGAGAGTTCGATACACCCGCCGCCGGCGTTCTCCTCGGCCTGTGCTGCATCGCGTGCTCCTACAAGCATGTGCGTGATGCCTCGCTGCGCCAGAGTGAGGGCGATCACAATCTGGGAAACGGTGGCCCGATACTTCTCGGCGAATGGGCGGAGTTCAGTCACCACGGCGTTGACGCGCCGGATACTCTCGGGAGAAAAAAGCGGGTTCGCCTTTCTAGTATCGCCGTCCTTGAAGAGTCGATCCGGCGACATAGCTCCTGTCAGCAACCCCTGCTCCATGCTGAAGTAGCTAAGGATCGAGATGGAGTTGTTCACGCAGTAGTCCAAGAGCCCGTTCTTGGTGATGCTCCTGTCGATGAGGGTGAACCTCTCCTGGGCGGATGCCACATTGCCATAGCGCTTGAGTTGCTCCACTGAGACATTGGAAACTCCGATGGCCCGGATTTTTCCTTCCTGCTTGAGCTTTAATAGCGCCTCCATGGTCACCTCGATCGGAGTCGTCGGCTCCTGCCAGTGCGTCTGGTACAGGTCGATGTAATCCGTGCCGAGCCTCTTCAGGCTCTGCTCCACCTCGTAGCGGATGCCGTCAGGGCCAAGGTACTTGTGAATCTTGTATTTCGCCGGCTCCTTTGAAGGGGACTTGTCGTCCGCGTATCCATCGAACTGTCCCTTGTCGGTGTCCCAGCGCAAGCCGACCTTGGTTGCGATGATGACCTTGTCGCGCCTGCCCTTGATCGCCTTACCGACGATCTGTTCGGCTATGCCGAACCCGTAGATGGGGGCGGTGTCGATGAGGTTCACCCCTCGCTCGAGGCTCGCATGGATCGCTTCGATAGACTTCTTCTCGTCCGTGCCGCCCCAGAACCATCCACCGATAGCAAATGTCCCCAAGCCCAGGATGGAAGCCTGGATCCCTGATTTTCCCAGCTCTCTAGTTCTCATGCCGTCTTCCATAGATTGAGTTCCTTTCATTCTGTCGAACTATTTCACCATGGAAACCTTGCTGCGATCAAAGGTCAGAAACACACTGGCGACGATGACAGCCCCGAGGATGCTCTGCTGAAAGTAGGCGTTCACCCCAACGACGTTCATCCCGTTTTCCATCGTGCTCAGCACAAATGCTCCAATGAGGGTATTTATGGGCCCACCGGTGCCTCCCGTGAGCGCAGTGCCACCAACAACCACCGCCGCGATCGAGTTCAGTATGTAGACTTTTCCCAGTGCCGGGTCCCCACCGTACTGCCCACAGGACAGGAAGATTGCCGCGAGGGCTGCGCCAACGCCGGAGAGTATGTAGGCGAAGTTGCGCGTCTTCACGATGTCGATTCCGGACATCCACGACATCGTAATGTTGCTCCCGACGTAGAAGATACTCTTACCGATTACCGTGAATCTGAGCAGTACATAAAACACCACGAAAACGAGGAGCGTGAGCAGCAGCAGATTGCCCACGTGCAGGACGGATCCGTTGACGATCTCGAGCATGCCGTAGCGCGCTGCAGGTGCGTCCACGGGAAGCGGGGAGACGAGCAGCGCAAGGCTGGTCATGATGCCCCCCGTTCCCAGAGTGGCAATGAAGGAGGGAATTCTAATCCGCGTGAGCAGGTTCCCGTTCAGATAGCCAAAGATGACTCCAACAGCGATGCACAGCGGATACGCTAAGAACCCGACGGTCTTCACGGACACTACGAACAGGACGGAGACGAATGACATCAGCCCTCCGACGGAAAGGTCGATTCCGCCGATGAGGATTGTGCACATCTGGCCCAGCCCAACCACGAGCAGAATTGCCGCGTAACTTGCGATCGTGTTCAGGTTATAGAGAGAAAGAAAGTTCCTGTTGCCTAGCGTGAAAACGAGCAATAAAACAACCAGTAGCCCGACCGCGTACAGGATTGCCGGGATCCGCACTCGGCCCGCCAGGGCCCGCGTGCGCTCCTGCGCCCCCGCTGCATTCCTCGATCCCCATGCATCCATGCCCGCTCTCCTCCGATTTGCTGTTACCCTAGACAATGAGGCCGATAATGTCTTGCGGACTGGGCTTTTTCCGTGGCGGGCAGGGTACCTCGCCGACGAGCCGCCCGTCCTTCATCACTAGCATCCTGTTGCACAACCCGATGTCTTCTTCGAGAGTATCGCACATGATGACCATACCGATCCCGTCCTGCGCGAGCCTGCGGATAAGCTTATAGATGTCGTCCTTGGCCCCTACGTCGACGCCGCGCGTCGGATGATCAAGGATGAGCAGCTTCACTCGTGAGCTGAGCCACTTCGCAATGACGGTTTTCTGCTGGTTTCCGCCGCTCAGATTTGCACACAGGGTCCCGGCCGACGGCGTCTTGATCCGGCATTCCTCGATCCAGCGCAGCGCGTTGCTCTTTTCCTGAGCGGGGCTGATCAAGCCCCCTGTCTTTAGGCGATTGAGAACCAGAAGGTTTACATTCTCTGCCACCGTCATGCCGAGTGCGAGACCTTCGCTGCGGCGGTCGATTGGAATGTGGCCTTCACCCGAGGCCACCGCATCGCCGGGCGAGCCGGGGGAGAGCCTCTTGCCCCCGAGTACCACCGTTCCTGCGTCGGCCTTCTCCAAACCGTTGAGGCAGCGGCAAACCTCCTCCTTGCCCGAGCCGACAAGGCCAACGAAGCTGACGATCTCCCCCTCCCGCACGGAGAAGCTGATCGGCTCGAATGCGCGTTTGCGGACGAGTTGCTCCACCAACAGGACCTCGGTTGGGCCCGGGTCCCGCTGCTCGTCCTCACGGTAGCGATCCGCCGAAAAAGTATGCCCAACCATTTGCTGCTCGATGTCCTCGATCCGCGCGTTCGCCTTGGACATCTCGGTAACGTTCCGCCCGTCCTTGAGGATCACGATTCTGTCAGAGTTCTCGACGATCTCCTGGAGGCGGTGAGAGATCAGGATAATAGAGGCCTCACGCTTAATGCTCTGGAGAATGGAGAACAGGGTCTCACGCTCCCCCTCGGTGAGCACGGTGGTGGGCTCGTCGAGGATCAGAATCGGGTTTTCTTGCTTGTAGAGTTTGGATAGCCATAGGAGCCGGGCGATTTCTACCATCTGACGCACCGCTGGGGTCACCTCGGCAATAGGCGTCTCCGCATCCACTTCAACCTTGACTCTCGCCAGTAGCTCGCGTGCAGTGTCACGCATTGCGCGAGAAAGAAGGAATCCCAGTTTCTGGAACGCGATCTCATGGCAGAGAAAGAGGTTCTCACGGATCGTCAAGTTGGGGACCAGGGTTCCGTCCTGGAAGACCATTCCTATGCCATAGTGCATAGCGTCCGCGGGGTCCTTCAGGGTCACCGGGCGGCCCCGAAGTGTTATGTTGCCTCTGTCCGGCTGCACGAGTCCGATGAGGATTTTCATCAGCGTGGACTTCCCTGCACCGTTTTCCCCTACCAGGCCGACAATCTCTTTCTCATGGATCGAGAAGTCGACCCCGTCTAGGGCCACGACGCCCGGATAAGACTTGTTGATTGCGCGCAGAGTGATCACGGCCTCACTGCTCATTTTATGAATCCCAGCTTTCTGCGGTCGATTGTAAGGGCCACCGCGGCGACAAGCACTGCCCCGTTCACTGCATCCTGCGCGTACGGATTTACATGCATCAAGATGAGACCATCATTTAGGGCTGTTACGATCAGAGCTCCCAAGGCCGCGTTCTTGGCCCCCCCGATGCCACCTGTGAGGGCGACCCCGCCCACGGCGACGGCGGTGACCGCCGGAAACAGGAGGTTGTTGCCGGTGATTGCTTGCGAGCCGCCGAGCCTCGTTGATAGGAAGAAGGCGGAAAGGCCATAGAAAAGGCCAGCAAGGGTGAAGACGATCATCTTGATTCTCTCCACTTTCACTCCGGCCTGGCGGGCTAATGTTTCGTCCCCGCCAATCGCATACAGGTAACGGCCAAATCGTGTGCCATTTTGCACGAACTGCAGGACTACCACGATGGCGAGGGCAATGATCGCGAGGATCGGTATTCCGAAGACATTTCCAGTGACGATCACTTCGAAGCGGGTGTCCAGAAGAGCCACTGTCTGTCCGCGGCTGATGTAGACGGCGAGACCCCAGAGTATCCAGCTCATCCCCAGAGTGGCAATGAATGAAGGAATCTTTAGCCGCGTGTTAAACAGGCCACTGACGAATCCCGCGATTCCGCCGATACCGATGACAATCGGGACGATCCAGAAGCCCACGTCGTTCGTATTGACCTTATTGCGCAGCAGCAGGCCGACGAACACCACGCACAAAGCGACGACTCCCTCCACTGAGAGGTCGATGCCGCCGAGCACGACCACCTGGTGGAGGCCGACAGCGATGATAGCAGGAATCGCCGCAAGGCTCAGGATGACCTGGAGGTTGACTAAGCTGAGAAACCTGCCCTTCGTGCCAACGGCGAAAATGGCCGCTACGATTAGAAGAGTAAGAAGCTGCCCTGAAACTCCGGCCCTTCGGAACCAGCGGCCCGCCGCCTTGAGGGAAGCGGACAAACCTCCGTGCCCGCCTGTACTCTGTTCCGTTTCGACGTTTTCCCGCGTCTGGCTCACATACCCTCCCATCTCTGGAGAACTATAGGTCACCGCGCAGCCACAGTCTGTGTGCCTACGCGGTGACCCACCTTTTTTTGCCTATTCCAGCGCCCTGGACCATCGGGCGAAGAAATTGCTCAGGTCGTAGGTTGGGATGTTGTCTATGTAGTCGTGCTTCACTTGGTCGGCGTTTGCGGCGTTCACGTTCACTGCAGGAATCTCAAATTGGCGGTACTTATGCGGCAGAGAGGCGACGTCGAGTTTTCCCTGCTTTGCCGCCAAAGACATCGCCAGGCCGAGCTCTGCCTGGTAGTTTCCGTCATTGAGCACCGTGGCCGCAGCGAACCCGGCCTTGATGGCATCGAACATCTCGGGCTCCCCGTCGCACCCTACTACTTTGACCTTGCCCGCGAGGCCGGCTTCCTTCAACGCCTGGATAGCCCCTAGGGCCATGTCATCGTTGGCCGTCCACACCCCATCCACGCCCGGGTTGGCGACGAGCATGGCCCGCGTGTCATTGTACGCCTTCGTCCTGTCCCATTCCGCAGATTCCCACTCCAGAAGCTGCACGCCGGGATTGTCAGCAAGAACTTTCTGCAGTCCCTGCCACCGCTCAGCGTTGGGCGTGTCGCCCAGTCTACCTTGAAGGGCAATGATCTTTCCATGCCCCGGCGTCTTAAAAGTCTTCAGGAGCTCAGTGGCAGTGAACACTGCCGCGGGAAACCCGTCGAAAGTGACATGGCAAATCCAGTGCGGGTAGTCCCAGACCTTCACGTCTGCCGGCTTACTCCACCAGGACACCCAGTACACTCCGGCTGCCTCCATGGTCTTGGCGATTGAGACGGCATCCGAAGCATCGTTGGGGTCAACGTAGAATGCCACGTTCGCGCCAGTGCGCGCGATCTCCGCCTTTATATCCGTGAGCCCTTTCTCGCTGTTTGCTTCAGTGGTGAGTACGTCAAGGGGCAGGCCGACGATCTTCGCGTACGCTTCGGCACCGTTTTTGTACATCACCTGGTAGGGGCTGGAAAGGGTGCGGATTGATATCGCGAGGGTCGTCGGAGCCGCAAAAGCGCCTGCGGTGATCACTAAGAGGAGCACCCCAAGGCACGTGAGTGTGATAAGTCCTTTTCTCATTTCGCTAACCTCCTCAGGGGAAATGAAGGGCCCGTCCTACAGGCAGGCCCTTTTTTTCGAAAACTGCTTGCCCTATCTACGGGCTTGTTTGCCCGAATCTTCGCGCTTGCTGGCCCTTGTCCTTCCTGCCTATGGAATAGCGACCGACCAGCGGGCGAAGAAGTTGCTCAGGTCGTAATTGGGCGTGTTTTGGACGTAGTCATGGACGATCTGATCGACGTTGTCCTTGTTTACGTTCACCGCTGGGATCTCGAACTGGCGGTACTTCTGGGGCTCAGAGGCGACGTCCAGCTTGCCCTGCTTGGCCGCGAGGGACATCGCAAGACCGAGGGTGGCCTGGTACTTCCCATCGTTCATGACCGTTGCGGCAGCGGTTCCCGCTTTGATTGCATCAAACATCTCAGGGATACCGTCCGCTCCCGTCACCTTGACCTTCCCTGCCAGGCCCGCTTCCTTCAGCGCCTGGGCGGCCCCCATGGCCATGTCATCGTTCGCACACCACACGCCGTCGATGTCCGGGTGGGAGATCAGTATCTCGCGGGTCTGGCCGTAGGCTTTTGTCCTATCCCAGTCGCCAGCCACCCACTGCACAAGTTGCACTCCTGGATTCTCCGCAATGGCTTTTTGAAGGCCCTGGAACCGTTCTGCGGCAGGTGTGTTGGCAAGCAGACCCTGGATTGCGAACACCTTCCCCTGGTTGGGCGTCTTGAACGTCTTGAAAAGCTCCGTCGCGGTGAAATACCCCGCAGCCACGCCGTCAAAGGAGATATGGGCGACCCAGTGCTTGTAGTTCCAGACCTTTACGTCGGCTGGTTTGTTCCACCATGTGACGAAGTACACTCCCGCCTGGTCAAGGATCTGGGCAATTGCAACGTCGTCTGTTTCCTGGTTCGGATCGATGAAGAACACGACGTTACCGCCGGTTTTCGCCACTTCCGCCTTGATGTCCGTGATGCCCTTCTGGCTGTTTGCCTCGGTCGTCAGGACATCAATGGGCAGACTAACCTTCGCGCCGAATGCCTCAGCGCCCGCCTTGTAGCCGAGCATATAGGGGTTTGACAGAGTGCGGATGGAAATGGCGAGGGTCGTCGGACCCGCCGCTTCCTTCGCACCTCCTGCGAAAAGACTCGCAGAAAAAATAAGCGAGACTGCTACGATTGCCACGATCAAAACCAATTTTTGCTTCATGTTTCGTTCCTCCTCTCGAATACTTGCTAAAATGAGCCGTCAAAACTCCCCGAACCTCCTCACATCATTACGCACCTCCTCTTGTAGTCGCCCGCTTTCCCAGGCTTTAGCTGGAAACCTTTCCAAGGTACTACGCATCTGTTATCCACTTCGAACCGGACTGTTCGCGAACATGAGACGTTTGGCGAAGAACTCAGAAATGACAAAAGCTGCGCCGCCAATGACGCCTCGCTCTGAACCCATTTTTGAGTATTCGATCCTCACGCGCTTCTCGACATCAGGAAGTCCAATCCTGCGAATGCCTTCCCGCAGCCTCGTCAAGAAGGATTCCCCGGCCTTCACATATTGGCCCTGGATGACGATGAGCTCGGGATCGTTCACCATGATTATGTTCCCCAACCCGATGATGAACCATTTTGCTACATCTTCGATGAGCGACAGGCAGAACGGGTCTCCCGCGCTGGCCAGCTCGCACACCTCGTCGAGAGTCGAGGTGTCCGGCATCCCATCCTTGAACAGCGGTGAGCTCACCCCCCGACCGCAGGCGTCGCGAATCATCTCACGGATGCGCCTGGCGGAAACCATCGCCTCGAAACAACCGCGGTTCCCGCAGATGCACTCGGGGCCATCGATGGGGTTCACAGTCATGTGGCCAATCTCACCGGAGAGACTTTGCGTCCCTCGCATCAGTTCCCCGTGGGTAACGATTCCCGAGCCCAACCCCTCATAGAGTGCGTCGATGATAATGAAGTTTGTAACGCCGATGGCCACACCCTTCTCCTGCTCGGCGATGGCTTGGTAGCGGTTTACGCAATCGAGGAAGATCGGGGCGTCAATGCCTTCACCCAAACGCTCCCGTAGCATGTCGCGGAAGGGAACGTTCCTGCCCCATGAGTGATAGTGAGGCGAGTAGATTGAGACTCCCAGGGATGAATCAGCGAGGCCGGGAAGAGAGATCACGATTCCGATGAGCTTCTCGGCAGAACTGGCCTTCGTGGCGACGAAACCTTGGATCAGCCTAACAAGCTGGCCAAGAATGAATGACAAGTCCCTTTCCTTTGTCACTTTGGTCTTCTTGTAATCCGTGATGTCCGCAGCCAAATCCGTTGTCACGGCAATAATGGAATCCGGTGTGACGTGGAGGCTAATAACATAGCCGAAGCCCTTATTGAAGCGAAACAGCTCCGGTTTCTTCCCGCCATCCTCGGTGGACTCGCCTTTCCCTGCTGAAACCACGAGACTCATGGCCATGAGCAGGTCGAATGTCTTCTTAACTGTCGTTTTACTAAAACGGATAGCCTGCGAAATCTCGGCAACCGTAAATGTGTCGCGGCCGCGGACGAGGTTGAGGACTTTTCGTATGTTATTCTGCTTTAGGATCTTTATATGAGCCTCCCGAAACACCAACGAAAGTGACGCCCACTCTTGCCTTCTCGAGGAGTATGCCACATTCATGAGATATGTCAAGCATTTTGAAAACGTCATTTTCTAATAACCTGCTATAATTGACGGCAAAGCTTAGGGCTCACACCGCCAAGGGGGCCTTCATGGGCAATACCCTCGAGCATCGGCTGCGGCGTGTCCAAAGGCTTTGATGTCGCAGGCGGGTTCCTTCAGGTGACGGAAAGCATAAAAACTGATGCTTCGTTTGCCAGGCTCAGGGGTACAGGGGTCAGCCCTGACCTGATCGAATGCGGCGATCGGCTCGAACTCGCTGTCGAAGTAGTTGCTATTGGCGGAATGCGCCGGAGCGGTGACACGAAGGTCCACGTACTGGCGCTGAGCTCCCTGCTCTGGAAAAACACGCTGCCCGGCCAGACTGCCAGGGGCTACTGCTTGACGAGCTAGAAGCAAAACCCCGCGGGTACGGGCAAGGCGGATAGGACCAGTTGAAGAGAAAAATGCAAGGCGTCAATATTAGGTTCGCTTATTTCCCTCGTTTCGTCCGAAAGGTTTACGTCCGCAGGATACTAAGCTTGCCGCCGTTTGAGGGGGAACCTCGTGGGTAACTCATTGACGCTTTGCACTTCCGGAGCCAAACAAGCCAAGTCACTTGGGCCTCACTTCCAAACGCCATCGCGCAAGAAGAGCTCCCACGACGCGCGCCGTTCCTTCAATAGTACAGGAATATCCAGTCCGTAAGGACAGCGCTCGACACATGTTCGACATTCTGTGCAGTTCTTGGCCTTCTTCAAAGAGTCTCCAACGAAGCGCACAGCTGCTTCGAAGGGCATCCGTCGAGCGAAACTCTTTGCCGCAAGCACCATGCTGATCGGGATTCCTTCGGGACAGGGCTGGCAGTAGTCGCAGCGATGACACCAAGTCTTGCCCAGCATTCGCCGGTAGTCGTTTATCTCCTTGTCCTCCGCCTCAGTGAGTTTGCCTTCCGATTCCGTTACCGCGAGAATCTGGCGAAGCTCCTCGATCCGCTCGATCCCTGGGTCCGGCACAAGGTCTGGGAACTGCGAGAGGTAACGGAAACACAGCTGAGCGTTATCGAGCAATCCGCCGCCAAGAGGTTTCATTGCGATCATTCCCATCTGCCGTTCCCTCGCAAGGGGGATTACTTCGTCGAGAGCCTGATGGTCGATGAAGTTGAAGGGAATTTGGACCGTATCAAAACGATCCGTTTTGATCATCTCGGCAGCTACAGGAAGGATATGTGATGTGAACCCCGGGAACCGGACTTTTCCCTGGCGGATCGCCTGCACCATCCCCTCAAACCCGCCGTCAGGTCCCATCACCTTCTCCATCTTATTCTTTTCGCTGATGTTGTGATGCTGAAAGATATCAATGTGGTCTGTCTTCAGGCGCCTCAGGCTCTCCTCCAAGTTAGAAAGAAACCCCGCCTTGTCCAAGGCCGGTGACTTGGTCGCTAGGATGACCTCTTGACGCGATCTGCCGCGCAACGCTTCACCGATACATTCTTCGCTCTGCCCGTAGCCGTGCGCGGTGTCGATGAAGTTCACCCCTTCGCCGAAGGCCTCGCGAACAAGCTTAATCCCGTCAGCTCGCGAGAGCCGCTGGACAGGTATGCCGCCAAAGGCAATCTTCGATACTTCAAGCCCTGTTCGGCCAAATCGAATCTTCTCCATTTTCGTGAAGTTCTCCTGATTTGCTTGGGAAGTTGTCGCCAGTATGCTGCACCGAAGACCAAGATCAAGCTCAGTTGTGTCGTCCCTTGCTGGATCGGAACGGTAGGCATCCTTGGAATAGAAAAGCGCGCCGACTACTGCACTTCCGAGTGAGATAGGCACAGTGAGTATCCGCCAAGGATCCTTGATCCCGGCGTCATTTCCTTTGCCTTCGTCCTAGAGCGACCGCCCGCCATTTGTACTGCGCCGGCGGATGATCAATTCCAGCTTGCTGTTCATGCCGTGAACCCGCCGGTAATATGAAGCTCTGTGCCGGTGACCTTGGAAGACGCCTCAGATAACAGGTAAATGACACCGGGAACGTGATCTTCCACCGTAAGGAGGCTCCCCATCGGTATGTAGGCGGCGGCCTCTTTCTGCAGCCACGCGAGGTCATGAGCTTGCGTCTGGCGGAAAGCAAGTTCTCCGGGAGTCGCAACCCATCCCATTGTCACCCAGTTTGACCGGATGTTGTGCTTCGCATAGTTCTTCGCGATATGCTTGGAGAGGGTCAGGAGCGCACCCTTGGAAACTGCATAGCAAGCGCGGTCCGGCTCACCGCCGTACCCATGGGTGGAGCCCATGAACACCAAGGAGCCGCTCTTCTGACGCAACATTGAACGCAGTACAAACTTTGAGCAGAAAAAGGCTGCCTTGACGTTCAGATTAAACACATCGTCGTACATGGCCTCTTCTGTGTCCGCCAGCGTGGCCGCTGGCAGGATGCCTGCGTAGTTGAAGAAGCCGTCTATTCGATGATAGGCGCTTTCAGTCCGATCCACCAGTTCCTCACATCCCTCAACACGAGTAACTTCGGTCTGAACAAACATTGCTTCGCCGCGACCATCGTTGCTGATGATCTTTAGGATCTCATCGGCCGCAACACAATCGCGGCCGCCGATGACGACTTTTGCACCTTGGCGGGCGCTTTCAATAGCAACACCCCTTCCGATACCCTTTGTGCCGCCCGAAATGAGTATGACCTTCCCTTCGAGTGCTCCAGCCACTTTCCCTTCCTATTTTAGAACTCGCTGCTGCCGGAACAAGTAATCACAGGAGTCTTCCTGCACCCATGCATCCAGATACTTGATTATGGGCAGTTTCATCAGCTTGTTCACGATTGGCCCGGACAGCGGCGCATTTTCCCACGGCGTCTCATGGAAACGCACCGTTCCCTGCGCGGTCCACATCTGCCGCACGTCCCGCTTGACCGGGAGATAGGTCGGGCAACTTATGTCAGCACCATCGCTAGTAACATTAGGAATATACTTCCAGCCAAGCCACTGCTTGTCACCCCCGGCCGCAAGGCGTGCCGCGATCTGATCTTTGGAGAGCTCCTTCAGGCCCCAAAACTCGCCGTCGATAAGCAGCGAACCCTCCTCCGACATCGAGTAACACTTCTTGCCGTCAAACGTTCGCATTGGGGGGACTTCCGCCTGGATTTTCGCAGCACCCATGATTTCCCGTCCCATTACCATCGGCAGATACTTGTCCATCCAGAGCACGAGCCCGAAATAGCCTTCAAGGTGGTCCACCTCACCATCAAAACGCGTCAGCACGTCCACGCCAACCAAGTTATAACCCCGACCTGCCATGTAATCGATACCTAGGCATGTCGTGTAGTTAACCTGCACCGTTGGCTGTTCGGTCGGTGAAAAGCCAGGCGGCAGCACTTTTGCGAGTGCCTCATGGTCGGTCAGGTAGGTAATGCAATGGCGCGTATTGCTCCCATAGCGCACGACCGGCTTTCGCAGCAGCTTTTCCGGATCCGTCAAGGTGACCGGAATCATGTACGCGCCGGCATCCAGAAACTCGAACCCGCTTGATTTCTTCATCGCATGAGCCCTCCTTGGTCAATTAATTATCGCCGAACTTGATGAATCGGCGCTCATTCCCCTTTCAGTCCGAAAAGGTCACTTAAATGCACCGGTCGTTATTCCGGAGATGAAGGTCTTCCGGAAAACAAGAAAGATTACGATCAGAGGCAGCGAGCTCATGAAGCACGCGGCCATAATCTGACCCCAATGCACGTCGCGCTGCGTGCCGAAAAGCCTTGCGATGTTCAAGGCGACGGTGTACATATCCAGCCTACTCACCGCGATGAGGGGCCAGGTGAAATCGTTCCAGATATCCATAAACACAATCAGCCCTATTACCAGCAACCCGGATTTCACCATGGGGAGAGCGATCTGCCGGTAGATGCGGAAATCGGCACACCCGTCTACTCGTGCAGAATTGAGGATCTCATCGGGCACATAACTCATATACTGCTGCATCAGAAAGGTGCTAAAAGCCAGACCGAAACCCTGCAGAAGCCGCGGAACGATCAGGGCTTGGTACGTGCTTACCCACCTCATCCTAGTGATCAGAATGAAGAGCGGGATATATGTGACCTGAGGCGGAAGCATGATAGTGGCAAGAAGCGCGATGAACAGGACGTCCCGTCCGGGGAACTTGTACTTGGCGAACGCAAAGCCGGATAGAGAGGAGAGGAAGACGATCAGCACGATGAACGTAACGGAAACAATTGTGCTGTTCAAGAGCGACCTTCCAAAGCTTGATTCCACAAAAAGCGCAATATAGTACTGAAGGTTGAACCCATCCTCTGGTAGACGAAGCACCTTCATGGAGAAGATCTCGGCGTTACTCTTGAAAGAGCCCATGAGCATGAAGTAGAAGGGAAAGACAAAAATTACGGCACCAATGATCAGTAGGATGGTCCCGGCAATCTTTCTCGCCGCGGTTCGCTTCTTCATATTGCTGCCATCAGGTCGCAGAGTAGGAACGATCGCGCTGCGCCCATATGCGGACCTGCGTTACCGAAGGGACCAACACGAGGAAGAACGTTAGGAAAGCGATTGCCGCACCATAGCCGATCTGGAAGAACTTGAACGCGGCACGGTAGAGATACAGAACGAGGGTAAGCGAAGAGTAGCCGGGGCCTCCATTTGTCAGGAAGTAAGGCTCGGTAAACATGTTGAAGGTCCCGATAGTGGACATGATGAACTGGAAGCCGATCACCGGGCGGAGCAGTGGAAACGTGATCTGCCAGAAGGTGCGAACGCCGCTGGCGCCGTCGATCTTCACCGCGTCGTAGATCTGCGTTTCGATGCTCTGCAGGCCTGCGAGCGCGATGATCATGTTGTAGCCCGTCCATTTCCAGGTCACCATGATGTCGATAGAGATCTTGGACATCGCGGGCGACGACAGCCAGTGCACGGGAGGAATACTGAGCATCCCTGTCAGAAGGTTAATCAGCCCTGAGTTGTCGTCGAACAGCACATAAAACACTATTGCGATAGAAAGCACCGAGGTTACATAGGGCAGAAGGTACACGATACGGAAAATATCCTTGTGGCGCCGCGCGGGGTTGTTTAGCACCATCGCGATAAAGACGGACAGGAAAATCATGGCCGGAACATTGATTATGAACATGTACACCACGTTGTAAACCGAGGTCCAGAAAACCCCGTCTTTCAACAGGAGGGTGGCGTAATTCTTCAGCCCGACATACTTCGAGACGGTCACCGAGTGCCACTCGTTGAGGCTGAGGACAAAGGAATAGATGATCGGATACAGCCCGAAGATGACGAAGAGAACGAAAAAGGGGCTGACAAAGAGGTATGCCAGCCTGTTTCGAGCGACTTCGTGAAAGAAGCCCTTACGAGTCAACTGTTCACTCCTCTTCCGAGTGCATTAGGGCATCAGCTTTTACCGAGCGCCGGAAAAACAGACAAACGGGCCCCCCGTGGGGGGGGCGGAACGGCAGAAAAATCTTATCTCGAGAGAGCTTCGTCCTGGGCCTCCTGGAGACCTTTCTCAACCGACACCTTGCCGATCAATATCGCATTCATCTTGGCCTGAAGGATCGACTGGACCTGAGTATACTGGGGCGGGATCCTCCATGTCGTGGGAACCAAGGGAGCGATCTGCGCCATCAGCTTGTAAACCTTCTGGTCGCCCATCACGTCGAAGGTCTTGTTCTGAACGATGTCGGTGGGATAGGCAGGGAGGAACGCTGGCAGCTCATTGGAGTCCGCGTGTGCTTTCGCCCCCTCCAGACTCGCGCAAGCGTATTTGATGAACGTCATCGCCAGCTTCTTCTGGCTGTCAGGGGTCTGGGTGGCAATGGCCAGCTCCGAGCCACCAAGGTTTGATGCGCGCACGCCGCCTTTGTAGAACGCGGGCATGAGCGCCAGGCGCCAGTTGCCCCACTGCGGCATGTTCGGCTTCGCGAAGTCGTTCAACGCGTTGACATACCATGCCGCCGAGATGACCCCCAGGATCTTGAAGTTGGCATATCCATCCTGGTAGGCCGGGGAGCCCATGCTTTCATTCGCGGAAATTCCGCTGTCCACCATCTCCTTGATGAGCTTCATGGCCGTGACGATCTCTTTGGAGGTAAGGATCGGCTTCAGGCTGCTGTCGAAAAACGCGCCGCCCTGTTGCTGGGTGAGTAGGCCGAGGAGTCCTACTTCACCGTGCAAGCTCTGATCCATGGAGGCAGCGGCAACCGAGACGGTGTTCATATACACGCCCTTCGGCTTGAGTTGCTTGCCGACGGCGATGAAGTCGGCCCACGTCTCCGGCAAGGTAATCTTGTACTTGTCAACGATTGATTTCTGGTAGAAGAAGCCGACGGGGGCGACATCGAAGGGCACTCCGAACACATGTCCATTTGAATCCGAATCGTTGGCAATCTTGAATGCGGGGAACTGATTTTTGATTGGGTTGATGAAGTCGGTCATGTCGACAAGCCCGCCCTGCTCGATAAACTTTTGAATGTAACCGGAATCGATGGTGAGCAGGTCCGGTGCGCCGCTTTGTGCAGCCATCGCGACCAGCACCTTGTCATGGGCGTCCGACCACGACATTGGTGTGACTTCCAGCTTGACATTGGGGTAGAGTTTCTGAAACGAGAGGTACACCCCCTTGAGGGCCGGTGCCCATGTCCAGCACGTGATGGTACCCTTCAGGTCAGCGTTGGCCTGTCCGAACGCGATCGGCGACAAGCACGCCACCATTAGCACAATGGTTACAAGTCTCTTCATGTTCATTCCTCCCTTCGGGTTAACATATCTCGAACTTTGAAATATCTCATCACACCCAGCTTCCAATGTCAAGAAAAATCCTGCAGCAACACCTCCCTACTTTCTCTTTTCGGGAACCTTGCGGTGTACAAAACGGCCGGTTGCGAACAGTTGCTGGAGAACCAGCGCGCCCGCGCCGCGCACCGCGCCGCGAAGAAGTTGTGAAACCTTCACGTCTTTCGGAGAAGCGTGCCAGGCGCGCTTTAGTACGGCATCCATGCAGCTTGGCAGAAAGAACTCACTCGCCTGGCAGACGAACCCTCCAAGGATGACAGTCTGCGGGTTGAAGATGCTGATAAGGTTACTGATGCCAATACCCAGGACGGTCCCCATCCTTGAAAAAACGCGCAGAGCGACAGGATTTCCTTGCTTGGCCAGGAGAAAGAGTCTTTCCGCAGTCATTCCCCGCCCGCCATTCCTGGCTTCGGGTAAGGAACTACCAACCCGCCCCCCGGCACGGAGTTCCCTGACGGCCGCAGATGCAAGCGCAGGTCCCGAGATATATGCCTCGATACACCCATGGTTGCCGCATGCACAGGGCAGGCCGTCTTCTTCTATACACGCGTGTCCGAACTCCCCCGCCAGACCGCTTGCGCCGCGGTAAATTTCTCCCCCGAGGACGATCCCGGCTGCGACTCCGGTCCCGATCAGAACGCAGATATAATCCTGCAATCCTTTACCTAGGCCAAAAAGCTGTTCGCTGAGGGCAAAGCAGTTGAAAGAGTGGTCCACGTAGGTGGGAACTTCGAACTCTCGTTCGAATTGGTCCTTCAGGGCCACGTTCTTCCAGTTCGGGTGCTGCGGGGCGTACAACGCGATTCCTGTAGAAAAATCCACTGCCCCTGGTACTGCGATTCCGATCCCCATCAACGACCTTTGTTTCACTTTTTGTTGGCGCAACAGCCGGTTGGCGGTCGCGGCGAGGCAACGCACGATTTCGGAAGACGACCCCGCGGCGTTCACAGGGACATCTAGCTCCGCAACGACGGATCCTTTGATATCCATCAACGCCGACCGTATCAGCGTGTTACCAAGTTGCAACCCAAGTACAAAGTTGTCTGCCTGGTTCAAGTCAAGCTCAACCGGTCGCCGTCCCATGTCCGTTGTCACCGCGCCAATCTCCGTGAAGATTCCGGAATCAAGCAACTCCCGCGCGGACGCAGAAATCGTACCCCAACTGAGCCTTGTTTTTTTCTGGAGGTCGACGCGGGAAATCGGGCCCTCGTTGCGTACACAGCGAAGAATCTCGAGCCGGTTCTGCATTTTCATCAGGGCAAGGCTTGAGATGCGTCTACCTTTTTCGTGCTGCACTACGGTCCGGAGTGTATCTCAAGTATGAAATGGCTGTACAGATCGGCTTCTTTGGCTGAACGACAGGTTTCCATGCGGCGACCGGGCAATTTTTGACAGTCGAGTCGAGGAAAAGCGGTTTACAGCACTGTCGATTTCTCTGATTCGGTCGGTGTAAGCACCACCAGCATTTTTCTGTTCAACGGTTTCCATCAGAGAGCTTCTGTTATCCGTAGGAACTTGGTGCCGAAAAACACCGAGTATCTGTTCAGGAATCGCACGCATGTGGTCTCGGATCGAATTGTCAGCATCAGCCAACCGTACGTACGGCCGATGGTGCGCGGCAAGCTGTCCGCCCGGTTGAGATAGGCGCCAAGATATCAGTAAGTGTGGTGCGGGGTTTTGCTTCGTTGCTCGGTTGAAGCCGTGAGGCCCACACGAGCCGATAAGTGCTGAAAAACCGTGGCATATGGGCGGCTATGTTTACTCCGTCAGGGGTTTGTAACGACGGCGACTGCTATGACTTTGGGCCCTCTCCAACAGGGAAAGGCGAACCGTCTACCGCTGTGAGTCCTCCGGTGCCTGGGTCGATCATGTAGGCAGATGCGTTATTGCTGCCGTTGTTTGCGACGTAGACAAACTTCCCCTTCGGGTCTATGGCAATATCTTCAGATCGGTCCTTGGGCCAGGGGTCTTTTCTTCGGCGTCCTACTCCGGTTTCGAAGGCATAGAGACAACGAGATTTCCCAGGTTCGTGGATGACCCTATCCGCATCTGCCCTGCTCTACGACCCCGTTCAAGCCGACATATCAGGCCATTGCGATATTCCGATGCTGCCCCGTTATTACCATGACGAAGGCCTTGGCGATGAAGCTTTCGAGGCTGAATCACACAGCTTTTGCGGTCACTGTCTGCGTTTCACGACCGCGGTCACCCGCAGCAATGCAAGACTCGTTTCTGGCTGCCGGCCAGCTTTGCGAGGTGGGTTTGCTCCCCACAGGGTCACGCTTGAAGGTTTCTGTGCGTCAGCTCATCACGTCCTCCTTCACCAGGCTTGCCCTGGCGCGATGTAGTTCCATTCACCGTGAAACTCATGAGGTTGGAGCGCCAGGCTGCGTAGCTCCTCCGCAGAAACCTTGATCCCTCGCTTATACTGGTGGGTGTCCAGGCGAACCTTGACGGGTAGGCCACTTTCGGTGGTTATCGCGGCAATCAGATTGACAATGGTTTGGTAGTCAGTGAGCCGACGCCCGCGCCAGTTCGTGCTGATGAACGAAAACGGCCGGTGCTCAATCTTATTCCATTTGCTGGTCCCCGGAGGAAAATGGCATACGGTGATACTCAATTTCTGCTGTTTGGAAAATTTCTGCAATTCTCGCTTCCACAAGTGTGACCGATAGCCGTTGCTGCCGCCACTGTCAGCGCAGATCATAATCTGGGTGGCCTTGGGATATCTCCCTTTGCCCATCCATTTCCACCACTGACGAATGCCCTCCACGGCAAACTCGGCTGTGTCTGCATCCACTCCGACGCTTACCCAGCCGCTGTTGGTGGCCAGATCGTAGATGCCGTAGGGCACCGCCTTCGGTCCCGTCGGTTCAGGAAAATCGTGAGTCAGTACGTCGACTGCCCGACCCTTCTTCTGCCATTCGCGCCCGCTATTCTTGTAGTTTCCCACAAGCTCCTTTTTCTTCGTGTCTACAGAAATGAGCGGCTGCTGATCACGAAGAAACTGCTTCGCGCACTCGTTAATGTAGCGAAACTGCTGATCGCGATCCGGATGATCCATGAGACCCTCGGAGCTCTTGCGGTTTGCCTGCAGACTGAACCCTTCGTCGTTGAGAATGCGCGCCACTGTCCGATAGCTTGCCGAATACCCCACAGTCACCAAGCCCTTTTCCACGTTGCGCACGCTCTTGAACGTCCACCGCAGGGGAGACTCTGGATCATCTCGTGTCCCCTCGTCAATAAAGTCTTCGATCCGAGAGATCAATTCGGGGTTCTTCGCTCTGAGCTCCTTGCGCCCCGCCCCTGGTCGCCTTATACGATTCGATATATCGCCCTCGCCAAGATCGCGCAGGCCGTTATAGATTGTCTGGCGACTCAGCCCGGTGGCGCGCGCAACAACTTGAATTCCTCCCCGTCCATATGACCTTGCCTCAGAGGCGGCGAGAATGCGTCTCTGCTCCTCATTCAAATAAGGGAGGACTTGTCTCAATTTTGTTTTGAGTCCCCCATAAATGTCTACATTATTATGTCACTGACCCCAAAGGCGATTGTTCGCGTCGACACCTGCCGTCAGGGATTGCGCGGAAGCGCAGATGGCATTCCACCAGTCAGTCGGCGGGATCCTGCTCCGCCCAGTTGTTGTTGAAGCCGTTAGTTTCATAGGCGCATGACCTGGCGACTTCGGGCAACAAGGCCACTCTGTTCACCATCGAGGGCGAGCTCGTCAAAAGCGTCACCGTCCCCTACGAGCAAGTAACGTTTCATGACTTTCCCTTTTTCTAGAAGCGCAGAAGCGTTTTAATGGCCGTTGGCTTCTCAGTGGCCGAAAGCGCCCTCGCGGCCTCGCGCACCGGAAACTCTGCGGAAAGGAAGTCGTGTGACGACAGCTTCCCGGCTCTGATCCACTCGATAAGCGGCTCTTGGGCTGCTGCTTCCGCTTTGCGGGTGGGCCACTGGTGCATGAAAAGGTTGAAGTTGAGGGGGCCTGTGTCCTTGGCTATCGTTATTTTCGGCTCTCCCACCACGCCGTAGACGCAGAGGGAACCCGCAAGCCGTAGCAGCGGAAGCCCCGCATTGATGATACGCTCGTTTCCCATCGCATCGATGACCGCATCTAGCGGCTTGCCGCGCCGCCGTGTTAGGTCCTTGAGCTCGGGTGCATCCGGCGCGAAAGTCTGATCCGCGCCCAAAGATTTTGCCTTCTCCTGCTTAAAGAGAATGGGGTCCACGAGGCCGATCCAGCTGAGCCCAAGGATCCGCGCGAATCGACAGAAGCTGAGACCCACAGGGCCGCCTCCGAAGATGAGGATGTCATCTCCAGGCTTGAGCCGGAAATCGCCGAAACCTGCATAGACCTCCCGCCATGTACACAGCAGGGCCGCAGCTTCCAGCGAGATGTCGTCGGGCAGCTTTCGCATGGTCTGGTAGGCTTCGTCCCAGCCGTGCGCGCTATCCGCAACCCCGTCTGCGACCATGGCAGCGTGGTCTTTTACAACGACGAACTCGCTGTTTCCCCCCCAGCCGGAGGTGTAGCGCGAGTCAGTCGGGGAGAGGAGAAGGCCTCCGATCACCCGGTCTCCTAAACGGAATGTCCTCACGTGCGTTCCCACGGAGTCCACCACGCCGACGCTCTCATGGCCAAGGAGCAGGGGGAACTTCTCCTTCCCCAGTCCCGGGAAATGACCGGCTACTACCTTTCGGTCCGTGGCGTTGCAGATGTATGCCACCTGGTTTTTCACAACGGCCTCATACGGGCCCGGGACGGGCTTGGGAATATCGACGATCTCCACCCGGCCGGGTTCCATTACGGCGACTGACAGCATAGCGGGCCTCCTTGTTCCACGGTCTTCAGCCATCCCCCGTCCACGTAGTAGCCAGAGCCGATGCAGTAGCTGGACCGCGGCGAGCATAAGAACACATAGAAATGAGCGAGCTCTTCCGGGCTGGCAAATCTCCCGATGGGCGCGTTGTCCTTCGCGATCTAGTCCAAATATTGTTCGACGGTTGTGCCCGTGCCCTGGGTGAGTACCCCCGCGATTTTTTCCAGTCCGGTGTCAGAATCAGCCCTAGGTTCAGCGCGTTCACGCGGATGTTTTCCTTGATGAGCTCATTCGCTAGGCACCTGGAGAACATCACGAGGGCCGCCTTGTTGGTGTTGTAAATCGGCTCGTAGCGTAGTGGCTGTTTTGCGCAGATTGAAGCGGTGTTGAGGATCACCCCCGCCGCCCCTTTTTCTCATGAGGGGGACAGCGGCCCGGGCGGAGCGGATGGCCGCCATGACATGCATATCCCAGAAGTACTGCCATTTCTCATCGGGTGCATCGAGAGGTGCCGGTGCCTGCATTTTTGATGAGGATATCCACACAATCGAAGTACTTGGCGATTCGACTCATCGCAGCATCGATATCGGCCGCTCTGGTGACATCTGCCGACAGTCCCAGGCACCGTACCCCATTGACATGGGCGATGTCCTTCGCTTCACGTTCCACGCCCTATTGGTTGCGCGCTATGGTCGCGACATCAACCCCCTCGCCTACTAGTGCATGGGCGACCGCAAGCCGTGTCCCGACGCTGCCACCCGTAATGACTGCGCGCCTTCCCTTCAATTCGAGGTCCATATCTCTCCTTGGTTTTTGAAGCCGTATTTTACTATTCCGTAGGTTTTGCTGTCAATTGTACTAGACCATTAGAGAATGATGTTGCAAAAAACCTGTGAATTTGTCTCTCGGGCAGGAACCTGCCCAGCCATGGCCTACCGTCTTTTCCCTCGCTCAGCCACTTTGACAACGCAGCTTCTGCGGCTATACTTCGCCAACATCGATGACATACAAGGCAGTGCTTTTTGATCTCGACGGAACGCTTCTTGACACTCTGGAGGACCTTGCCGACTCGATGAACGCGGTACTGGCTTCTCACGGATGGCCCGTTCATCCCGTGGAAAGCTATCGATATTTCGTGGGAGACGGCTTCGAGGTTCTTGTCCGTCGAACCATCCCCAAGGGAGGTGATAACCGTCTTGTGCTGGAGTGCGTCTCAGAGGCGCAGCGCGAATACAGGAATAGATGGAAGAGCAAGAGCAGGCTCTACCCGGGGGTGCCCGAGCTTCTTGACGGCCTTTCTGAAAGGGGCGTTTCTGCAGCCATTCTTTCGAACAAGCCTGACTCTTTCGTCGACGAGATAGTACGGTACTTTTTCGGGCGATGGACTTTCGCGGCCGCGCACGGCTCCCGGCCCGAGGTGCCCCGCAAGCCGGATCCCGCGGCGGCTCTGGATATCAGCCGAAGTCTCAAAGTTCCGGTGAATTCATTTGTTTACCTCGGCGATACAAACACGGACATGCGCACGGCAACCGCCGCCGGGATGTTTCCCGTGGGTGCGCTCTGGGGCTTCAGGCCTGAGCAGGAGCTGCGTGACTCAGGCGCTCGCGCTCTCGTCAGCTCTCCCCCCGAGGTACTCGAGCTGTTATGAGGAAAGGTGATTGATGCGCGCGACGGCGTGACGTCGGATCATGAGTGTGAACCCCACCTACCGGGGGACGGACCACGCGAGAGTTCTACGCTCCGAGAATTACTAGCGACGCCAAAGGTTTCGACGCTCCATTTCTGGCTTATAGCCAAAAGACGGCGGCTATTGGCCGTCCTTGGGCGTGAAAAATCATCCTGGCCCCCAGCAAAGTGGAGTCACCAACATGGACCTGGGCTGGGCAGCTCGTCGCGCTGTTCTTTCAGTCACTGCCAACAGGTGTACGAACGAGTAGGGGAGACAACGGCGGGCAGAGATGTACGCCTGCCAGGCCGCTAACGAGCGGTGGACATTCTCAGGGGTTGTACCAGACAAAGAAGATGAGGGCAGCGGCGTATACTGATCAAAAGACCTTCCCTTCCGGGGGCTGTAAACTGACCCGTAGGATTCGATCGCCGGGATCGACCGCAGCCTGGCTAAAAAGGCAAAGCTGATGGCTGGAACTATGAAATATTGTCCTCTCACAGCTTGTCGGCCAAAAGCACGGCGACCTACGAGGCCCGAGGGGGGCGTAAACCATACGGCAAGGTTCGAAATCGTGCATCCTTGGCTCTCCTCGTATGAGTTTTTTGGAGATTTCACCGTCAGTGCGCCGTTTGATGGCATCCGAGTTTGCTCGTCGCTGCGTTTTCAAAACTACAGTGAGGGTTATGTTATGCACAAGCACATTCGGCAGGTTTCCAATGACCCGCCTCGGGTCCATGTGCGTAACCCTCGATGGGTGGCTGGCTAATGAAAACAGCGGCGGGAACGGAAAGAAAAGGAGCAAGAGTAAACTTGATCGGCGCAGCGCTTTCAGATATGTCGAAGATGGGTCAAAGTCTCCTCAACCGTCACCCGCACGACGTCGCCCACCTCGCGCCTCACCGGCGCTTCGTCGATCTGTATCATCTTTTTCTGCGGGTTCTCGTGGTCCATGGCGTCCTCCTGGTTCGTCTGTTGTCTGACAACTCAATCAAACCAGATGACGCCGCCTCAGTTCTATCCGCGAACGTCCGAAAGAAGTCTACATTATCCTTTCGGGCAACGTGCGCCGCGGCTTTCAGTTGATGCATCTCGTCCCCGAAGGAGGGTACATCGTACCCTTTATCAGCGCGCGCACGGACCCGTTGGCATAGACTGTTTCGTGAGTTGAAGATTCGCTACTGCCGAAAGGCAGAGGACTACCAAGGTCTTGTGTGTTTCGCCAACGCGACTATCTGCTTCAGAATGGCACGCCTATGGAATTACGGACGCACTCTAAGCACCGACCATCGCATATCTAAGTAACTCGTTCCTATTCGTTTCCCTGGAATCGAGATCTACAATAATACGTCCTTCGCGCATAACGAGCACTCTGTCGGCGACAGTTAGAATTTCCTCAAACTCCGATGAAATGAGAACAATGCTTATTCCTTCATTTACTAGCTGCTTCAATATATTATATATTTCCTGCTTAGCTCCTACATCGATACCCCTTGTTGGCTCATCCAGAATCAAAATGTTTTGTTTCTTTACAAGCCATCTTCCGAGGACTATTTTTTGCTGATTTCCGCCACTAAGCCCGCCAATTATTTGATTTATACTTGAACACTTTACATGTAGCATATTGATTAAGCCCCCGCTTATTTCATTTTCATGCCTTTTCTTGATAAAAAACGCGAGTTTTCGCAAAATGCTAATTGTAATATTTTTCTTTACGCTAAAGTTATTGAATATGCCCTCTTCCTTTCTTGAAATCGTCATATATCCTATCTTATTCTTAATTGCATCTCTAGGCTTTTTGATCTTTATTTCATTATTGCCCAAGGTAATCTTGCCCTTGTTCTTGTTGTAAATACCGAATATTGTTCTTCCCAGTTCACTTTTTCCGGAGCCCACAAGTCCCGTAATTGCGAGAATTTCATTTTCGTAAAGTTCAAAGCTTACGTCACTTAATAGTCCCTTTACAGAAATATTTCTCACGGAAAGTGCAATTGGCTTTTGGACTGTATTATATGCTAAATCTTTTTTTTCAAAAATAGATATATCTTTCCCCAACATATATCCGGTAACCTTGTCAATGTTAAAGCTTTTCGTGGGTCCGGTCGCTACGTTTTTACCGTCGCATAGAATTGATATTCTGTCTGATTCCCCTAGTATTTCTTCCATTTTGTGCGTAATGAATATGATTGCTAATCCCTTTTCTTTCAAATTATGAATAAGCCGATACAATATCTGAGCTTCTTCGTAAGCCAAACTAGAAGAGGGCTCGTCAAGGATTAGTATTTTGGGTTTGCTATACGCGCCTTTTGCAATTTCTATTAGTTGCTTCCTTGCCAGATTGAGTTTTTCAACCTTCATCTTCGGATCGAAGTGGATGTCCATTGACGCAAGGAATTCTTTAACAATTCTGTTTCCTTCCTTGTAATCAATGAATCCTCCCTTCATAGGAAAGTGCCCGAAAAGTATGTTCTCAGCAATGGTCATTTTATTGAAAAGATTTAGTTCCTGGAAGACCATGCAAATGCCGCTATTTAAGGCATCAATTGGATTTTTAAATACGACTTCATTGCCGCCTATCGCTATCTTTCCTCGATCAGGCTGACATGCGCCAATAAGAATCTTCATCAAGGTTGATTTCCCAGCTCCGTTTACACCCACAAGTGAATGCACCTCGCTGGTACATACATCCAGGTCTACGTTATCCAGAGCGAGCGTACCGCCAAATCTCTTGGTGATGTTTCTCATTGTGACAATAGGCGCAGTGTCCAAAGCGTATCTCCCTTTTATTGAAAGCCGGGGAGCCCGGCATGAGCCGAGCTCCCCAACATTCCACTAGAATCTGCTAATGCGTCTGCATTACATACCGGTCTTGCTTGACGGGAGGCCAATGCGCAACGTCGTTGACGTTAAGGTTGCCCCATCTCATCGAATCACTTACATTGGCTTTTACAACATCAAATGCGGCGAAAACTATCGGGTTCGGAATCTTAAAGCCATGGAAATAGTCAATGATTACCTTTACCGCTATATCAACGTGGAGAGCGGCATTATGCTCAGCATCATGGTCAACCAAACCCTTTCTAATCATGTCGCACGCCGTTGCATCGCCATCGATGGAGGTAATAATAATGTGCTTTGGGTTCCCTGCAAGGAAAAGCCTGTCTTGCTGTTGCAGCGCCTGCGTGATTCCTTTTAACATGGCATCGGACTGGCTGTTTATTGCATTACATTCCGGATATTTCTGGATGAGGTCAAGCACGGCGTTATAAGCCTTCATGTTGTCCCAATCGCATTTTGCCTCGAACAAGATGTCCATGTTGCCTTGCTTCGCCGCCTCTTCATTAAAGCCATCTCTTCTTTCTCGAGAGTTGGAAGCTTCGGTCTGCCCATTGATGACAATGACTTTTGCTCTCTTGCCGAGTTTTTTATAATATTCCCCTATATATTTTGCATTGAGCCTACCAAGATCGGCCTGGCTTGTCTGAATGTGTGTCAGAAGAACGCCCCCATCAGGCTTCACGTCGATGGACAAAATGGGAATATTAGCTTCGTTAACTTTCTGAACCGCAGGTATAATGGCTGTGCTGTCAACCGGCTTGGTCACAATGATGTCCGGCTTTTTAACTATGGCGTCCTCAAACTGCTGTGCTTGCTTTTGGGAATCAGAATCGGCGGTAAAAACGTCGCATTTTCCGCCGGCTTCTTCTACCAATTGCTTCATGTAGATATTGCTGATAGACTGCCACGTGCTCATTGTTTCGTTAGAGAGATAAATAACGTAGATCTGCTTCCCGTTGATATTCAATTTGCCCGCCAGCGGATTGCTCTGAGCCGACAGGAAGGCTGCACCCGCCAACAATAATACTACGACCGCGACCAATATAGTTCCCTTTTTTGACCGTTTCATTTCCTTTACCTCCGTTCGAAAGACATATGTTACGACTCTGACTAATTCGGTCCAAATTATCGACCCTTCTATACCCCCTTCCATTAGTTGATATTTGTTTACTAATACCTCCTTTCATGTCAAAACTCCCTCGTACGGTTGAAGCCGGGGAAATTGCGCTCGTCGGCTGAAGCCGGCTTGGGACGCCGAGCGGCCCGTTTCGGCGCGCGCCTTCCTTTGCGCCTCAGCCCCTCCATGCGTCGGGATATCGCTTGAGCGGTTTCTCACGAATTTTCGTGTCGCACCCCGAATACCGCTTGCGGCATCCTCTCGCATCGCAGCACACGGCAGT
>Ga0326728_10006012_pt1 | contig 33254 bp, 32 predicted proteins | sample MB3enrmetagenome_FD_207602 | JGI IMG/M metagenome (GOLD analysis project Ga0326728, IMG submission 207602) | Lab enriched peat soil microbial communities from McLean, Ithaca, NY, United States - MB31MN | ecosystem: Environmental > Terrestrial > Soil > Wetlands > Peat | place: USA: New York... | reverse complement strand
CCCCGAGACGGCGGCTTCACTGCCGCCCAAACTCAAACCCTCGACCCCGTCGGCATTAGCTTATTGCGGGCAAAAAATGGTCTTGACAATGGGGTCCACTTTACCCTTTAGACTACCGGACCGTAGCTACAGAAAACCGATTGCGTAAGTGCAGTGGAAGGCCCTTAGGGCTTTGCGGACGGCTGCCAGAGCTCAATCTTATTCCCATCCAGGTCATAGATCCAGGCAAAGCGACCGTAGGATTCATTCATTCGTTTGGCGTCAATCTTTACGCCCTCTTGTTTTAAGCGGTCGAGCAAAGCATCCAGATCCTCCACGATGTAGTTGACCATGAATGGTTGCGTGGCTGGGATATAGTCAGTGGAGGCGGAAAACACAGTCCAAACTGTAACGTGTTCCTTTTGAGGGTCATCGTGCTCGCGCCACGGAAGCATCACGCCTTGGCCTTTGTCAGCGAGTCCAAGATGCTTCGAATACCACTCGCGCATCTGATCGCGATTAGCGGATTTGAAGAAGACACCGCCGATTCCAAGGATGCGGCCGCGCTGCTCCATTTTGACAGGCGGCTTCGACTTTTCAGGTTGCTGAGATTGCACTTCTTGCCCTCCTATTGAGCAGACCGAGATGAGCAACAGCGAGCCTAGCGCAATTGTTCTCCAGGGTATACCTTGCATGTGTGGATTATACACGATTCGAATGGAGAAAACGGTTCGCTCAAGGTACGCCGCGATTCACCCTTTCTAGATCGCGCATGAGGTCTCGAACTGGCTTGGCATCGCCCGTAGAGAACCAGGCTTGCGGGATCGCAATGTATCCCAGATTGCGTGTTCATCGGCACGAGGCGCGGATGACTCCTGCAAAACGCCGCAGCGTAGAGCAAGTCGTCAACTCCCGAAGGGATCCTATGAACTGGGACGTAAAGTCTTGATGTTCCAGTGCCCCCAGGCAGGACTCGAACCTGCAAACCTTCGGCGAACAGCCGAATCCCCCCAAGCACCTCAATCGCGAGCACCGCCTCGGATGCCGTCGCCCTGCAAGCTCTCGTGCACCGCGCTCGAGTCTCGCCCGATGTACGTGAGGCGCCGATTTCGCTTCTCCGCGGCAGTGTTCCCGTTCATGCTCGCCGCGGCCCAAATGGCCATGTCGCTCAACCGCGCGACGTTCTCCGCGCCCGCGCGCACTACAATTCAGATCGCACCACACGGGTACAGCGGGTGGGCGCACCACCCACTCATCGGCTTCGCCCGGCGTCACATTCACGTGCCCGCCGCGATCGAACAAGCGGCGTTCCAGCCAGCGCGCCAGTCCTTCGTCGTCCCCGGTCACGAACGCCGCCGGCGCATGGCTGTTACGCTCGGCCACCGTTACGGCTGCGCCATGCCGCGGGCGGCCGCCGCGCCTCTCGGGATGCCCGTGGGGAGGAATTCGACCGTCACCGCAATCTGTTCCCCGCCGGGCAAGGCCACTTGTGTCAGGTGGTGGCGGCCCGCGCGCACGCCCTGCCCGCCATAAATTCTTTCTATGGGGCGCATTGATTCTTTCTTGTGGCCCTTCGGCGCGCCATCTTCTACCGTGTGAGGTTCTCGCACTGTGCGCGAGGCCTATCTCCCAGTAGAGGAGACTACGTTGTCCAATCGTGTATTTGCCGGACTACTGCTACTCTCTTCCTCCGCCGTGGCGCAAGCGCCGCCAGGGGATCGCTCCGAGCTGCGGGCCTTGCAGGCCGCGGTAGCCGCCTCCCAGTCGGCCGGCGACAACGCCTGGATGCTGGTCAGTTCCGCGCTCGTCCTGATGATGACGGGCCCCGGCCTGGCTCTGTTCTACTGCGGATTGGTGCGCAAAAAGAACGTGCTCGGCACCATGATGCAGAGCTTCGCCATGATGGCGGTGATCACCCTGTTGTGGGCGGTCTGCGGCTACAGCCTGGTGTTCGGAACGGGTAACCCGTTCATCGGCGACCTGCGCTACCTTTTTCTGCGCGGCGTGGGCGCCGAACCGAACCCGCTCTACGCCCCCACCATTCCCCACCAGACGTTCATGATCTATCAGCTCATGTTCGCCATCATCACGCCGGCGCTGATTGCCGGAGCGTTCGCCGAGCGCGTGCGCTTTCGCGCCATGATGATGTTCTCCATGCTGTGGGCGTTCTTCGTGTACTTCCCCACGGCGCACATGGTTTGGGGCAACGGAGGGTTTCTTAACGCCTTTCTCGGCGGCAAGTGCCCGGTGTTCGATTTCGCCGGCGGAACGGTGGTGCACATCACCTCCGGATTCTCCGCGCTGGTCACCGCGCTCTACATCGGCAAGCGCACCGGCTATCCGCACGACAAGATCGTGCCCCACAACCTGGTGCTCAGTTTCATCGGCGCTTGCCTGCTCTGGGTCGGCTGGTTCGGCTTCAATGCAGGGAGCGCGCTGGCGGCGTCCTCGGTGGCCACCAGCGCATTCGTGGCGACCCACTTTGCCGCTGCGGCCGGCGCCGTCTCCTGGATGGCGGCCGAACGCATCCGCAACGGAAAAGCCAGCGCGCTAGGAGCCATTTCGGGGGCCGTCGCCGGTCTCGCCACCGTCACCCAGGGCGCCGGCTTCGTCGAACCCTTCAGCGCCGTGCTCATCGGCCTGGTCGCGGGCGGGGTGTGTTACTTCATGGTTTCCGTGGCCAAGGATAAACTCCGCTATGACGATTCGCTCGACGTCTTTGGCGTTCACGGCGTTGGCGGTCTGGTGGGCTGCCTGCTCACCGGCGTGTTCGCCACGCGCGCCGTCAACTCGGCGCTCAAGTTGGCCAACGGACAGCCCGCCGCGCTCGGCTGGATCGACGGCAACCCCGCCCAGGTGCTCCATCAACTCGTCGGCGCCGGAATCGGCATCGGTCTCGCCGTGGCCGGCACGCTCGCCGCGCTCAAGATCACCGAACTGGCGACGCCGCTCCGCATGGATGAACGCGAGGAAGCCAACGGCATGGACCTATCGCTTCACGGTGAAGAGGGCTACAATTTCGAGGCATAGTCCCATGGTCAAGATTGAAGCAGTCATCCAACCCTCCAAGCTGGACAACGCCCGGGAGGCGCTCAAGAGCGTCGGCGTCGACGGCCTCACTGTCAGCGAAGTGCGTGGCCACGGCCGCCAGAAGGGCCATAAAGAGGTCTACCGCGGCCGCGAGTATCAGGTCGATCTCCTGCACAAGCTCAAGCTCGAAATGGTGGTGCCTTCCGCCCGCAAAGACGAGGTGATCCGCGCCCTCGCCGAGGCCGTGCGCACCGGCGCCATCGGAGACGGCAAGATCTTTGTCTCCGAGGTGGCGGAAGCCATTCGCATCCGCGACGATACCCGCGGCGAATCGGCCCTATAGCTCGCTTCGGATGCCGTCGCCGTCCAGCTTCCGGCGCGGCGGCGTTTGGCGCGGCGCCGGTCTCCGCCATCCTCGAACGGATCCCGCAAGCTGCCCGGCGCTAGCAGACCGGGCATCAACTGAACGCGCGGTCGCGGGCTACTGCGCTTGGCTTGCGGATGGAGAGGCCACGGAACAGGCTCAATGGGGCGGGTTCGCTCTCCGCGATTCTCCGAAAGCGGAGCGGTTGGCCCGGTGATTTCGGAACGGGCTCTCAGCGTGGGATCATAAAAGCCGGGAGGGTCCGGAAATGATTCGAAGACTGGCTGGGATCGCCATCGCGATCTGCCTGCCGCTTGCGGCCAAACCGCCCAAGGCGGCTATGCCCGCCGTCACCACCGAAAGCGTGGAATTTGCTCCGGGCGGCGCCATTCAGGTGAGTGGCTCGGTGGGCGAATTGAATATCGAAGGCTGGGATCGCCCGGAAGTCGAGATCACCGTCACGCGTTCCACCTACCGCACGGATGCGCCCAGGGAGCGGCAGCTCGCCCAGCGCCAATTGAGCGCCATCAAGGTGACCGCCGAGCGCAAGAGTCCGACCGAACTCGCGATCCACACCGCCCTTCCGCCGCGGGGCTTCTGGGCTCGCGTGGCCCGCTGCCCGCCCGGCGTTCAAATAGACTACCGCATCCGCGTGCCGCGCGATTCCAGGCTGGTCCTGCGCCTCGCCGCCGGTGACGTCCTGGTTTACGATGTCTCGGGCGACATCGACGCCGCCGTGCGTACCGGCGACATCGTCATGCAACTGCCGGCCGCCGGGCAATACTCGTTTGACGCCCGGTGCCGCTTCGGCGGCGTGTACTCCGACTTCGCCGGGAACTACCACATCGCTCACATGGTGAGCGAACGGTTCGCTCAAAACGGACCGCCGCCGGCCAAACGGGTTCATTTGCGGGTGGGCATCGGCGGCATCAAGATTCAAAAGATGGGTTAGGCCACGCCGCCATCGCTCACCGCACCGGCGGCATCAGAGGGACGTCAAAGGCGATGCGGTGCGTGTAACCAGGCGTGTGTAGTAGTTCGGGTCGGCGAATTTCTCCGCGAAGATTCGTTCCCACCGTGCGTTGTCGAGACACTGCCGGCATTGACCGCACTTGCAACGCATCCTCCGGTCTTTACTCGCAGGCCGGACGGCATGCTGCGCGCTCCGCCGGCGCCGGACCGGTGTGGGATTCGCGTATGCTCCCATCACTGCCCGAATGGATTCAGGGCTCGATAGTTCCATGGTGTTCCTCCTCGGATGAGAACCTTCGTGAAGGGCGTTCGCCCGCCCGATTGATACCCTGCCATTCTTATCGGCTGGGAGGTTCCCTGTTTCTATTCAAGCGAGGGAAGTGCGGCATCAGCTTTCCCGCGGCCGGTAGAACCCGAGCCAGTGGCGCCGAGGGACCGGCGTGAAGCTGGTGGCCGGTCCGTGGGCGCGGGCCCTTGCCTGCCTGGCGCCGCGGAAGTCCGCACCATGGGAATTGGCTTATGGCCGACAGCTAATTGCATGCGGCTTCCGGTTCCAGGTTCCGGACCTTCGCGGAAAGGGTGGTCCGCTTGAGACGGAGCATCTCGGCGGCGGCTTTCTTGTTGCCGCCGGTCTTGCGCAGGGCCTGCTCCAGGATGCTGCGTTCGATGACCGCGACTGTCTGCTCGAAGTCCAGGCCTTGATCCGGCACCGATACGAGAGGCGCATCGGCGGACGAGGGGGAGGCTGACGGCAGGGGAAAATCGGTAAAGTCGAGGGTGCTGCGCGCGCCGCTCAGGGCGACGGCCATTTCGACGGCGTTTTCCAGTTGGCGGACGTTTCCAGGCCAGGCATACTCCGCGAGCCGTTCTAGGGCCTCCGCGCTCAGGGATTTCAGGGGAATCTCCTCCAGGGAGCAGACTTTTTCCGCGAAGTGCTTGGCCAATATGGGAATGTCTTCGCGGCGCTGGCGCAAGGGGGGCATATCCAAGGGAACCACGTTGAGCCGGTAGTACAGGTCCTCCCGAAACCGGCCGCGTTCGATTTGTTGCTGGAGATCCCGATTTGTGGCGGCCACGATCCGGACATCCGCGCGGATGGTTTCCGAACTGCCCAGCCTTTGAAACTCGCGTTCCTGAAGAACCCGCAGGAGCTTGGTCTGGAGTTCCAGCGGCAGCTCACCGATTTCATCGAGAAATAGGGTGCCTCCCTGAGCCTGTTCGAAGCGGCCAATGCGGCTTTGGATGGCTCCGGTGAAGGCGCCGCGGACATGTCCGAACAGCTCGGCTTCCATGAGGTTGGCGGGCAGAGCGCTGCAATTGACTGCAACCAAAGGAGATTGACGCCTGGGGCCGGCTTGGTGCAGGGCCCGCGCGGCAATTTCCTTGCCGGTGCCGGTTTCCCCCGTGATGAGCACCGTGGCGCGGCGGGAACCGACCATCCGGATGATGTGGCAGACATGACGGATCTGCGGGCTGGTCCCGACCAGGAGACGTTGCCAATCTTCCGTATCGACCCTTTCGGCCAGCTTGAGGAGTCCCTGGCGGGTCCGGTTGTCGACGGCAGTTTGAATCCGGGCGAAAGTACCGTCGTCGCCGGGCGGCAGCAGCAGAACTCCCGAGCGGGTGAATCGGGCGGCTGTCGAGGCCGATTCGATGCCCCGTGCGAAAATCGGGACGCTCTCCGTAAGCAATTGAATTTGTTGGACAAAAGCATCCGGGTCGAAGACCTGCAGGAGACCGTCCAAGACGATGGCGTCGTAGGCCGCCTGGCGGAGCTGGTCGAGAGCGCCGCTGGGGGATTGGGGGTCCAGGCTCCAGCGGGCGGGGTCCGGCGGACGCAAAGGAGGCCGCGAGGTCCCGCAGATCCATAGCAATCGCGTGGCGTGCATGACGGTTCCTGAGCAGCAATCGACTGAGTTCTAGGGAACTTTAGGCGGATTTCATGATTTTTTCTATCAAAGGTGCTAAAGAGGTTGAGGCGGGCCGCCGATATGTCATTTAGCTAAAGGTTTGGTGAGTTGGTATGAGAGTCGACGATCGAAATCTGACGAGTGTACCGGCCGCAGAGTCCGGACGCACGCAGGACACCCAGCGACTGGGCCGGGAGGATGGCCTCCGGTCGGGACCTGGGTCGGCGAGCGGTGAAGGCGACCAGGTGGAACTCTCGAGTACGCTCGGGAGTCTTTCCAAGGCTATGTCCGCGTACGGATCCGACCGGGGGAGCCTGGTGGCTGCCTTGGCGGCCCAATACAGTAGCGGGAGCTACCAGCCAAATTCTCTGGGCACTAGCCAAGGGATGGTATCCGAGGCCCTGGCGGCGGGAACCAAATAACGATGGCTGCGGTTCCGGAGCGGCTGGCGGCAGCCCGTTCAGCCGTGGAGCAGTCCTGTCACCTGCTGCTCACCCCGACCCCCGACATTCTGGACCGGTGCGCCCAGACTCTTTCTCTGGCCATAGGGGAACTGGCCGCCAGCCGGGACCTGATGGCGCCTTTCAAAGGCGACTGCGTGGTCTTGGCAGAGGTGCGCCAAATTCAATCCAAACTGTTTCTCGCCAGTCGCTTGCTGGAAAACGCGGCAGCCTATCATTCCAAGTGGAACCGGATCCTGGTTTCCATGCTGGAGGGCTATGCGGCGCTCGGGAGAGCGCCCACAGTGGCGCGCCCTGGGCGCCTGGCGGTCGAGGGATAAGGCGGTGTGCGGCATCATATCGGCGTTGCATGTGGCGGCTGGAACGCTCGGTGCGTTTGACCAGGCAATGGAGGTCACCGGAAACAACGTAGCCAACTCTTCGACTCCCGGATACGTCGAACAAACCCAGACCTTCGATGCCATGCCGTTCGATGTCGGGACCGGGCTGGTGGGAGGGGTGCGGACGGGAGAGGTGGTGAGCGCGCGGGACCAGTACGCCGAGCAGGCGGTGTGGCAACAGAATTCTCTTCTCGGGCAATCGACCCAGGACGTAAACAGTTTGACCAGTCTGCAGAACAACTTCGCCATTTCGGGCGATTCCGGGATCTCGGCGGCTCTCAATAGTCTCTATCAGAGTTTCTCGGCGTGGGGGCAAAGTCCCACCGACACCAACGCCCGGCAAACCGTCCTGAACCAGGCCGAGAGCGTGGCGAGCGCCTTTCAGCAGACGGCCACCGGTCTGGCGACGCTCACCCAAAACACCGAACAGCAGTTGCAGCAGACTGTGTCGACGGTCAACCAATTGGTGGGGCAACTGCAGGGCTACAATACGCAGATTCTCAATGGAGACCGGAACGATGCCGGTTTGGACGCGCAAGTTTACTCCACCCTGGAGCAACTCTCCCAATACGTGAACATCAGCGCCACGAAACAGGCGGACGGGTCGATGACCGTAATGGCGGAGGGACAGACTCCCCTGCTGATTGGCGCCACGCAGTATCAGCTCAGCTATCAACTCGAGCAGCCGACCAATCCTCCGCCGACCTACTCCGATGGGCCTCCTACCGCGCACATTCTATCCGCCGTCGGCACCGACATCACCGGCACCATCACCACCGGGCAATTGGGGTCCCTGCTGAACCTGCGCAACAACACCCTTCCAGCCTACATTGGAGACGCCTATCAACAAGGCGATCTGAACGCCATGGCGCAGCAGTTCGCCGACCGCGTCAACCAGTTATTGACGTCCGGGAACATCTCGGACGCCACCGGCGACACCGCCGCCGTGACCGGGGTGGCTTTGTTCACCTACGACACCAACCCGGACGGCACCGCCGACGCTACCAATGTCGCGCAATCGCTGGCCGTCAATCCCAGTATCACAGCCGGACAACTGGCTGCCATCGACCCAGGTCCTCCCGAAGTTTCCAACGGAATCGCTTTGACGCTGGCCAATTTGGCCACTCCCCAGGATGCCGCAGACGAAATCGACGGCGAGAGCTTCACCCAGTACTACGGCGCTATGGCGTCGCAGGTGGGTTCCGACTTGAGCACCGCCACCAACGGGCAAACGGTGCAGCAATCCGCGCTGGCCCAGGCGCAGAATCTCAGGCAACAAGAAAGCGGCGTCAACCTGGACCAGGAAGCCATAAACCTGGTGGCGTTTCAACGGGCCTACGAAGCCAACTCCCACCTGGTTTCGGTCCTCGACCAGATCACCCTGGATACCATCAACATGCTGACGCCATCGACATAAAGATAGGGCCCCTTCATGATCACCAATCTGAACCCAAGTTCGGCGATCTTCCTGGCGAACACCGACCGCCTCGAACAGAGTATCTCCGACACCACCAACGAGATCTCTTCGGGATATAGGGTCAATGTCGCCTCGGATGACCCCGACCAGATCGAGACGTTGCTGCAACTGCGAACCGACGAGCAGCAGAATACCCAGATTCAGTCCAATCTCAGCTCGGCAACGTCCGATGCCGACAGCGCCGACACTTCGCTCAGCGCCGCCATTCAGCTCATGGATAACGCCGTAAGCCTGGCCACCCAAGGCGCCAATTCGATCACCGACGCCCAAGGGCGGCAAAGCATCGCGCAGCAGGTCGCGGCTATCCAGGCGGAGATGGTCTCGTACAGCCAGACCCAGGTGACCGGCCGTTACATCTTCAGCGGCGACCAGGATGGCAGCCCTTCCTACCAGCTCGACCTGACGGCAACCACCGGCCCCGCGGCCACCACGGGCGTGGACCAGCTTTCCGGCGCCGCCGCCACGCGGCAGATCCAGAACCCGGCGGGCGGCACATTCGCCGCATCGGAAACCGCCCAGCAGATCTTCGACGCTCCCGGCGCCAGCGTATTCGCCGCCCTGAACTCGCTGCGGCTCAACTTGCTTGCCAACAATACCACCGGCATCGAGAATTCCATCCCCGCGCTGCAAGCCGCCTCCGCCCAACTGAATACCAGTGACGCGTTCTACGGCAACGTGGAAAACCAGGTCAACCAGGCCAACACCTTCGCCAGCCAATACAACACCGAGTTGCAGACCGAGATGGGCAATATCCAGGATGCCGACGTGGCCCAAGACGCGACGTTGTTGACCCAGGGGAATACGGCGTTGCAGGCGGCGTTTCAGGCGGAAGGGGAAATGCCCAAGACGAGTTTGTTCAATTATCTGGGGTAGAGCGGTACTTCCTCCGCCGGCTACTTCGCCAGAAACGTCGATTCCGCGCGGAATCGCTGGTAGTTGGAGTAGGCGATCCGCAGCCGTTCCCGCACCGGGCCGGCGCGAAATTGCAGCGTGTCGTCGGCGTAGGTGTACACCGGGAACCAGTGCGCGCCGTCGATCGGTTTGCGGATGGTGGTGAAGCGCGGGAATAGATTCTCGGTTTTCGTGGTGCGAATCTGCGGGACCGCCTGACCTTCCATTCTCACGATGTTGTACTCCTTCTTGTCCACCCACAACAGGCCGTCGAAGAACCTCTGCCCGGCCAGAATCTGCCGCGGGCGCACCTGGAGCACCCAGCAATCCACGTCGTCGACGGTTTCTTCCCCGCGGAACCGTGTTTCGTAGTTCCATAGACGGTCTTCCGTCAGAACCAGCGGCTGAATCTCGCGCACGTCGTCGAAATCCTCGTCCGTCATCACCAGTTGCTTCAGGCCGTTCTTGGGCTTGCCCACCAGCAGCTCGGTGCGCTCGTGCTTGGGGGAAAAGATGATGTCGCGCACTTCCCGATAGGCGCCGCGCGCCGCGCCATTGCCGTCGAGTTCTTCAATCGTCACGCTCTGCCGGTACGTGTATTCGTTGCGCTCGGTTTCGGTTTCGGTCTCGCGGTGGGCCACCAGTTTGGCCAGATTGGCGGGCGCGGCTGGAGCGTCTTGCGGCCGCGCCTGGGAAGCCGGAAGTACGAATGCTAGAATGAGGCCGATGGCCAAACCGCTCGGTGGCTTCCTGGCGGCCCTGCTGATCGCCTGGACGGCGCTGGCTGCGGCGGGCGTTCTATATGCGCACGGGCGGGGCATCTCCGTTTGGGCGGCCATGCCGGTGATTGCCGCCTTCCTCGTCGAAACCCCATTTTATCTGGTTATCGGATTTCCCGCCTTGCGGCAGCGAATCGCAGGGGCGCGCCTGCCGGGCGGCCTTCCCGCCTACCTGGCCGTCTCCGCGTTGCTCCCCTACCTGGCCTGCTGCAGCGGCGCGTTTCCGTTTCAATGGACCGCGCTGGCGCGCCTGGCATTGATGGCGCTCGGGATCGGCCTGTGGTACGTGGTTCTGCCGGCGGCGGCGCTCGCCGATCTCGGGTTTCTGGCGTTGACCGGCGCGCTCATCATGAGCCCGTATCTGGCGCCGGTATACCCGGATTATCTCAAGCAGCATCTGAACATCCTGGGCCACATCACGGTGATTCAGATGACCGTGATGGTGCTGACGCTGCAACGCCGCGTGCCGGAGACCGGTCTCGGCTTCTGGCCCACTGGGCGCGAGTGGCGCACCGGAGCCCTCCACTTCCTGTACTTCCTGGCCGTCGCGTACCCGCTCAATCTGCTCCTCAAGGCCACCCACCTCGCGGCTCCCCGGCCGCTGTGGGTGGCCGGCGCCGCGTTTCTGGGCTTCCTGTGGGTGCTGGGGCTCTCCGAAGAGTTCTACTTTCGCGGCGTTCTACAAACCTGGATGGAAGCCTGGACCCGCCACCGCATGGCGGCGCTCGGGATCACATCCGCGATTTTCGGACTCATCCACTGGCGGTACGGTTGGAAGTGGGTGATCCTGACAGCCGTCCTCGGTTGGCTGTGCGGACGGGCGCGCAACCTGACCGGCGGCATCCGGGCCGGAGTGGTGACGCATTCGCTGGTGGTGGCCACCTGGCGGGCGTTCTTCTCGTAGCGGTACAATTCAGGTTCTATGGCTAAACTTGGATTCCTGGGTCTCGGGCTGATGGGTTACCCCATGGCCCGCAACCTGTTACGCGCCGGACACGAAGTGGCGCTGTGGTCCCACGCGGGCGAAAAGGCGCGCAAATTGGCAGCCGAGGCCGGCGGGCGCGCGGTGGAGTCGCCCAAGCAAGTGGCCGAGGCTGCCGACTACATGTTCCTTTGCGTGGGCGACAGCGACATGGCGACCGAGGTGATTCTCGGGCCCAACGGGATCATCGAAGGAGCGCGTCCCGGAACCATCGTCGTGGACGCCAGCACCATCAGCCCGAAACAGAGCCGCAAGATCGGTAAGGCATTGAAAGCCCGCGGTGTGGACTTCCTGGACGCCCCTTGCACCGGGTCCACTCCGGGAGCCGAAGGCGGGACCCTGACGTTCATGGTGGGCGGCGACCCGGCGGTCTTCGAAAAAGTGAAGCCGTTTTTCGAGCCCATGGGCAAGCGGATCTACTATTGCGGCAAGGCGGGTCTCGGCTTGCAAGCCAAACTGTCGCAGAACCTGGTTCTTTGCAATATCATGGCGGCCTTCAACGAGGGTATGGTATTGGCTGCCAAGGGCGGCGTGGATCCCCAGTTGATGCTGGAGATACTGGACAATAGCGCCGCTAAGTCGGGCCTGATCTCGTATAAGGCGCCCTTCGTGTTCCGCCGGGATTTTCACACCAATTTTGCGACAAAGTGGATGCACAAAGACATCGGACTGATGCTGGAGTCGGGGAAAGACCTGGGAGTACCGCTACTCTTGACCGGTTTGACCCAGCAGCTTTTTCAGACAGCCATCTCGGCAGGACACGGCGATGACGATTTCTGCTCTACAATCAACGTCTTAGAGGATCTTGCGGGGATCACGATAAAATCCCAATAAAAAAATCCATTTTTTTGTTGCTTCCAAAATCGGAATCTACTATTATTGGAAGTAAGCCGGGGAGGCAACTCCCACCAAAGCGAGACTAACCTCTAAATAAAGACCCCTGAAGCAACCCTCCCCGGCGCCCGAAAGGGTTTAGAGGTCTTCCAAAAACAGAATAAACCCAGACGAGTGAGAAGTGTCCTCAGGCACGCGGCTTGAAGCCCGTCTTGGATCAGGTGAATCCCGGATGCCCGGGTTGCCGGCGAATCCGAAATGTCCCGTGATATGATGGCAGATACGCTTTTCGGGACACCGAAATGAAGACTCTCACCATTCTGGGGTCTACCGGCTCCATTGGAACGAACACCCTCGACGTACTGCGCCGCAACCGTGGCCAATATCAGGTGTACGCCCTCGCCGCCGGGCACAACGTGGAGGTGCTGGCATCCCAGATTGTGGAATTCCGGCCGCGAGTCGCGGTGGTCGCGACCTCCGGCGGGGTGGAACGTCTATCCAAGAGTCTGGAGTCCGCGGGATTGCCGCGGGCGGACTGGCCGCAACTCGAGTGGGGGGATCGCGCCCGCGTCGAGATCGCCACGGCCGGCGAAGTGGATACGGTGATCTCGGCGATCGTCGGCGTGGCCGGACTGGAAGCCACCTACGGCGCGGTGCGATGCGGCAAGCGGGTTGGGCTGGCGAACAAAGAAGTGCTGGTTTCGAGCGGCAAGCTGGTGATGGAGGCCGTTCGCCGGCACGGAGCGGAGTTGCTGCCGGTGGATAGCGAACATAACGGGGCGCACCAGTGCCTGCGGGCGGGGAATCGCGCGGCCGTATCGAAGCTGATCCTGACGGCATCAGGTGGGCCGTTTCGCAACACCCCCCGGGAAGCCTTGGCGTCAGTAACGCCGGAACAGGCGCTCAATCATCCCACCTGGCGCATGGGAAACCGCATCACCATCGATTGCGCCACCTTGATGAACAAAGGCTTTGAAGTCATCGAAGCCTGCTGGCTATTCGATTTCCCGCCGTCGCAGGTGGACGTGGTGATTCATCCCCAGTCCACCGTCCACGCCATGATCGAATACAGCGATGGCAGCGTGCTTGCACAAATCTCGGCGACCGACATGCGCATGCCGATCCAATACGCGTTGACCTATCCGGACCGGTGCGAGGCCCCGGTGCCCAAGATCGACTGGGCGCAAGCGCGCAAGTGGGAGTTCCTGCCGCCGGATTTCGACAAATTTCCGCTGCTCAAACTGGCCTACCGCTGCCAGGAAACCGGCGGTTCGGCGACGTGTACGCTGAATGCGGCCGATGAGATAGCAGTCGAGGCATTTTTGAAAGGTCAGATCGGTTATCCGGCGATCGCCGAAATCGTTAGCGAGACGCTCTCTCGGGTTCCGTTGCGCTGGCCGCGTACGGTGGCCGAGGTTCTGGAGATCGATCGCGAATCGCGCGCGGTAGCGGCCGAGTTGGTGACGGCCCGCACTGCGGGAGTAATGACTGCGTGAGTCTATATGCTTGATTTCGGTTGGGGCGTCCTATCCCTGCTTGTGCTGATCGGCGTCATGATCATGATCCACGAGTTGGGTCATTTTTGGGCGGCGCGTTATTTCGACGTGAAAGTGGAGGCGTTCAGCTTCGGTTTTGGCCCGCGCCTGTTCGGTTTCCGCCGCGGCGAAACGGATTACCGCGTCTCCGCGATCTTTTTCGGCGGCTACGTCAAAATGGCCGGCGAACAGGTCACCGACGATAATGTCGACGACCCGCGCAGTTTCCTGGCAAAGCCCCGCTGGCAGCGTCTGATCATTGCGTTTGCCGGGCCGTTCATGAACATGGTGCTGGCCGTGAGCCTGCTCACCGGCCTTTACATGGTGAAGTTCGAAAAAGTGTCGGACGCCGATATGGAACCGCTGATCGGCCACGTGACGGCGGACTCTCCGGCGGCCAAGGCGGGCCTTCAGGACGGCGACCTCATCGTCAAGCTGGAAGACCGCAACAACCCGACGTGGGAAGACGTGCTCGAAAAGGAAATCGCCGGCGCCAAACGGCCCATGCGCCTCGCCATCCGGCGAAACGGAAGCACCTTCACGACTACCGTGACGCCCATCTTGAGCGAAACTTTGGGCGTCGGCTATGCCGGATGGGACGCGCGCGGCCAGATCCAATTGGGGCTGGTTGAACCGGGGTTTCCAGCCGAAAAGGCCGGTCTGAAAAAGGGAGACATGATTCTCTCTATCAACGGCCAGCCCATTCATTCGCGGTTCCGTTTCCAGGAAATCACCAAGTCGAGCGGCGGCAAGCCGGTTGAAGTGGAGTACCAGCGCGGCGGAGAGAAGGCGGCCGTTTCCGTGCAGCCGGTGTGGTCCAACAAGGACGGACCGGCGCGCTGGATGATCGGCGTGGTCCCGGAGGCGAAGCTCGATATCGCGGTCACAAAGCTGTCCCTGCCCAATGCGTTTCACGAATCCCTGCGTGAGAACGGCAAGAACGCGATGATGATTGTCCAGGTTCTGGAAGGCATGCTGCAACGGCGCATGTCGACGAAGAACCTTGCGGGGCCGCTGGGCCTGGCCCAGATGTCGGCCACGGCGGCCAAGCAGGGCCTCACGCCGTTCCTGATGCTGATGGTCATGGTGAGCATGAACCTGGCGATCTTCAACCTGCTGCCAATCCCCATCCTGGACGGCGGCACCATCCTGATGCTCCTGGTGGAGATGACCATGCAGCGCGACCTGAGCATGACCGTGAAGGAAACCGTGTTTAAGGTCGGATTCGTGTTCATCATGGTGCTGATGGCGTTCGTCATCTTCAACGACATCTCGCGCTACATTCCGACGGGGTGAGTAGTACTACCCGTCGGTTGCTTGCCGCCCCACCCGAATCCCGCGAAGCAAGTGAATCATCTGGTAAGCTGATCCACGGGCATGCACTGTACCTCCGTCCGCTACACCGACCTGCCGCACACCTCGCGACTGTTCGCCGACGTGCTGTATCATCCCGAACGCACGGCCGCGTTTTACCGGCATCCGCTGCGCGACGCCGAATCGTACCGGGCGGCGGCCAGTGAAATCCGCTTTTCCGAAGGGCAGCGCGCCGCCCTGGTAGCGGCGCTGCGCCAGCAGAACCCCGACGGCCCGTCGCTCCAACTCCTGGCCCAGCCGGGTACGGTGGTGGTGGCGGCGGGGCAACAGGTGGGGCTGTTCTCCGGGCCGGCCTACACGGTTTACAAGGCGCTGCATGCGGCCAAGCTGGCCCGATGGCTGACGTCGAACGGAATCCCCGCGGTTCCGGTATTCTGGCTGGCGACCGAGGACCACGACTTCGCCGAGGTCGATCACGTCTGGGTATTCGCCCCGGAACACACCCCCCGGCGCCTCGAAATTCCGCGCTCGGCGACGTCGCAGCCGGTGGGAGAGGTTGCCTTGGTTGCGCCCCCGGTGGGCGAGCTGCGCGACATTCTCGGCGGAATGCCGTTTGGCGAAGAAATCTCCGCGCTGGTCGAAGAGACGTATCGCCCGGGCGTCACCATGGGCAAGGCGTTCGGCGACCTGCTGCGGCGCCTGCTGCCGGATTACGGAATCCTGCAGGTGGATCCCATGTTGCCGGCGTTCCGCGGGTTGGCGGCTCCCACCATCGCCGCCGCGGTGGAAGCTGCCGAGGATCTGACCGCCGCGGTGCTGGAACGCAACCGGCAACTGGCAGCCGCTGGATACCACGCGCAGGTACACGTGGAAGCGAGCACCTCGCTGGTTTTCCTGATCGAGAACGGCAAGCGCCTCACCCTGCGGCGCAGCGGGCGCGAGTACGGGCTCGCCGGGCGGCGTTTCGGCACCGAAGAACTGGTCCGCAACGCGCGCTGGCTGTCGCCCAACGCGCTGCTGCGGCCGGTGGTGGAGGATTCGATGATGCCCACAGTGGCTATCGTCGGAGGACCGGCCGAGGTGGCGTATTTCGCCCAGTCCGAGGCCATCTACCGGGCGCTACTCGGCCGCATGCCGGTAGCCGTGCCGCGCAGCGGGTTCACGGTGCTCGACCAGACCAGCCACAAGCAACTGGAGAAGTACGGCTTGACGCTCGCCGACTTCTATCCAGGCGAGGACGCCCTGCGCCAGCGGATCGCTTCCGCGCTGGTGCCATCCGAATTGAATGCGGAGATTCGCCGGACGGCGTCCACGGTGGACGGCGCCGTGGAGCAGCTTCGCACGGTGCTCACCGGTTTCGACCCCACGCTCTCCAAGGCGCTGGATTTGAGCGCGCGCAAGATTCGCCACCAACTGAGCAAAATCGAAGGCAAAGCCGGCCGCGAGGCCCTGCGCCGCGACGAGCGCGCGGCGCGCCAGGCCCGGTCGCTCTACGGGCTGATCTATCCCGAACGGCACTTGCAGGAGCGCCTGTACTCCTATCTTCCGCTCCTGGCGAAGCACGGCCCCGAGCTGACCGCCCAGGTCTACGAAGCCCTAGCGCTGGGCTGCGCGGACCACCGGATTCTGGTGGTCTGAGCGGCGCCGAGCCGGCGCGCCTTCTACTGGCCGCGCATCCGCTGCACCACGATTTTGCGGGCGGCCTCCACCAGCGAGGCGGCCCGTGGCATCGCATCGATGGCGCGCCCGACCTCCGGATCGGTCATGGCGAACATGCGGTCGCTTTCGTCCACGTTGAACGCGTAGATGTACATTTCCCGCGCCAGGTAGCGGCGGATCCACGCGCCATCTTCCTGGAACTGGGATTCCTGGAAGCGGTATTGGTGCTGCGTCAGGTAGTCGTGAAACCGCTGGATTACAGAGTCGTCCGGCATCCAGCCCGAAGGGAGTTTCGGCGGGGGGTGTCCGGAGAAGTAGCTCCGGGTGAAGTCGAACAGGCCGGTGCGGTACAGTTGGGCTTCCAATGTGTCCAGTTTGGGCGTGGCGTAGTCCTCGTCCGGGGTGATGCCGCCGCCTCCGTAGACGGTGCGGCCGCTATCGGTCATCTTCACGTCGTTCAGGTCGCGGGGGCTGCCGTCCTGATGGTAGTAGTAATCGTAAAGCGTCTTGTCGGAATAGCTGCGCTGGATCAGGCGTCCGCTCGGGGTGTAGAAGTGGGCCGTCGTGAGAGCCAAGCCGGTGTCGTCTTTCAAGGCGATGACGGACTGCACCAGCCCCTTGCCGAAGGTGGTTTCGCCCAGAATCCAGGCGCGGTCGTGATCCTGCAACGCCCCGGCGACAATCTCCGCGGCCGAGGCCGAATACCGGTTGACCAGCGCCACGATGGGATAGTTGCGCCCATGGTTGCCATTGTGGGCCGTCAAGGTGCGCTCGGCCGACATCCGCCCGTGGTGCGAGACCACCGTCTGGCCCTTGCGCAGGAAGTGGTCGGCCACGTCCACGGCCTCATTCAGAAGGCCGCCGGGGTTTCCGCGCAGATCCAGCACCAACCCTTTCAGGTTGCTCTCGCCCAGGCGAGTGAGATTGTCGTCCAGTTCTTTCCCGGTATTGTCGCCGAAGCTCAGGACCTTCAGATACCCGATGCCGGGCTTCAACCAGAAGGCGTCCGACACGGTCTTGCGGTTGATGTCCTCGCGCACGATGGTGAAGGTCAGGTAATCCGGCGCGCCTTCGCGCGTCACCACGATTTTCACCGCCGTGCCGCGATCGCCCTTCAGCAGATCGGCCACCTCGGTGGTGGTCAGGCCGGCGGTGGACCGGTCGTTCACAAACCGGATCACGTCACCCGGACGGAGTCCCACGCGGTAGGCCGGCGAACCGGGAAACGGCGCCATGACCACGGTCTTTTCGTTGCGCGGCCCGACCTGCATGCCGACGCCCGAATAACGGCCGCGCTGATCCTCGAGGAGCATTTTGTAGTCCCGCCGGTCGTAGAAGTTCGAATGCGGATCGAGGGTTTGCAGCATGCCCGGAATGGCCCCTTTGTAGATGGCCTTGTCGGGGCCGATGGGATCGGCAAACGTGCGGCTGACCAGGGAGTAGACCTTCACGAACCGGTCCACGTCCCGTTCCGGAGGGGGAGCGTACGGGTCCGCGGCGGCGGCCTCCGCCATCGCCTCGACCCGCGATCCGTAGAAGCCCCCGAACAGGGAGCAACCCGCGACGATCAGCGATAAGGCCAGCAAAGAGCGTAGCTTACGGGCCATCGAGAGGGAGCCTTCTCATCCGAGTATAGCGTAGTGGAAAAGGCCCAACATCCTGCTGCCACGCGACGAGTTTTGCGGGGCATGCTGTCAGCCTGCCCCGCAAAGGCCGGGTTACTCGGGCAGGACAGGCGTCTCGCCCGCCTCGCGGTGGATGGCGTCCAGCACGCCGTTGACGAACTGCACGGATTCTTCGCCCGAGAACTTGCGGGCCAGTTCCAGGGCTTCGTCGATGGCTACGGCGGCCGGGGTCGCGCCATAGGTCATTTCGTACACGGCGAGGCGGAGGATGTTGCGGTCTACCGCGGGCATGCGCTCCATGCGCCAGTGCTCGGCATGTTTGGCGATCCGCTCGTCCAGCGTGGAGAGATGCTCCACGGCGCCGCGGACCAGGTCGGCGGCGAAAGCGTCGCGGCCGGGGTGTTCCTCGGAATACAGGGAGTCGAAATAGGCGTTGAAGACATCGTCCAGCGGTTGCCGCCGCGCATCCCAGAGGAACAGCAACTGGAGCGCGCGCTGTCGCGACCTGCTACGGGACGGCATTTAGACTCCCGGGCGCAGGGTGCGCATCAGGTTGGCCATTTCAATGGCGCTCATGGCGGCGTCGAAGCCCTTGTTGCCGCCCTTGACGCCCGCGCGATCGATGGCCTGCTCCAGGGTGTTGGTGGTGAGCACGCCGAAGGCCACGGGCACGCCGGTTTCCATGGCCACGTGCGCGATGCCTTTGGCGGCCTCCGCGGCCACGTAATCGAAGTGGGGCGTGTCGCCGCGGATCACTGCGCTCAGGCAGACCACCGCGTCGTACCGCTTCTGGCGGGCCAGTTCACCGGCGACCATGGGGACCTCCCACGAACCGGGGACCTTGACGATATCCACCATCTCCGGATCGGCGCCGGTGCGGGTGAGAGCGTCTTGCGCGCCGGCAAGCAGGCGCTCCGTGACGAAACTGTTGAAGCGGCTGACCACGATGGCGAATCGCAGCCCCGCGGCCGAAAGCTGGCCTTCAAATACTTTGGACATGGTTCACTTTCCCGCGAAGGCGGGACGCCGCTTTTCCAGAAACGCCCGCGTACCTTCGCGACGATCTTCGGTTGCCGCGCACACACCAAACGCGGCGGCTTCAAAACGCAGGCCCTCGGCCAGGCCGCACTGCAGGCCGGTATCCACGGCTTCCAGCACCAGGCCGAGGGCCACCGGCCCATTGGCCAATACCTTGGCAAGCCATGCGCGGCAATAACCGGGGAGTTCCTCCGGCGTGGTTACGGCATTCACCAGGCCGATCCGATAGGCTTCCGCGGCCGTAATAGGCTCGCCCGAAAGCAACAATTCCAGCGCGCGGCCGCGGCCCACCAGGCGCGGCAGGCGCTGCGAGCCGCCATAGCCGGGGATCAAGCCGAGCTTCACTTCCGGTTGGCCCAGCTTGGCGTTTTCCGAAGCGAAGCGCACGGTGCACGCCATGGCGAGCTCCAGCCCGCCCCCCAGCGCATAACCGTTGATGGCGGCAACCGAAGGCTTGGACAGGGTCTCGAGCTTGCGGAACACGCGCTGCCCGCGCAGGGAGAATTCGCGGGCTTCCAGGGCCGAAAGCGCCGCCAGTTCCCGGATGTCGGCGCCCGCCACAAACGCTTTTTCGCCGGCCCCGGTGAGAATCGCCGCGCGGATGCTCTCTTCGCGCGCCAGGTAGTCGAACGCCTCGTCCAATTCGGCAATCACCGCGCCCGAGAGCGCGTTCAGCTTCTCCGGCCGGTTGATCGAGATCGCCGCCACGCCGGAGGCATCCACGTCGAACAGGATGTGCTGGAGGGCCATGTAGGATCAGTGTAACATCAGCCTCTGTGGGATAATCGGGTGAGCACCCCCACAAGCGATGGACCGCGAATTCATCCGCAATTTCTCTATCATTGCCCATATCGACCATGGGAAATCGACGCTCGCCGACCGTCTGCTGGAAGTCACTGGCGCCCTTTCGCAGCGGGAAATGATGGATCAGGTCCTGGACACGATGGACCTGGAACGCGAGCGCGGCATCACCATCAAAGCCCACGCCGTGCGCCTGAATTACCGCGCCGACGACGGCAACCAGTACCAGTTGAACCTGATCGACACGCCCGGCCACGTGGACTTCTCCTACGAGGTGTCGCGCAGCCTGCAAGCCTGCGAGGGCGCGCTGCTGGTGGTGGATGCGTCCCAGGGAGTGGAGGCGCAGACCCTGGCCAATACCTACCTGGCGCTGCACCACAACCTGGAAATCATCCCAGTGATCAACAAGATCGATTTGCCGGCGGCCGAACCGGAGCGCATCCGCGAGCAGATCGAGACCATCATCGGCCTGGATACGCGCGACGCCGTGATGGCCAGCGCCAAGCAGGGCATCGGCATCCACGACATCCTGGAAGCCATCGTACACCTGGTGCCGCCGCCCAAAGGCTCCGGGGACGCGCCCTTGCGCGCGCTGATCTTCGACTCCTGGTTCGACACCTACCGCGGCGTGATCATCCTGGTGCGCGTGCTGGATGGCCACCTGCGCATCGGACAGAAGATCCGGCTGTGGTCCAACGGGCAGGTTTATGAAGTGGAAGCCCTGGGTTACCAGGCGCCCAAAGCGACTCCCTGCGACGAGCTGTCGGCGGGCGAAGTGGGGTTTCTTTCCGCCAACATCAAGACCGTCTCCGACGCCAAGATCGGCGACACCATCGTGGACCACGAGGACCCGGCCACCGAACCGCTGCCCGGGTTCGAAGAGATCAAGCCCATGGTGTTCGCCGGCCTGTACCCGGTGGAATCGCACGAGCACGGGCTGCTGCGCGATGCGCTCGAAAAACTGCGGCTCAACGACAGCGCCTTCAGCTTCGAGCCGGAGAACTCGGTGGCGCTGGGCTTCGGCTTCCGCTGCGGGTTTCTGGGGCTGCTGCATCTCGAGATCGTGCAGGAGCGCCTGGAGCGCGAATTCAATATCGACCTGATCACCACCGCGCCCGGCGTACGCTACCGCGTCACCACCACCGACGCCCGCGTGATCGAGATCGATAACCCCACCAAGTTCCCCGATCCCTCCGAGATCAAGCAGATCGAAGAGCCGATCATCGACGCCTCGGTGATCACCCGCGAAGAGTACCTGGGCGGCATTCTGAAGCTGCTCGAAGAGAAGCGCGGCACGCAGAAGAAGTTCGAGTACCTGGGCGGCGGCCGCGTGATGCTGCTGTACGAATTGCCGCTGAACGAGATCGTGCTGGACTTTTACGACCGCCTGAAATCGGCCTCGCGCGGGTATGCATCGCTGGACTACCATCTGTCCGGGTATCGCGTGTCCCCCATGGTGCGTCTGGACGTGCTGGTGGCGGGCGACCCGGTGGACGCGCTGTCCCTGGTGGTGCACCGCGAATTCGCTTTCGAACGCGGCAAGGAGTTGATCTCGCGGCTGCGGCGGCTGATCCCGCGGCAGATGTTCGAGGTGGCCCTGCAGGCCGCCATCGGCAACAAGATAGTGGCTCGCGAGACCATCTCGGCCATGCGCAAGAACGTGCTGGCGAAATGCTACGGCGGCGACATTTCGCGCAAGCGCAAGCTGCTGGAGAAACAGAAGGAAGGCAAGAAGCGCATGAAGCGGGTGGGCCGCGTGGAGATTCCGCAGGAGGCGTTCCTGGCGGTGCTGAAGGTGGGGCAGGAAGAGGCGGAATAGGGGCGGGAACGGGAAACCGCCACGCGCGTGGCGGTCGTGTTTTGTGAGTGCTGATTCCAGGCGACTTACAGTCCTGAATCCGCCACGCGATTGGCGGTTTTGCCTTTTGTGGCGCACGCTTCGAGCGTGCCGCGTCGCCACTCATGGCGCTGCCCGGCGGACGATGCGCGAAGTTCCGGGCGTACTGGCGCGGTTTCTCGGGCGGCGGTTGGGCGCTACTTGTCCGACAAGGCGATACGTCCACGTGCCGAAAGGTCTGTTCCTGGCAACTGCCGCGATGGGCGTTTACCTAGCCAACCATGATGCCCGCGCGACCTTAACTCGTCCGGAATCTGGGGGTTGGGGGTACGTGCAAAGACTGGACCAGTAAGACGGCAGTATACGGGCCAACCCGTTTGATGTTAGGTTGCCTAAGCTGAAAGTTGCGTCCCAAACGGATTGGCCGGTATATAAGTGTTTAGTGTTTCATGAGAGCGATCACCGTCGGCAGCGCCGGAGGCTAGAATTACCTGGAAGACGCGCAAAAGTAGCTCTTCAAGATATCCTGCAAGGCGGTAGTGCGCGGCTTCATTTGAGATGGCCGATCAGCCAGACCGCTCGGGCTATCCAAGCGGAGACAACGAATTCGTGATATATTCATCTGACGTTAACATTTGCGACTCGCTAGCATCGACCAGGAGCCGGAAAAGGCCAGGCAGTCTGCTGGCTAGCTAAGCTAGGGCGTGTCCGACTTGGGCGTGGTGGATCGAGGCCAGACCTAGGCCCTGTAGGCAAGGAGGCGACGCCGCTCTCGATGAAACCCGAACATCTATGCTGGTTTCTCGGACCGAAGGCCGAGAACGCGGAGGATCTGGAACGGCTCCTCCTGCTTGTGTTTCGGGACTACGTCCACTGGCGAAGAAACTACTTTCCTGCGGACGCATTCCTTCTCAGTGAATCGCTGAGGCGCGAATACAGTCCGAATCGCGACCAACTGGACGAACAGACACAGCGCCTCCTCGCATTGCTTCGCCGCAATTTCCCGTTCTATAGCCCTAGATACCTTGCCCACCAACTGTCGGACACCTTAATCCCTGCGTCGCTTGGATTCTTCGCGGGCCTTCTCTACAATCCCAACAATGTCACGCCCGAAGCCGCGCCCGTCACTGTTGACCTTGAAGTGGAGGCGTGTTCGTCAATGCTCCGCATGCTAGGGTTTCGTCCCCCACCCCCGCCTCCCCGCGGTGATGTTGACGTTGAGCGCTTCTACGCTGAGCAGTCGGCCAAAGGGTTCGCCTGGGCACACCTTACCCCCGGTGGCACGTTGTCTAACATCGAGGCAATGTGGGTGGCGCGTGACGTGAAGTACTTCCCCTTTGCTGTACGCGATGTCGCCAGGAGAAGGGGCATCTCGCTCGACGTCAAGCTACCGAGCGGCAAGCAGCAAGGTCTTGCCGACTTGAGCGAACAGCAATTAGCCTCGCTCCGGCCAAACGAGTGCATATACCTCCTGGCGCGATTTGTGGACGGCTTACGCCGCAGCGAGACCGGCGACGATTTACCGGCTGCCGCCTGGAAGGTACTAAATGAGTCGGAGTTTTCGATCTCGCGCGGTGTGCATGCCGCGACTTCAAAGGCACCTCCTGTCATTCTCGTGGCAAGCACCGCGCACTATAGCATCAGGAAGGCAGCGCAGGTCTTAGGGCTCGGCCGGGACAGCGTCTGGACTGTGCCTGTCGACGCGCACTTCCGCATGGACACGAAGGCGCTTGGAGATCGAATACTGCGCGCTCGATCTAAAGGACTGAATCCGTTCTGCGTCATCGCAACCGCGGGCAGCACGGAGGAGGGCGCGGTCGATCCAATCCACGAGATTGTCGATCTTCGTGCCGATCTCGAGAAGAATCATGATTTTTCATTCTGGCTCCATGTTGACGCGGCTTGGGGCGGCTTCATACGCACGCTGTTCTGTCCAGAGGATCAGCCGCACGCCCATGCCGTCACGAGCAAGGCAGCGCGGGCCTTGAAGCTTCCCGAACCGGGCCAGGAGCTGTCCGTGTGGCATGAGCAACTGCAGAATCTCATCGAGGCCCGTATCGCTCGTCCTGAAGGCGGAACGACGTCGCCGGACGGCGGGCAACGTCCTTTTACTCCGGAGCCCGCCGACAGTGAAGGGGCGGCCACTAAGCCGCCCCTGTCTGAGGAATCACCGAAGGGACGGGTCGGACCTCAGGCCGGGCGAGCCGCCAACCGCGCCAGGACGGTCCTCTCCGCGATGAAGCACATGCTCGATGAGGGCGAATTCGCACGCTACGCCGAGCGGCTTGAAACACTTCCAGCCCAGCTCGGGAACAGCGTAGAGCTGCAAATTGGGTCGGATGATCTCAAGTGGACCTTCGATGATTTCCATCGGGAACTCACCGACTACGTGAGCAGTCCCTTTTCAGTCGAACTCGGTCGGCATCGAAACGCCTACCTCATATCCTGGCCTGCGAAAGACGTGTGCGCAGCCTTCCTCCGAATACCGTCCGCAGATTCGGTCACTTTGGATCCGCACAAAATGGGTTATGTACCCTATCCGGCAGGTGCTATTGCCTTCAAGAATGACCGGGTTAGGCATTTCATTCAGCAGAAGGCGCCTTACATCACCGCCAATAACCAACCAGCCCTGGTGCATCGGCCGCCCATTCACCGCGTCGCTGGCCCCGGAACTGAGCGGGTTCATCGCGACGCCTTCGGACCGTTCATTCTGGATGGATCGCGGCCGGGCGCAGCTTCGGCCGGAGTGTGGCTCGCGACCAGGGCCGTCCCCCTAACGCGGCACGCGCACGGTTCGATCGTACGTGCGTCTGTGCTCGCAGCTAAGGCTCTTTACGAGTGGCTGTCACAGTGGGCCAGTATGCACCGGAAGATCGAGAAGGACATCGACTACGAGTTCGTTCCGCTTACCGATCGGGGGCCGGATACCAACCTTGTCACATTTACCATCAAGAAGCGAACGTCTTCAAGCATCGAGGCAATGAACACCCTTACCGAGGCGGTCTATCGCGAGTTTACGATCGAAGCCGAGCTTGGGGAGACCGAGTATAGCTACTCGCAACCTTTCTTTCTTTCACGAACAGTGCATGAAATCGGCACGTATAGCATAGCTGAAATTGAGCCGTTTGCGACCCGCATTGGAGTAAGCAAAGGCTGGCCGCAGGAGTACGAAAGGGCGGGCTTGACCGTACTTCGCGCCACTGTAATGAACCCCTATCTGACACCTCTTCGGGAGCTCGGCAGAGAGGACTTAGTTCGCGTGTTCGTGGCGACCGTGGCGAAAGTTGCAGCGACGGAAGTTCGGAAACTCTAGCTGGTTTCTTGGACGCGCAACACGTGACGCGCCACGGCTTGCTCTGATTTTGATGCGACGTACTCATTTTGTTGGCATCCCTGCCCTGTGCTGTTCGCGGTCTGGAAACTGTGCTGCTTGAGGTCACTCCTGATAAGCCTACTCCACGTCAGCAGGAGGGGCAGCGCCCTTTGCGAAGGACGGGAGCGGGTCAGCGCCTGAACAGCGCTTCAATACCGCGGCTGCCGCGTACAACATGGAGAACTAAGACGCCCCGTCCTCGACGCGGAATGTGATGACGTACTCCCCGACGACCAGGCTGCGCAGCCCAGGCCGCAAATCTTCGTCGCGGCGGCGACCGACTTAGGGAAGGCGTTCCAGAACAACAAACCTGTCGGTAATGGAGTCGACGCGGCCGACAATCTCGATGCTGCGGCTCTGGGTGGCGATCTAATACCAGATATCGTCGAGCTCAGCTTCGGCTTCCAGTGCAAGGCGGTGCGCCATTAGTGGGCACGAGGTTGCTCTGCCGCAAGGCGGGCGCGTCCGCGTTTCTTAACTTCACCGGCGAGCTCGCCCATGGACTGCTCCGTGATGATTCGGCCCTCCCCACGAGCAAACGCAGCCTCGGCGCTATCGACGGCAGTGAGAATCTCCGTGCGGGTACGCTCACGCTCTTCCCACAAGGCAAGGGCTTCGTGCACGGCGTCTTCTGCGCCGTGCAGCCGGCCGCTCACGACAGCTTGGCGAACAAACGCCATTTGATCCGGTGTAAGCTGTACTTCCATTGCTTTCATGGTACGCGGGTATTTCCAGCCGGGCCACAGCGCGAGCCGTCGAGCGCCGCTTCGTGCGCGGTGCCGCGGCTGTGGGATCCCAGGCCGGCCTTCCACCGAATGCAGCACCGGCAGCATACGGCGTTGCGGCATCTCATGTCGGCCACGACGGGGGCTCGCGGCAGTTCCGTACGTGCCCCGCCGCTACCGGATCGGCTCGACCCGGAGCGTCTCATCTTTCACCACGGCGGCGGCTTGTAGACGAGAGGTGACGTGATACGCTCCGACTCTTCCACCGTGACGATCACTTGGGAGCCCCCGGAAAGTCCGAGGTGGCGCCGGATGGCCGCCGGGATCGGGATGCGCCCGGACTTTTCAAGCCGCGGGGCCCCCGTGCTCTTGCGTGCCGGGCACAGAAGGCGTCCCCCAACTCATCGGGATGCTTGGCGCTTTCTGCACCGTCCGCCGGGCGCGGGGCTAACAGCCTCTACTTCATCCCGCTCGAAACCGCGGCGCCGATCAGCGCCAGGCCGTGGCTGGTGGGCACAATCTCGAAGAACGACCCTTGCAGCAGACTCATCTTCACCATGTCCTGCAGGTCCATGCCGAACCTTCCGGTGTCCACGAAATCGGCGTTCGGGCCGGCCAGGTAGAAACGGCCGGGAAAGGCGGGTCGGCCGGGAAAAGCGGGTCAGCCTGAACTGCGCGACTTCCGGCTTGGCAGTCCGGCCAGCAACCCGACTCGGTTTCTCTGGTACTAACTCATGCCACAGCCACGGGGGCCTGTCGGAGATGAAAGTTCCATAGCCATCCACTGCGATCGGCTCACGCGGCGACCACAACACGTTAGGGTCGAAGGAGTCAAAAACCGTTCACTCCGACAGGCGCTCAGGCTGACCCGGTATTTCCGGACGCACCGCAGTCTCCAGAGCAGGACCCCGCATGGGACCCACTCAACTCAGATAGGAAGCCGGCGACGCCGGATTCGTTCGCGGTCAACCACGACAACCGACTCGGGTAACTCCGCGTGGGCGATCGACATCAGGACGCGCCGCACACAATCCTGGGTCTCGGCCTCGCTGTAATTCCCGCCGCGCAGTAGGATCAGCCCCGGGCCACTCGAACCCAAATCCGTCAGAAGCCTTGGGAAGTCCAGATCCGCCGTGATCACGACGCGGCCACTGCGGGCTGCAGCCTGAAGGATCTCCGGGTCCGGACATCGGTTCATAGAGAGTTCACTCGCGTGGACGGCGTCATGGCCTTCGGCTCGCGGCCACTGCGCCAAGTCCGGCGACAGCGGCATATCGACCAAGAACTTCACCGGCTCAGCTCAACGGTCTCGTCTTCCGAAAGGCAGGCCGCGTAGTGTAAGGCCTCGTCGATGTCCGCCTCCTCCAGGTAGGGGTAGGCGCTCAAAATCGACTCCCTGGTCTCCCGGGCCGCCAGCAAACCGAGCAGCCGCGATACCGGGAAGCGCAGATTGCGGATGCAAGGCTTGCCAGTAGCCACGACGGGGTCAACCGTGATTCGCTCGAACCGCATGGGAAGTGTCCTCTCTCATGATACCAGCGGCATTACTCCTGTGAAGTTCCCGTTCCCGTCAGGTGTACGAGGGCCACCCGCGCTGGCGGCCTCCAAAGCAGCGGGTGCGGTAAGCCGCGCGAGGCTGGCCGCTGGGGTTGGCCTCTGAGGTGGTGCGAACGCCTCACGGGTCAGCCGTAGCTTCCACGGGCGTCCCAGCCCCTACTTCATCCCGCTCGAAACCGCCGCGCCGATCAGCGCCAGGTCGTGGCTGGTTGGCACAATCTCGAAGAACGACCCTTGCAGCGGACTCATCTTCACCATGTCCTGCAGGTCGATTCCGAGCCTTCCCGTATCCACGAAATCGGCGTTGGGGCCGGCCAGGTAGAAACGTCCTGGGCCGTCCAACTGCACGATCGTGGCGGTGGCCGCGGCCAGCGCGCGGTGCCAGTACTTGACGAAATCGGCGGCGCGCGGTTCGCCGTGGCGGGCCGCGGCGAAGACTTCTTCCGGCTCCAGATCGAGAAAGCGGAGGCGCATGGCGCGGTTGCCCACGATGCCTTCCAGGTGGCCCTGTCCGCCGCAGGCGCAATAACGCTCCTTGGGGTCGAGCGTCACCACCGAATGGCCGGCCTCCCACACGCCCTCGCCGCGCGGATAGCGGCCGAACCCCACGCCGTCTCCCAGGTACCACACGCGCACCAATTTCTCCAGCGCTTCGTGGGTAGCGGCGATGCCGGCGGCCAGCGCGTCGGCGCTATTGATGACGGTGACGGGCGCGTCGATGCCTTCCCGCCGTAGCGCGCCGGCCAGGCGGTCCCGCATGCGCTGCCCCTTGAACTGTCCCAGGTTGGGCGCTTCTTCGATCACGCCGTTGCGCACCAAGCCCGGGAAGCCGGCGCCCACGGAATCGAATGGTCCCTCCTGGGCGAGCGCCACCACGGCTTCGCAAATCCGGGCGAGGATGTCGTCCACCGAAAGGGATTTCAGGTCGATCGCCGGCTCGCCGGCCGCCGGGTACATGCGCACGTTCCCGAGCGTGGTCCCGTCCACGGCTCCCACCCAGATGTAACGCGTGGCCAGCACGCCCACGGCGCGGCCCATTTGGTTTCCCTCCAGCTCTTACAGTCTCTTCAGCTTATTGATCCCGTTGAAGGCCGCCTGCTTGTAGCACTCGGCCAGCGTGGGGTAGTTGAAGACCGTCTCCACGAAGTAGTCCACCGTGCCCTTGAGTACCAGCACGGCCTGTCCGATATGCACCAATTCGGCGGCGCCTTCGCCGATAATATGCACGCCCAGAAGTTCCCGCGTCTCGCGGTGGAAAATCAGTTTGAGCCGTCCCGTGGTGTCGCCGCGAATCTGGCCGCGGGCGGTCTCGCGATAGTAGGCCACGCCCACTTCGTACGGAACGTCCTCGTCGGTCAACTGTTCCTCGTTCTTGCCGATGAAGGAGATTTCGGGAATGGTGTAGATGCCGTACGGATAAGTCGCGGGATTGGATGGAATCTGCACGCCGAAGGCCACGCCGGCGGCGATGCGGCCCTGTTCCATGGAAACCGATGCCAGGCTGGGAAACCCGATGACGTCGCCCGCGGCGAAAATGTTGGGCACGCGGGTGCGGTATTCGGCATCCACCGCGATGCGTCCGCGAGAGTCGGCTTCCAGGCCGGCAGCCGCCAGGTTCAGCTCGTCCACGTTGCCCTGGCGGCCCACGGCGTAGAGCAGGGCGTCGCCGGAAACGCGCTTGTTGCTTTTCAGGTTGGCCACCACGCCGCCGTCCTGGGTGGCTTCCACGCTGGCCACTTCTTCGTTCAGGCGCATGGTCACGCGCTGGTCGCGCAGGTGGTAGGAAAGGGCTTCCACCATTTCGGCGTCGGCGAATTCCAGCAGGCGCGGGCGCTTCTCCACCAGGATCACGCGCGTTCCCAGAATGGCGAACATGCAGGTGTACTCTACGCCGACCACGCCGCCGCCCACCACGATCAGCGTCCTCGGCAGTTCCTGCATCTGCAGAATCTGGTCGCTGTTCATGATGGTCCGGCCGTTGAGGGGCACGGTCTCCGATACCGCCGGCTTGGTGCCCGTGGCGATGATGACGATGGGCGCTTCCAGGTCCGCCTGGCCGCGCGAGTTCACCGTCCGAACGTGCGTCGGGTCCAGAAAACTGGCGCGCGCGTAGATCACTTCCACGCCGTTGCGGGAAAGCTGCGCCTTGGTGACGTCGACTTCGGTCTTGATCACCTGGTTGACGCGCGAGCCCAGGTCGGCCATGGTGATCTTCTCTTTCACCTTGTAATTGACGCCGTAGATGCCCTGGTATTGATAGCCGGAGAGATGCAGCACGGCTTCCCGCATGGTCTTGCTGGGGATGGTTCCGGTATTGATGCAGGCGCCGCCCACGATCTCGCGCTGTTCGATGACGGCCACGCGCCGGCCGCACTTGGCGCCTTGAATGGACGCCCGCTGGCCGGCGGGTCCCGAGCCGATGACGATCAGATCGTATTTCTGCATGTGCCGCACCGGAGCCGACCGAAGAGGCCGGCCCCGAAAATCGCAGCGGTTACTTCGCGGCGTTGAACCGTTCTTCGATCTCGTGCCAGTTTACAACGTTCCACCACGCAGCGATATAGTCGGGCCGCCGGTTCTGATACTTCAGGTAATACGCGTGCTCCCAGACGTCCAGGCCGAAGATGGGCGACTTGCCTTCCATGACCGGGCTGTCCTGGTTGGCGGTGGAATAGATGTCGATCTTTCCGCCGGTCTTGACCAGCCACGCCCAACCCGAACCGAAGCGGGTGGCGGCAGCCTGGTTGAACTTCTCCTTGAAGGAGTCGACGCTGCCGAAGGTCGCCAGGATGGCTTCCGCCACGCGGCCCACCGGAGCTCCGCCGGCGCCCGGCGCCATGATCTTCCAGAACATGGAGTGGTTGATGTGGCCGCCCCCGTTGTTGCGCACCGCGGTACGAATGGCTTCCGGAACGATGGCGCAATTATTGGCCAGCAGTTCCTCGACGGTCTTGCCGGCAAGCTGGGGAGCCGATTCCAGGGCCTTATTAAGGTTGGTCACGTAAGCGTTATGGTGCTTGCCATGGTGGATTTCCATGGTCAGCTTGTCGATGTGAGGCTCCAGGGCCTCGGGCGCGTACAACAGGGTCGGTAGGGTGAATGGCATGTTTTCTCCTCTCCCTACTCTGATGCCGGTCCGGCCCGTGCGGCTCCAGTATTTTACGCGCGGCTGGCTTCGAACGCGTGCGCCAGCCGGAACATGGTGGTTTCGTCGAAATGGCGGGTCAGAATCTGCATCCCCACGGGCAACCCCTCGGAGGTGGATCCGCAGGGCACGCTCATACAGGGAATCCCCGCCAGACTGCCGGTAATTGTATAAATATCCGACAGATACATGGCCACCGGATCGTCCACCTTCTCGCCCAGCCGGAAAGCGGGGAACGGAGACACCGGAGCCACGATGGCGTCCACCTGCTCGAATGCCTGGGCGAAGTCGCGCGCGATCAGCGCCCGCACCTTCTGCGCCTTCAAGTAATACGCGTCGTAGTAGCCGGCGCTTAAGACGTAGGTGCCCAGCATGATGCGGCGCTTGCACTCGGCGCCGAACCCTTCGCCGCGCGTCTCCCGGTACAGGTCGGCGAACGATTCCACCGCGGGGCGCGAAGTGTATCGGACGCCATCGTAGCGCGCCAGGTTGGAACTGGCCTCGGCGGTGGCGATCACGTAGTAGCAGGCGATGGCATAATCCGTGGTGGGCAGGCTGATCTCCCGCACCTGGCAGCCCAGAGCCTTCAGGGATTCCACGGCGCGGGCCAGCAGGTCAGCGGTTTCGCCCTTCAACCCCTTCAGATATTCGAGCGGCAGGCCCAGCTTCAAGCCCTTTACGTTGCCGTCAAGCCGTGCGGAATAGTCCGGAACCGGCGCTTCCGCCGACGTGGCATCGTGCGGATCGCGGCCCGCCACGGCGCCCAGCAATACCGCGGCGTCCTTGACCGTCCGCGCGAACGGCCCGATATGATCCAGCGAGCTGGCAAAAGCCGTGAGCCCGTAACGCGAGACGCGCCCGTAGGTGGGGGTCACGCCGACCACGCCGCAGAAGGATGCCGGCTGGCGCACGCTGCCGCCGGTATCGCTGCCCAGCGCCACCACCGCGGTTCCCTGCGCCACCGCCGCGGCCGAGCCGCCGCTCGATCCGCCGGGCACGCGATCGGGAGCCACCGGGTTGCGCGTCGGCCCGAAGGCCGAATTTTCGGTGGAAGATCCCATGGCGAATTCGTCGCAGTTGGTCTTGCCGAGGATCACGCCGCCCGCCTCTTCCACCCGCTCCACCGCGGTGGCGTCGTAGGGAGGAATATACCGGGCCAGCAGCTTCGACCCGCAGGTGGTGCGCACGCCCTTGGTGACAATCACGTCCTTCACCGCGATGGGCACGCCGGCCAGCGCTCCCGGGTCTTCGCCGCGGGCGATCCGCCGGTCCACGCGATCGGCCGCCGCGAGCGCACGGTCAGGCGAAAAGTGCAGGTAGGCGTGGGTCTGCGGATTCTCCGCTTCGGCGAAGCGCAGCGCCTCGGCCGCCAGCTCGCGCGCGCTGAACCGCCGCGATGTCAGGCCCTCGCGCACGGTATCGATGGTCAGCGAGGGGATGGTCACCGTTCGATCACCTTCGGCACCTTGAAGTACCCCGAGCCCGGCTGCGGCGCATTGGCCAGCGCCGTCTGGTTGTCCAACGGCTGGCGCGGCCGGTCCTCGCGCAAGGTGGACGTTCCCGCGGCGCTATACAGCACTTGCGCCATGGGCTCCACGTTGCCGGTGTCGACTTCGTTGAGCTTGTCGAAATGCTCCAGGATGCCGTCGAGGTCGGCGTGCAGCTTGCCGACTTCGGCATCGGTGAGAGCCAGGTTGGCCAGTTCGGCCACGTACCGCACCTCTTTTTCCGTCAGTTTCACGCCTGCGCCTTTTTCCTGGATGCCTTGTAGATGCCGCGAAGAACCGGATCGGAGATGCCGTCGGCCTCGTCCGCGAACAATCCCGGTGCGGCCGCCCGCGCCCGTTCGGGCTCGCGTTTGCGCGGCACCACCCGGAACTCCACGTCCTCCACCACGCCGCTGCCGACGCTCTTCGCCAGGTTGCGGAGAATCTGGTGCGAGAGGCCAAAGAGCTGCCGCTGCCAGATAACGTCCTCCACCTCGACAATCAGCCGGGTGCGCACCATGCGGACGGCGCGGGTATGGGCGGCGATTTTCCGTCCCACCGCCTGCGCCCAGCAGGTACACGCTACTTCCTCGGCGCTGATCGTATCTCCGGGGAGTCGCAAGCTCCGGATGAGCTGGCTGGCACGTTGCATGAACCGGTGGTTCATTTTACCATGCCGGTTGCGGGGCGGTTCCGTACTCCTACCCGTTGGATTCTTGCCGCTCCGCGGCGATTTTCGGCGGCAGGTGGGATTTGCTTTGCGCCGGGATAAACCGGCAGGATGTCGAGAATGAAAGAGTCTTGCAGGAAAGGAGTAGTGACCCATCCTGACCTCAAGTCTTGCACCGCCAGCCGAGAGGCTGGGGGCGAAGCGTAGACAGGGGCATGGGCAGGCCGGGTATGGAGCTGTGAAAGAAAAACTCCAGGGTGTCGATCCGATAACGAACGGAGAAAACCACACGGACGAGAGCGCTAGCCTGGATTCCCACGCTAGTTTCGTGACCTAACGCTAGGGGTCTGTCATCCGAAAACCAGACGAAGGCGTTTGCCGTCGAGCCACGGGATCGGCAGGTCCGTCTTGGCGAAGCCGGCTGCCAGG
>Ga0326728_10006011_pt1 | contig 33277 bp, 28 predicted proteins | sample MB3enrmetagenome_FD_207602 | JGI IMG/M metagenome (GOLD analysis project Ga0326728, IMG submission 207602) | Lab enriched peat soil microbial communities from McLean, Ithaca, NY, United States - MB31MN | ecosystem: Environmental > Terrestrial > Soil > Wetlands > Peat | place: USA: New York... | reverse complement strand
TGAAGTTGCCTTCCTCCGGCTCGAACTGAGCCCAGGAGACGCCGACGAGCACCGCGTTGAGGTTGGCGGCGACCAGTTTGGGCCAGATAGGTTCCATGGATTCGAGGCTGGTGGCGGCGTTGTTGGAAAGCTCGCCGGAGAGAAGCAGGAAGGGCTTTCCGTCCACGATGAGCTGGGTGGCGCTGCCCTGCTTGTGGAGATGGGGGACACCGGGATCGGTTTGGGCCTGGATGGCAGCGGTGAGACCGGCGGTGGACAGGATCAAAGCGAGAAAAAGCATCCGATTGAATCGCATGATGGCTCCAGTTGGTGGCGGTGAGACCGGCCGTTCTGGCGCGGTCTTCCGGTTGGGTTTCCGATTGCGAGCCATTCTACGCCAGGGAGAGACGGTTGGGTCGGGGATGTGCGGCTGTCATGCTGTACCACCCTTGTCGCGATGAGACTGCGGCAAGGATGGGGCACGGTGGATTCAAGGCACATCGGCAACAGGGATGCTTCTAGCTCTCCAGCTTTTTGATGTAAAGCCAGAGGCCGACGAGCATGAAGGCGATGGCGATGAGGCAGATGCCGAGGCCGATGCGGCGATTGTTGCGCTCGACCATGGCGTCTTTGCCGGCTTTGAGATTGGCGGCGGCGATCTTCATGCCGGCTTGAATATCCTGATCGACAAGGGCGGTCTGGAAACTGTGGATGGTGACGCGGGCCTTGGTCAGGGCATCGCGGGCCTGGTCCTGGTTGAGGCGGGCTTCGCTGACTTCCATGCCGGAAGACTCGGCGAGACGCAGAGCGGCGTCGGCGTCCTTGATGGCGCTGTCCAGTTGAGTGAGGTTGCCCTGAATTGCGGCCCTGGCCCGATCGCATCGGTCGCCGGGAGCATGGCACCTCATGCAGACGCCACTGGGACCCGTGCCCAGCATGGCATCCGAAGGAAGATGGATGCCGTGATCGCTGTGGCAGACGACGCATCCGGGAAGGGAGCGGTCCTGAAAGGCCTTGCTGTGGGTGCTCTTCTGGTACATCTGGGCTTGGAAGGCGTGGCAGTTGGCGCAGACGTTTTGAACCTTATCGACTCCGGGCGGGACGGCGCCATGGTTGCCATGACAGGTGGTGCAGGTGGGCGCGCTCAGATCGCCGCGCACCACCATGGCTTCGTGATGGACGCTGGTGGAGTAGTTGGCAAACTGATCGGTGGGAATGCCGTACTGCTTCATGTAAGCAGCATCGGAGTGGCAGCGGGAACAGGTTTTGGCCACGTTGACGGGGTTGACGGTGGAGCGGGGATCGCTGGGCGGACGCAGATCGTGGACGCTGTGGCAGTCGGTGCAGACGGCAACCTTGATGTCCCCGGCCGCGAGGCGCTTGCCGTGCATGCTGGTGTGGTACTGGTCCAACTGGTCGGTGCGCAGGCTGGGGTTGAACTGCTTCATGTAGGTCGGATTTGAATGGCAGGACGCGCACAGCTCGGGAACCTGCCTGTGGTCGATCTTGCCCTTGAAGCCGGCCTTGCGGCCCATGGCCTGGTCGGGATCGTAGCTGGACGCGTCGCCTCCGTGGCAACTGACACAGGTCATACCTTTTTGGGGGTGAATGTCCTGGCTGAACGTTTCCGGGGTGACTTCAAGGCGGCCGGGCTGGGCGGAATGACAATCGAGACAGGAGTTCACGGCCTGCCCAAAGGAGAGGCACGGCGCGAGCACGAGGAAGCCGGCCAGAGCGAGAGAGCGGGCTCGGAGGAACAGCCGGAGATTAGGGCGCAAGGTAGCCATAGATCGTCATACCTATCACGTACACCAGAGCAAAGATGGAAAGGCCGGTGATCCACACCTTGGTGCGCGAGGCCTTGTCACTCTCAAAGAAGGGCAGCAGCATCCACAACAAGCCGGCGAGGCTGCAACCGAGCACGCCCAATACCTCGCCGTCGATGAACCAGACCTTGGACGGGATGAGCTTGAGGGTCTGGAACATGAACAGGAAGTACCACTCGGGCTTGATGCCGGCCGGGGCGGAGATGAACGGATCGGCCTTGACGCCGAGGTTCCACGGGAAGAGGGCAGCCAGCGCGCCCAGCGCGCCCATGGCCACGTACCAGGCCATCAGTTCGCGCAACAGGAAGTTGGGAAAGAACTTCATCTCGCGCTTTTCATCGGGATGCGCGATCCAACGCGCCTCGAGCTTGGGCGGAACGCTCATGCCCAGGCGCTGAACGAGAAAGAGGTGGATGGCGATGAGGACGGTGACGATGCCGGGCAGGACGGCGACATGGAATCCGAAGAAGCGGGTGAGGGTGGCGCCGGTGACCTCTTCGCCGCCGCGCAGGAAGATCATGATGGGCTTGCCGATGAGGGGAACCTGCCCGGCAATCTCGGTTCCGACCTTGGTGGCGAAGAAGGCCAGCGTGTTCCAGGGCAGCAGATAGCCGCTGAAGCCGAATCCCATGACGAGAAAGAGCAGCAACATGCCGGTGACCCATGTCAGTTCCCTGGGCTTGCGATAGGCCTTGAGGAAGACCACGCTGAACATGTGCACCAAGGCGGTGAAGATCATGAGGTTGGCGGACCAGGAATGGATGGAGCGAATCAGCCAGCCGAATTGCACGCGGGTCATGATGTACTGGACGCTCTCGAAGGCTTCGTTTGCGCCCGGACGGTAGTAGAGGAGCAGCAGGATGCCGGTGAGCACCTGGACGATGAAGAGAAACAGGGTGATGCCGCCGAAGAAATACCAGTAAGAGAGGCGATGGGTGGGGACAGTCTTATGGCGCAATGGGGCAATCAGGCCTTCGAGCTGAAGGCGTTCATCGAGCCAGCGCATGAGGGCGGCGAACACGGTCAGGCCTCCCGTTTCCGGCTGACGACAATCTCGTCGCCGCGGAGGTGGACATCGAAGACATCGAGCGGTCTGGGCGGAGGACCGGAGATGTTGCGGCCATTGAGATCGTAGGTGCCGTTGTGGCAGGCGCACCAGATTTCGTGCAGATCGGGGCGATACTGCACGGTGCAGCCGAGATGGGTGCAAGTGGCGGAGAGAGCGCGATAGGCGCCATCCGCATTCAGGATGAGGAGGCCGGGACGGCTGCCGAAACGGAAGATCTTGCCTGTATTTGGCTTCATCTCAGCCGCTTTGGCGGCGACGACCTCGTCGCCGCCGAGATCGACCACGGCTGGCGGGACAAAGTAACGCATCACCGGATAAAGGAAGGATGCCAACGAGGCGAGCAAACCGCCGCCGAGAAAGATTTCAATGGCGTGACGCCGCGAAGTCTCAGTTTGGGGAGTGTGGTCAGCGCACATGGATGGCACCCCCTGCCGGCGCCGCCAGTTTGAAGACAACGAATGGGTCTGGATTCCTCGCCAAAGGCCGCGACCTCCCGCGCCAGGCGCCAATGGTCAAACTTATCACGAGTCCTCCAGGGCTGGAACACCCGATCCCCGCCTGGCAGGAGAACCGTAGAGATTCCTGATGGTCCCGGTCTGTGATGGGGATCACAAAACGCCTGTTGGGGAGAGCGGCGAATGCGCTTCCTGGTGGTGAATCGGGCCGGGACGGCGGAGAACCGGAAGAACAACGAAGGCAGGCGTACACGGCTGCGAGTCCGCCTGGTGGCCGAAAAACCCGACGAACGTTTCATCTCGGGCTTTAGAGGTTGCGGAAAAAGGCGGGGATTCAGACAAAGAACAACGAAAAGCATACCTGAAGGGATAAAGGGGTGGGTTAAGAACCACCGCTACCAGCCCGCGTCGATTCTGTTGGCTTCATGCCAGGGATGAATCCCCCGGCATCCCGCCCGGTTCCAGTTTTTCCGCAGCCTGTAAAGCCCATTCATTCTATGGAATGCGTAGCGCGGCTGAAGCCACGCACTTTCAAGGGCGCGGACTCTCTCATCAACTGGCGGACGTGGCAAGGGAAGCGTCCGCCAATGAGCTTGAGAGGCGCTCTTGTTGTTATTTCTGCAAGGTGCGGATGTAGGTGACGACCGCCTTGATCTGATCGTCGGTCAGCTTGCCGGTATACGCGGGCATCTTGTTTTTGCCGTTCTTGACGATGGCGATGAGGTCGGCGTCGGTGGCCTTGACGGCTGCCGGATCCTTGAAGGACGTGGCCTTGAGGGATTTGCCGGCCGGGGTGGCGCCCAGACCGTCCGCGCCGTGGCACATTTGACACTTGGCTTTGTAGGTATCCGCGCCGGCGCCTTGCGCAAATGCGGTCGTGCCCATGCACAGGGCAAGAGAAAGGACTGCAACGACTTTCAGATTGGTTTTCACTGTGTGTCTCCTTTGCGCCAGGATTCCAAATCCGCGGTCCCGGCTCCGCGCCAGTATACCCCGGCGGCCGCGCCGGGGGAGTTCCCGGTTCAGGGGTTGCCGGAATCGATTCCCGCAGCCGCTGCTCTAGGGCCTGTTCCCACTACCAGGACGGTGGCGACGGGTGCCAGTTTTTACGAGTTCAAGGAGCGAGGAGTGCACTGTAGCCGGTTACTGAAACGACGAGCGACAACGAAATCGGGAAAATTGGCCCCGTCCCTTCGGGTTGCGGCGAAAATCCGGCCATACTTCGTTCTCGCCCTCGATAGTGGGACGCCACAACCTTCGGGCTCGGCCTCGTCTGGCCGGATTTTAGCTCGCAACGCCATCCGCCCTGGTAGTGGGAACGGGCCCTAGTTAACCCTCAATGGAGGCAAAATACCCGGCGACCTGCTGCCAGTTGTCGACGCGGACGAAGCCGGTGGCGGTGAGGTTGTGGGGGGCTGTGTAAAGGAGGCCCTGGCCCTCAAAGCGGAGCAGGTTTTTGGGCAGATCGTCGATCAGGTAATCGGCGCGGAGGATGGATTTGTTGCCGCAAAAGACGTAGTGGGTGGGCGGGATGAAGGGAAAGTGGCGCTGCAGCCAGCGGTACTTGGGGCCGAGGGAGTTGGGCACCGTCATGGCCTGGGTGGCGATGAAGATTTCGAAGCGGGAGGAGAGGGCTTTGAGGACGTCTTGCGCGCCGGGCATGAGGGCGAGGTCCTCGAAGAAATCCTCGGCGTCGAGGAAGGCTCGAAGCTGCTGCTGACGGTCGAGGGGAGCGACTTCCCAGAGGCCCTTTCCGACCAGGTCATCGGCGGTCACGTCCTCGTCGAAGGTCTGGTTGTAGCGGCGCAGGTGCTCGGCGAGGGTGTCGGCCATGACCTCATCCATATCGACGCAGATGCGCTGCATTGGGGCTCCTTGAACAGGGTGGTCGGTTTTCCAATGTCAGTGGCCGGTGGCTCCAGGTTTCCGGCTATCGACGGATGTCGGGCTGTGGCCCCCTGCACAGGAAGAGGTTAGCAGGGCCAGGGCAGCGGGAAAAACAATCGAGGGGCTCCAGAGCCTGTTATTAACTTTCCCGCAGGCGGCGCTGGGGCCAATTCTTCTCGGTTCAAGGAGCGAGGAGCGACAGATACCGGGTGTAACTTAGCGACGAGCGACGAAGAAATGGGGAAAATTGGCCCCAGCCCCTGCGACTTCCACCCCAGCACGCAGAGTTCGCGTGCCGGGGACCCCGAGGTTGTGGCGCAAATCCGGGGTCCCCAGCGACAGGTCTCTGTCGCTGGAGTGAAAATCGGGCCATGCTTCGTTGTCGTCTTCGACGGTGGACCCGACCCCCTTCGGATTCCGCCTCGCCTGGCCCGATTTTCGATCGCAACGCCGCCCACGCGAAAGTTAATAACAGGCTCTAGGCGCCGGATTGGCGGGGTTTGCGGACGGCGCGGCCAGCGGTGGGGGCCGGTTCGGTCTGCGGGGATTTGAGAGGCGGGGGGGCCATGGCGGGGTCCCAGTAAAGGATGCGTCCGCAACTGTCGCAGGGGATCAGTTGGCCCTCGCGGAGCTCGTTCCAGGTCTGGGGACGGACGCCCATGCGGCAGCCGGTGCACTGCTGGTTATCGACGCGGGCAATGCCGGTGCCGCGCGAGACGAAGAGGCGATCGTAGCGGAAAAGCCAGTCCGGCTCGATGAGCGGACGGAGGGCTTCGCGCTCGGCATTGAGGACTGTGACTTCGGCGGCGATCTCCTGCTGGCGCAAGGCGACACGGGCGCGGATCTTGTCGAGGGCGGCAGCGAGGGACTCGACCTGAACTCGGGCCGTGGCCAGGGCGGCTTCCTGGGTCTCGGTGCGTTCGAGGCTCTGGAACTCTTCGTCTTCGAGACGCTCGGCCTCGGAGGCAGCGAATTGGACTTCGTGCTCGATGGCGTTGGCCTGCTCGGGGGTCTTGACGGAGTCGAGCTGGGTGCGGAAACGGGCGGCCTTCTGGCGATGGGCGGCGATTTCGCGTTCGAGGCGGATGCGGAGGGATTCCTCGCGGGTGAGTGCGCCTGAGGCTTCGGCGGATTGGCGTTCGGCGGCGGCGAGGGCGGCTTCCGCCTCGGCAATCTCGGCAGGCAGGGCGTGTGCGGTCAGCGTCAGCCGGGCGCGGTCGAGGTCCAGGGTCTGGAGTTTTACGAGATTTTCAGTTTGCGATTGCATCCGTGTGAAGAAGTTTACGGCATTCGGTGTGTATTGAGAAAATGCGCGCGGCGTCTTCCTGCGACAATGGAAGGCAACCGGGAGGGAAAGGTTGGCGGGGAAGCGAAAGAGCTTTGGGCGCAGGAGGCGGGGTCTGATGTGGGTTGCGGGCTGTCTGCTGGCGGCGCTGGCGGTGGCGGCGGGACTGTTGGCTCTGGCCCTGCACCGGGCCGAGCCCTTTGTGCGGGCGCGGATTGTGGCGGGACTGGAGAATCGGTTCAAGGGGCGGGTGGAGTTGGACGGCTTTCAGCTATCGCTGTTCAAGGGGCTGCGGGCTGAGGGGCATGGGCTCCGGATCTGGCCGCCGGCGCAAGTGGAAGGGGTGGCGATTGCCGGGCCGGTGGGGAAACCGCCCATGGGTCAGCCGATCGTCCGGCTGGAGGAGTTCCGGTTCGCGGCTCCGTGGCACTTCGAGCGCGGACTGCCGTTCAGGATTACGGTGGTGGAGCTGAAGGGGCTGGAGGTGGATTTGCCGCCGCGGTCGCAGATGAGCCATGCAACGGATGGGAAGGGCGGGGTGGCGCTGCCCGAGGGGCAAAGCCAATCCACCGCGGCGGGAGACGGGAAGGGCATCGGGGTGGCGGCGGGGATTTTGCCGGCGATTGAGGTGAGCAGCGTGAAGTGCAGCGGCGCGCGGCTGCGTCTGGAGACCGACAAGCCGGGGAAGCTGGCGCTGGAGATTGCAATTGCGCGTTTCAAGCTAACCGGATTCGCGGCGGGCCAGGCAATGGACTTCGATGCCGAACTGACCAACCCCAAGCCGGTGGGAACGATCACCACCACAGGAAGCTTTGGCGCATTGAACGCGGCAGACCTTGGAGAAACTCCTATCAAGGGGAGTTACCGGTTCGAGCATGCGGACCTGGCGGGGTTCAAGGGGATTGCGGGGAACCTGTCTTCGACGGGGCAGTACGAGGGGACGCTGCGCGATCTGGTCGTGGATGGGAAGACGGACACGCCGGACTTCCGGTTGTCGCACTTTGGGCAGGCGCTGGCGCTGCGCACGCAGTTTCATGCGAAAGTGGACGGGACCAATGGAGACACCTGGCTGGAGCCGGTGGAAGCGACGCTGGGACACTCGCACTTCTGGGTGCAGGGGCAGATTGTGCGGGTACCCGCGGAGGCTGGGCACGGTGCGGGGCCCGCGGCGAGCAAGGGGCACGATATTGCGCTGACGGTGAACGTGGATCGGGGACGGATCGAGGATTTTCTCTTGCTGGCCAGCCACTCGACGACGCCGCTGCTGACCGGGGCGGTGACAGTGAAGACGACCCTGCACATTCCTCCAGGGACGGCGCCGGTCCACGAGCGGATGCGGCTGCAGGGGGCGTTCAAGCTCAACGGAGCGCATTTTGCGAGCGCCAAGATTCAGGGCCGGATCGAAGAGCTGAGCCTGCGCGGGCAGGGGCGGCCCAAGGATGTGAAGACGACCGAACCAGGGAGCGTTCAGTCGGCGATGGAGGGGGATTTCACAATGGGGGGCGGGGTGGTTGCACTGCCTAGGCTCAAGTACACGGTGCCGGGGGCGGAGATCGACTTGAAGGGCACGTATGGCCTAGAGGGCGGGGCGCTGGACTTTGCGGGAACGGCGAAGATGGATGCGACTGTCAGCCAGATGCTGGGCGGGTGGAAGGGATTGCTGCTGAAGCCGGTGGACCGGCTGTTCAAGAAGGAAGGGGCGGGGACAGCGGTGGCCATTCACATTACGGGGACGCGGGAGAATCCGAGGTTCGGGGTGGGGCTGGACAGGACTGGGCCGCGATAGCGAATCGGCGAGTTAGGCTGGGGTTGTTGCGAAAAACGGGAGAAGACGAGGAGAGCGGGATGCATTGGACGAAGCGGATCGCAGGGAAACTTGAACGGTGGGGCCTGATACTGCTGTTGGGAATGATGGCGGCGAGCGCGGTTGGACAGACATCGACCGCGAAGGCCGCGCTTGGAAACGGCAGTGCCGCGGCGGAGCGGGACTGGTGGAAGAACGCGGTGATCTACGAGATCTATCCGCGCAGTTTCCAGGATTCGAATGGAGACGGCGTGGGGGATTTGAACGGGATTACGGCGAGGCTGGATTACCTGAAGGAGTTGGGGGTGGATGCGATCTGGCTGACGCCTTGCTACCCCTCGCCACAGGTGGACTTCGGCTACGACATCTCGGACTACAAGAACATCGATCCGCAGTACGGGACGTTGAAGGACTTCGACCGGCTGGTCGCGGAGGCCGAGAAGCGGCATATCCGCATCCTGATGGATATGGTGATGAACCATACTTCGGACAAGCACGCGTGGTTTATCCAATCGCGGTCGTCCAGGGACAACCCTTACCGGAATTGGTACATGTGGCATGACGGCAAGGGGGAAACCGCGACCGACAAAGGCCAACCGCCGAACAACTGGCAATCGTATTTCGGCCACTCGGCGTGGGAGTGGGATGAGAAGACACGGCAGTACTACTATCACAAGTTCTATCTCCAGCAGCCGGACGTGAATTGGGACAACCCGAAGATCCACGAGGCGTTCAGGGAGATCATCGGCTTCTGGCTAAAGCGGGGGGTGGGCGGGTTCCGGTTCGACGCGATCACGACGCTGTTCGAGGACCCAGGGCTGGCCGATGAGGGCATCGTGAAGGACAAGGACGGCAACCCGGTCATCAATGCCTACGGCGACCCGACACTGGACGACACCAAGACCAACAACCTGCCCGGCTTGCATCCGGTGATGCAGGAGATGCGGGCGCATGTAGACAGGTTCAGTTCGGACAAGTTTCCGGGGACTCGGGTGCTGATCGGCGAGACCTATCTGCCCAACATCGCCGAGTTGGCCAAGATGTATGGGCCGGCGGGCAAGCCGGAGTTTCATCTGCCGATGGACACGCAGGTGGCGTTCATCAACAAGCTGGATGTGGGCGAGTTCCGCGACCGGCTGACGGATGTGGAGGCCGGGATCGGCGATCACACGCCGCTGCTGCTGTTCGACAATCACGACAACCCACGCATCGATGTCCGGTACGGCGATGGGGTGCACGATGTGGCGATTCAGAGGGTGATTGCCACGATGCTGTTCGCGAGCCGTGGAGCAGCGCTGTTTTATTACGGCGACGAGATCGGGATGAAGACCACGCCGCCGACGCGCAAAGAAGACGTTAAGGACCCGATCGGCGTGACCGGATGGCCCAAGGAGAAAGGCCGCGACGGGGAACGGACGCCGATGCAGTGGGATGGGAGCGCGAACGCGGGATTCTCGAAGGCCGGGACCAGCACCTGGCTGCCTGTGCCGCCTAGCGCCGCCACGATCAACGTGGAAGTTGAGAAGAGCGATCCTGATTCGCTGCTTCACTGGTACGAGAGCCTGATTCGGCTGAAGAAGACCAACCCGGCGCTGGCGCGCGGAGAGAACACCATGCTGGACAGGGCAAACACCAAGGTGCTGAGCTGGGTCAGAGAGGCGCCCGGGGCTCCGCGGGTGGTGATATCGGCGAACTTCACGGCCGACCCGCAGACGGTAAGCCTGAGCGTTCCGGGCTCGAGGGGCAAGGTGAAGACGCTCTTGAAGACCCCGGGGACGGCCGATCCGGAGTGGCTAGGGCAATTCGAACTGGGGCCGTTTGGCGTGTTTATCGGGGAATTGCAGTAGAGGGCGAGTCAGCGCGGGGCCGGTGGCGTCCCGGGTTTCCAAGGCGAGATTGTTCGGCGAGCCGAAGGCAGGCTCTCCACCCCGGCTCTGAGAAACCTGGTGGACGGAATGGCTTTAGCACAGTGAAGCAGGTTCTAGGAAGCTTCGATGCGAATCTTGCTCGTTGCGCAGAGTTCCAAAATGAGCAGGGCAAGTCCTTCCCGTTTGCGGCCGCTCATGGGGTTGAACTGGATGCCGATGCTCAGCGAGTCGTAGATGGCCTGCGTCACACCGCCGATCAGAAAGTGCAAACCGTGCATCGCAAAATCCACTTCGACAGGGTCGTTGACTTCCCCGCCAAACGGTCTTGTAGTTCTTACCGTGCAGCCTCCCAGGCTTAGATCGATGAGACCGCCGCTGAGAGCGAAGCGATTGTCCGGGGATCGGAAAATGACCGGCCAGTCGCAGTCATCTTGATTGTGCAAGCGGCCCTGGCCACAGTGAACCAAGCTATCGTAAGGCCATTCCTCACGTTGCCTCTCGGGGAAGTCCGGAGCAGCCGGCGTGGGATCGACAGGTCGCGCCGCAAGTACATCGCCAGTCGATGGATTCAAATACACGGAAGCGACCGACTCCTTTAAAGACTGGACGGTACTCAGCCCAAGCAGGCAGGCCATCAGGCCCTCCAGTTGATTCTTGGACCTGGCGTTCACGTGATGGAAGCGAATGCCGATCTGGCGCTCTCCCTTCATCCACTGGGTCATGCCGCCAATGTGCAGGATCATCCCCAAGATGGGTAGGAAGATTTCGACCGGAGCCAGAGCGCCGGGACGGAACGGCCTTTCCGTCCGGAGGGAGCATCCGCTCGCGCTAATCTCAAGGACCAGGCAAGGGGTTATTGTCTCCCTGTAAATCAGCTCGCCATGCGCATCGTGCAGCTCTTGCCGGTGCTGCGAACGGCGGTAACGAATATGCGTCTCGTTGCCGCCCTTGCTTTCCTCGATGAGTCGGGCTAGATCCTCCGGGCTCCTTCCCGCTCCTCCTAGCCAAATGTACATATTTTTCTCTCCCCTTCGACCTCATCTCTCAGGCCAGCGCGCTTGTGACGCCTCTGCTGTCTTCAGCCGATCTTCACTAAAACTTGATTCAGCGGCCGCATCGGGGCCGCTCTTGGCAACCATCGACAGCCAAGAAGGCGGCGGCTTGGGTCGAGACGACACGTTGCGCTATTTATCGGCCAGGAACTCATTCCCGACAGCGGGAAACGCGCGGGGATTGGATAATCGATTGAGCCGCGCATTCGGCGCTGCCGGTAAACCTACTCCGGAGACTGCCCGGCCATGCAACGTGGGGAAAATGGCCTGCCTGTATAATCGTCGGTTGCTTCGATGAGGAGGCAACGGAGGATTCAAATGGAATTACTAGGCTGGATTGGGTTGGCTGTTGTCGCTGTCATCGTTCTTTCCCTGGTTTTGGGTAGCTTTTTCACGGTGAACACGGCGCAGGTGGCCGTGATCACGCGGTTCGGCAAGTTTCTGCGGGTGGCCGAGCCCGGATTGAACTGGAAGGTTCCTTATTTCGATTCGGTGGCGGGGCTGGTGAGCCTGCGGGTAAACCAGATCACGCTGACGATGGAGACCAAGACCAAGGACAATGTGTTTGTCACCATTCCGATTTCGGTGCAGAACCGGGTTCGTTCCGAGAGGGTGTACGACGCGTTTTATAAGCTGAGCGACCCGGTGGCGCAGATCAAGAGTTATGTGGAGCAGGTGATTCTGGGACACGTGCCGGGAATGACGCTGGACGAGGTATTTGCGACCCAGTCGTCGATCGCCGCGGCGGTCAAGCAGGAGCTGGACGCGGACATGGCGACCTTCGGCTACGAGATTGTGAACGTGCTGGTGACGGATATCGTTCCCGACGCCAAGGTCAAGTCGGCGATGAACGACATCAACGCGGCGCAGCGGGAACAGGTGGCCGCGAACGCCCGGGGCGAGGCGGAGAAGATCCTGGTGGTGAAAAAGGCCGAGGCCGAGGCCGAGAGCAAGGCCCTGCAAGGGCAAGGCATCGCCAATCAGCGCAAGGCGATCATCGAGGGGTTGCAGGTCTCGATCGAGCAGTTCCAGAAGGTGGTGGAAGGGGCCAGCGCCAAAGAGGTGATGCAACTGGTGATGGTGACGCAGTACTTCGACACCCTGAAGTCGATTGGCGAGAACGACAAGACGAACACGCTGTTTCTGTCGCACAGCCCCTTGGCCGTCAAGGAGGTTTCCGAGCAGATTCTCGATTCGATGCTGGTGGCGGGGCGGGCGCAGGGGTGATCGAGGTTTTGGATTCTCCATACTTTCGCCGGGCCTTTCCTCGAAAGGTCGTTGCTGGGATGGGGCATTCGTCAATCTTTTTTGGAAGCTTGCATTCAGGAGGGCCGATGGCCGCCAAGTCGAAGTTATCGACGTGTACAACTCTGACTATGTTTGTGGCCGTCAGCCTATCCGGAATGCTCGTTAGCCGACTATGTGCGTTGGATGGGAGTTCAACGAAACCGCAGAGTGGGAGCAAGACGCCGCTTCGGATTACAGTCGAGGACAGCAATGGAGTCGAAATCGCGGGCCCCGCTGTACAATCCTCGTCATCGCCGGCAACTTCAGCAGTTCTTGTTATCAAACACGAGTACCAGCCAGGCGACCGGATTGTCGTGAGCGGGCGCCAGCGCGTGGCGGTAAAGCTGGACGAGAGCATGCCCGAATGCCTGCTGTATCTATCGGACTCGGCTCAGGCGAGTTTCATCTACGAAGTTCCATTTGGCCGCGCCGAGCAGCAAACGGGGAGCGCCTACTCCCCGGAGAGTTTTTCCGGCACATCGCATCGTGTCACGGCCCGTGTTCCACATCGGTCCGAACTGACGGAGTACCGCAATCTGGCGCTGAATCCGTGCGATCTGTTGCGCCCGGAGGATGGGCCGGCACAGGCCTATCCCCATAGCACCACCAACAGCTATTCCAGAAACTTGTATGACTTTGCCGCGCGCAATGCAATCGATGGGATGGCGCAAAACGGCCATCATGGGGTCTGGCCCTACCAGTCATGGGGACCGGGGCTACGCCTGGACCTTTGGTGGAAGCTCGACTTCGGCCGGGCCGTGGAGTTAGACAAGATCCGGCTTATGGTACGGGCCGACTTCCCTCACGACAGCTATTGGAAAAGCGCGGTCCTGGAGTTCTCCGATGGGAGTCTGGTTCCCATCAAGATTATTGCTTCCGCAGAGTTTCAGGAGTTCCCATTTCCCAAGCGACAGGTCTCATGGTTTCGCATCGCCAACCTGGTTCCCGAGGACCCGGCAAAGTGGTGCAGCTTTATCGAGGTCGAGGCCTGGGGGCGTGACTTACTGTAACTCGCAAGCCGATATCCATAGAGCCCGCGCTAAGAATGCGAGTTTCTAGACGCCGAAAACAAGAGGAAGCTGGAGAAGCACAGATGAGTGAGGCTAAGCGCATCCTGGTAACCGGCGCCACCGGCAAGGTGGGCAGGGAGTTTATTAGTCAGTTCCTGGCGGATCCAAGATTCGAGACATTCACGGTGCGCGCGTTATGTCACAACCGCACCCTGGAGCCGCGCGACCGGCTGGAGATTGTCAGGGGCTCATTGGATCATCGTCAGATAGCGAGCGAGGGCGTAGAGGGGGCCACCCATATCTTGCACCTTGCTACTGCTAAAGAGACGCTGGGAAGTTTCATCGATGTAAGTGTCAAGGGCATCTTCTGGCTCTTGGAGGCCTGCCGGGCAAGTCCCGACTTTGAGCAATTTATTTTGCTGGGAGGCGATAACAGCGTCGGTCACTTCGTCTATCCCCATCCCGTGCCGGTGACCGAGACCCAAAAGCACACCGCCTACGCGGGTTGCTACGCGCTTTCCAAAGTTCTGGATGAGGTGATTCTGGAGCAGTATTACATTCAGTACGGCCTCAATGGATGTTGCCTGCGCGCGCCCTGGATCATGGAAAAAGACGACTTCAGGTATCAGCTTTCCTTTGGCGAGGATGTCTTTGGCGGTCCGCGCTGGCGCGACTTGGTGGGCGCGGAGAAGGCCGATGAGTATGTGCGCTCAAAGAGCGTCCCGGTCATGCTCGATCCGCATGGCCTGCCCGTTAAACGCAACTTCGTGCATATCGACGATCTGATCGCCGCGATTCTGCTGGCCATCGATCATCCCAAGGCTCATCAGCAGACGTTCAATATCTCCATGGATGAACCGGTCGACTATGGCGAGCTTGGCGCTTATCTATTGGAATCGCGCGGCATGCCCAACGTCGCGATTCATACGCCCTATCATTCGACGTGGCTCGACAATACCAAGGCCAAGTTCCTCCTTGGCTGGCGGCCCCGCTACGATTTGAAGAAAATGGCTGACGCGGCATGGAACTACCAACGAGCCTTGGACGATCCACGGATTGTTTGGTATCCCGGTTGAGCGAAGCGCATGTTATGAAGCCGGCGGCGAGGCGGGCCAGGCGCCTGCGCGTGGTTTATCAGCCGCGCAGGCTTGCGGGGGGATGGCTGAGGGCGGAAAGCTCGTCGTAGGTGGCCTGTGGCAATTCAAGGCCGGCGGCGGCGATGTTTTCCTCCAGGTGGGGGATCGACGCGGTTCCCGGGATGGGCAGAATGACTTTCGACCTCTTGAGGAGCCAGGCGAGGGCAACCTGGAATGGAATTGCGTCTATCTGGGAGGCAGCTTTCTGGAGGGCTTCATGCGCTTTTCGTGCCTGGCCGAGTGGAGCCCAGGGCATGAAGGCGATGCCGTTCTTTTCGCAGTGGTCGACCACGTAGTCGTACTCGCGGTCGGCAAAACTGTAACGGTTCTGCACCGACACGACGGGGACGATGGCACGGGCGCGCTCGATATGCTCGCGGGTGACGTTGGAGAGACCTACATGGCGGATCTTGCCCTGCTCGCGCAGGTTGGCCAGCGTCTCGACCGATGCCTCGAAGGAGACGGCGGGGTCGGGAACGTGAAGCTGATGGACATCGATACGGTCGAGGTGCAAGCGCTTGAGGCTACCTTCGAGCGCGGCGGCCAGGTGTTTGGGGCTGGCGTTGTGGGTCCACTGGCCGGGACCGGGGCGCTCCCATCCACCCTTGGTGGCGATGACCAGGCCGGCCGGGTAGGGATAGAGGGCCTCGGCAATCAGCTCTTCGGAGACGCCGGGGCCGTAGGAATCGGCGGTATCGATGAGGTTGACGCCGAGTTCGACGGCGCGGCGCAAGACAGCCAGGGCGGCGGGCTTGTCGGCGGGTGGGCCCCACATGCCGGGACCGATAATGCGCATGGCCCCGTAGCCGAGACGGTTGACGGGGAGATCGCCGCCGATGAGGAAGGTGCCTGAGGCAGCGGCTGAGATGGCTTGGGATTGGGTCATGGGATCGCTCCAGAGATATAAGGTAAACACCTCCGGCGGATCTTTCAAAATGGGGGCGAACGGCGGACGGCGTTTTTCGGTTTCGAAGACTTCCTGCCACTGCCCGTGCATCCATCCGTTCGGGTTGGAGCCGAACAACCAGTGCAGCCTGGCTCCGGAGGTGTAGCTGCCGCGGCGCCAACTGGTGGCCAATCCCCCGGCCATGTCGTGCATTTCGAGGACTTCGGCTTGATAGCCGCATTTCAGGAGGTAAACCGCGGCGCAAAGGCCGGCCATGCCGCCGCCGATGACGACGATCTTCCTACCATGATGCGCCATGCTTTTGGCCCTCGCTGCGCTATCCATGTGCTGAAGGATTGTCTGTGCGCGCAGCCGCCGTACGGTTCACGGTGCGACCAGGCAGGCAGCGAGGATCTTCTGGTGGGCAGATTGGGCTGAGCAGCGCGGGCCGCGTTCGATTCCGCGGCGGTCGCTAACGCCGGAGGACCGGCATCGCTGTGACGGAAGGCGCACCGCCAAGGATTCGCTCAGGCGGCCGTTTCGGGTGGTCCCTGGAAGGGAGGACGGGGGAAGGATTCCGATGTGCGGCATCTTGCGCCCAAGCGATGGACGGCAAGAGAGCTTCCATTTCCAGGCGTCGATGGCGAGGCGATTGGAACAAGTAAGTGTCCTGCGAACAGTGCGAATTGCCACCGCCATAGACGGCAGAGTCCGGCGGAGGATTGCCGAGACTGCGGAATTCTGTTATGAGGCCTTTTGGACCAGTTCCCGCTCCGCGCGCAGCCAATCCTGTTCCGCGTATCCATCCTGGTGACCTCGCGCCGCCCAAAACTGGCGGGCAAGATTCTCGATCTCCTCACGGGACGGGAAGCCGGGCTTTGCGGCGTGGGCAACCTTCTCTTTGCCGTTTGCCGTCTTTCGTGGCTTCGCGGGCTCCTTTGTCTTCTTCACGGTAGCTGCCATAGAAGTCTCCTCCGATGGATACGCCGCCAACAAACGGGGTATCGTCTTCAGGATACGAGAGTCTTACTTAAGTGCGCAACCCGATGGGCTGGTAAGGTACCTGTTTGCTCAACAAGGGGTACCCGTGCGTGGGGGGTGATCCGATCCCGTGCGTCATGCCCGTGGCGGGAAGGGTGAATGGGTATCCGGGACCTGGCGACGGCCCCCCCGAGTGGATACCCCCCCTTCTCCAGCCAAACAGGTTCAGCGACTCCGTCCAGACCGGGCGGGGGATCGTGAAGCACGAGAACCCCGCTACCCTTCCCCCACCTTCCGGGCGAAAAGTTCACGAACCCGAATCGCGTGGGTCTTTACTTGGGGATGGGGGAATCCCGGCGGAGGACACACGCCCCCTCGGTCACCAATTGAGCTGGAAACTTAGTAACAAAAGTGTGCAGTATTCACCATCTCAGGAGTCGAACGTCACGTATAATTGAAAACCACAGTAATGTTACCCACAGATTCCCTTTGGGGGCGTGGTTAACTGTGCCCCTAAATGGAGGTCCTGATGCCCCTCACGGTCGTGCTTGCAGTAGGCCTGGATTCGTCGCTGCCCACGACACAGAACGCGGTCTGGAGATCGGCGGGATATGTCGTCACCCCGGCCGGCTCGATCGGAGAGGCTATCGATCGCTTCAAGAACGGGGATTTCGATCTGGTACTGCTGGGCCAATCGATCCCCGCGGCAGACCGGGAGAAACTCACGTTCTTGATTCGAACTTCCGGTTCCCATGTACCTGTGATTTGCATTGGAAACGCTTGCGGGGATTGCGATTCGTATGCGGATGCGACACTGAAGAACGATTTGGGCGAGTTGCCGGTGGCTCTGGGAGAGGTACTGGCAAGGAAGTCGAGAACGCGGGCGGCGCCGGCGATCCTGTACGGCAATGCGGGCTAGCGGACTGCGGCACAGCGCAGAGAAGGACGCGGGCGCGCCATGCGGTTTCTTCCTTCACGGCATCAACCACCGACGGACGAGGAAGAGGGAATGCAGATCATGGAGTATCTCCATAGGAGCACTGACGAAGAGATTCATCCTGGCTGGTCCGGGGTGGAATGCTTCCGGGGGAAAGCGGAGAACGGCCGGGCAATCGAATTGCACGGGCCTCCGGCGTGGCAGCATTCCGGAGCAAAATGGAACGATGCCGGGGCGCCCTGGAGAGCGGGAGAGTTCTACAAATCGCTGTCACCCCAAGCGATGAGCCAGTTTGAATCGCTTGCCGCCCCATTCTGCTGCGAGGGAGACACGGTCCTGTTCACGGAGGAGGAACAACCCTGCAGTATCCTTTTCCTCCTTGAGGGGAGAGTAAAGCTCTCGCTCAACTCAGTGGTAGGCAAGCGGCTCATTCTCGGAAGCGCAGGGCCGGGAGATATCCTGGGGCTCACTTCCGCGGTTTCCGGCTGCCCCTACGAGATGACGGCGGAAGCGCAGTTCCCTTGCAGGCTTATATCGCTCCCCCGGCAGAGCTTTCTCGACTTCCTCCTGTGTTACCCAGTTGCCTACCGGAACGTGGCACGAAAGTTGAGCCTGGAATACAGGCAGGCCTGCGAGCGATTGCGCATACTCGGCTTTACATTTTCCGCGCCGGCGAAGTTGGCCCGGCTATTGCTGGAGTGGTGCGCCGAGGGCCAGCATACAGAGCGCGGCATCCGCATCCGGTGCTCGCTCACGCACGGAGAGATCGGTGAGTACATCGGCCTTTCCCGCGAAACAGTCACCCGCACCCTCAACGATTTCAAGAACCGCGAACTGGTGGAACAGCATGGCTCGACGCTCGTGGTTTCGAGTGTCCGGGCCCTGGAGATTTACACAGGCGCATGCTGACTCCTGGATAGAGCCCGGCTGTCAGCCATCTGCATACATAGACCCTCTGTCTCGATTGCACCCCGAGCTTGTTGCCCAACTTCAGCCTCGCGTGTTTGACTAGTGGCCGAAGGTGGACGACACATGGGTTACATCCTTGCGCTGGACCAGGGGACGACGAGTTCGCGGGCGATTTTGTTTGACGAGGCGGGGACGATTTCCGCCGCCGCGCAGCATGAGTTTGAGCAGTTCTACCCGCAGGCGGGTTGGGTGGAGCACGATCCTACCGAGATTCTGACCAGCCAGTTGAGCAGCGCGGTGGAGGCGCTGGGCAAGATTGGGGCGCGGCCGCGGGATGTGGCGGCGATCGGGATTACCAATCAGCGCGAGACGGTGATCGTGTGGGAGCGGGCGACGGGGAAGGCCATTCATCCGGCCATTGTGTGGCAAGACCGTCGGACGGCTGCGCGGTGCTCGGCTTTGCAGGAAAGCGGGATTGGAGAGGCGGTTTCCGCGAAGACCGGTCTGGTGCTTGACCCTTACTTCTCAGCGACCAAGGTGGGGTGGATTCTGGACAACGTGGAGGGCGCGCGGGCGCGGGCCGACCGGGGCGAGCTGGCCTTCGGGACCGTGGATAGCTGGCTGATCTGGCACCTGACGAGCGGGCGAAGGCACGTGACGGATGTGACCAATGCCTCGCGGACGCTGCTCTACGACATTGTGGAAGGCGAGTGGGACGAGGAGTTGCTGCGCATCTTCCGCGTTCCGGCGAGCATGTTGCCGGAGGTCGTCTGGTCGAGCGAGAAGGTGGGCGAAGTGACGACGACGCTCGGCCTTGGCGGCACGGCGATTGCGGGGATTGCCGGAGACCAGCAGGCGGCGCTCTTCGGACAGTTGTGCTGGGGCGTGGGCGAGGCCAAGAACACCTATGGGACGGGGTGCTTTCTGTTGGAGAACGTGGGGACGGAGTTCGTTCGTTCGAAGCACAGGCTGATTACGACGGTGGCGGCAAGCGCGCAGCATCGCCTGGAGTATGCGCTGGAGGGGAGCATCTTTATCGGCGGGGCGGTGGTGCAGTGGCTCCGCGACAATCTGAAGCTGATTGGCTCGTCGGCGGAGGTGGAGATGCTCGCCGGCAGCGTGCCGGATACCGGCGGGGTAGTGATGGTGCCGGCGTTTGTGGGGCTGGGCGCGCCGCACTGGGACCCACATGCGAGCGGCATGCTGATCGGGCTCAGGCGGGGAACGACGCCGGGGCACATCGCAAGGGCGGCTCTCGAAAGCATCGCCTTCCAGGTGGCGGACGTGCTGGAGGCTGTGGAGAGCGAGACGGGGACGCCGCTGGGGGCGCTGCGTGTAGATGGCGGGGCGTCGGTGAATAATCTGCTGATGCAGTTCCAGGCGGATGTGCTGGGAGTGCCGGTGGTGCGTCCGCAGGTGACGGAGACCACGGCGCTGGGGGCGGCTTATCTGGCAGGATTGGCTACGGGCTTCTGGGCGGGACCGGCGGAGCTGAAGGCCAGGCGCGAGGGCGATGTGCGGTTTGAGCCGAAGATGGATGCGGCGGAACGGGCAGAGCGGCGCCGGCTTTGGCGGCGGGCGGTGGAACGGGCCAAGGGTTGGACGGAGTAACCCACTCTACCCGGAAAAACAAAGACCCGGCGCGGGTGGGGCACCCAAACCCGACCCGTGCGGGCTGGACTGAGTAAAAGAAAGAGAGCGAACGATGCAGCGACAAGCGATGGTGCGGCGTGTGCGGGAGCGGGCGGAAGCGCAGATTCCGTGGGACATTGCTGTGGTGGGCGGCGGAGCGACGGGGGTGGGCGTGGCCGTGGACGCGGCGGCGCGCGGGCTGAGCGTGGTGCTGGTCGAGGCGCACGACTTTGGCAAGGGAACGAGTAGCCGGAGCACCAAGCTGGTCCATGGTGGCGTGCGCTACCTGGAACAGGGGAACATCCCGCTGGTGATGTCGGCCTTGAAGGAGCGGGGGCTGATGCGGCAGAACGCGCCGCACCTGGTTCACGATCTGGCGTTCGTAGTGCCGAACTACTCGTGGTGGGAGGCGCCGTTTTACGGGATCGGGTTGAAGCTGTACGACCTGCTGGCGGGCAAGTATGGGTTTGGGGCTTCGAAGCTGCTCTCGAAAGAGGAGACCTTGGCCCGGCTGCCGGCGCTGGAGCCTGAAGGGCTGCTGGGCGGGGTGGTCTACTACGACGGTCAGTTCGACGACGCCAGGCTGCTAATTCATTTGGCGATGACGGCAGCCGATCATAGGGCGACGCTGTTGAACTACTGCCCGGCGACAGGGTTGCTGAAGGACCCGGATGGGTACGTGAACGGCGTGACAGCGCGGGATGAGGAGACAGGCGAGACGCTGATGATTCCGGCGCGGATGGTGGTGAATGCGACCGGGGTCTTCACGGATGAGGTGCGGCGGATGGCGGACCCGGATGCGGAGACGCTCATGGTGACCAGCCAAGGGATTCACCTGGTCTTCGACCGGTCGTTTTTGCGCGGGGACACGGCGCTGATGGTGCCCAAGACCAGCGACGGACGGGTGCTCTTCGTGATTCCGTGGCATGGGCACGCGGTGGCGGGGACCACGGACACACCTGTAGACGGGCCCAGCCTGGAACCGAAACCGCTGGAAGAGGAAGTCGAGTTTGTGCTGGAGACCGCCGGACAGTATCTGACGCGGAGGCCGACCGGAAAAGACGTGCTGGCGGTCTTTGTGGGGTTGAGGCCGCTGGTCAAGGGCGAGGGAAAGACCTCGGCGCTGTCGCGGGATCACGTGATTCATGTGGACACCTCGGGCCTGTTGACGATTACCGGCGGGAAGTGGACGACCTACCGGCACATGGCCGAGGACTGCGTAGACCACGCAATCACTCTGGGCCGGCTGCCGGATCTGGAGTGCACGACGAAGAACCTGAAGATTCACGGGTATATGCAAGATGCGGACGGACTGGGCGCGTTGCAGGTCTATGGTTCCGACGGCTTCGCGATTCGGGAGCTGGCGAAGCAGCCGGGGCTGGGGGCACAGTTGCACCCTGATTTGCCGTACATTGGGGCCGAGGTGGTGTGGGCGGCGCGGGAAGAGATGGCGCGCACGGTGGAAGACGTGCTGGCGCGGCATACCCGGGCGCTGTTCTTGAATGCGCTGGCGGCGATTGCCATGGCGGAGCCGGTGGCGCGGCTGCTGGCCGCGGAGCTAGGGCGCGATAAGGCCTGGGTTAGGCGCCAAGTGAAGGAGTTTGTAGAGTTGGCGGGGCAGTACAGGGTGATCTAAGAAGCCCGATAAAGACTGGTTGGGACTGTGCGATCCCACATCTCAGAATCGAGATGTGGGGCGCCTGGCATTCTCGCGTGGTGTAGAAGAAGAGAACGGACGGCGCGCGTAAAGGGAGGTCTTTATGGCGGATGCGGTCTGCAAACATGTAGCGGAACACCTGAAGAAGGTGAAGCCGCGAACCAAGGGATGCGAGGAGTGCCTGAAGATGGGCGACTCCTGGGTGCATCTGCGGATGTGTCTGGAGTGCGGGCACGTGGGGTGCTGCGACTCATCGCAGAACCGGCATGCGCGGGCGCATTTTCATGCAGTCGGGCATCCGCTGATTCAGTCGGCAGAGCGCGGGGAGAATTGGCGGTGGTGCTATATCGATGAGGTGTACTTATAGGGCTTGAGAGGCGTGTGTTGTGGTGCCGCTATTCCTCGAAAGCGGCTTCGACATTCTGTCCGCCGTAGAAGATTCCGAGGATGGTGACTACATCGCCTGTGACTTCAAAGGCTATGCTGACGCGGCGGCGAAAGCCGAAGACACGGAGGCCGGGGCGGATATCGTCCCGCTGCGCGCCTCGCATGGGAAAGGTCTTCAGGCGTTCGCATTGTTCGACGATAGCGTCGGTGTAGCGGGCTGCGATCCTTGGAGAGGCTGCTTGGGCGATGTGGAAGAACAGAGCCAGGAGTTGAGCTTCCGCCTCCGGGGAATACACGACGGTGTGCATCATCCTGCCCGGAGAGCGCATTTGCGGGCTACGGCCAGCGAGGCGCGCACGTGGTGCACGGAGACAGCGCGAGACGGGTCGGCTTTCATGGCGTCGTAGGCCGCGGCCACGTCTTCCCGCAGCCAGGCTTCGAGGGCGCGGTCGTGCATCTCCAGGGCGCGCAGTCCATCGCGGATGACCTCGCTTTCCGAGGCATATGCGCCGGATTCGACCCTGGCGCGGACCATTTCGGCCATTTCATGGGGCAGGGTGATGCTGAATTGCTTTGTAGTGCGCATGGGTCCGCCTCCCATCCAATAGTATTCAATCCTACTCTATTGCCGGTCACCCCGCAAATCCTCGTGCGGTCAGGCTAGCTCCACTTCGATCTTCTTGGCGTCGGGGTCCAGCTTGGTGATTCTGAAAGTGCGGATCTGGGCTTCGGCTAGTGGCTCGGGCTTGGATTGGGCGGCGGGGACGTTGCCTTTCCAGCGGTCTTTGAGCATGGAGGAGAGGTTGGACAGGTCGGGCTTGCTGCCGGGAGTGGTTTCGGGTGCAGTTGCCGGCGCGATTGAGGCGCTGGTCGATTGAATGCGGCAAGTGGCGCGGATACCTTCGCCCAATTCTACGTGGGCCAGGGATGGAGAGACTTCGACGACGCGGCCGGAGACTTGATCTCCGGCTTTGTGCTCGGCGATGTACTCGTCGATCGAGGTGGGGATGAGCTGCTTCATGCTCAGCTTGATCTGACGCTTTTCCGGGTCGATGGCCAGGACCTGGGCCTTGACGACCTGGCCGGCGCGGAGCAGGTCGGAGGGATGGTTGAGGCGGCGGTCGGCGACGATCTCGCCGATGTGGACAAGGCCTTCGACGCCGGGGGCGAGTTCGACGAAGGCGCCGAAGTTCATCAGCTTGGTGACCGGGCCTTCGATCTGGGAGCCGACGGGGAAGCGGTGCTGGACTTCAAGCCAGGGGTCGGTGAGGGTCTGCTTGAGGCCAAGGGAGATACGGCGGTCCTCAGGTTTGATGGAAAGGATAACGGCGTCGACGCGGTCGCCCTGCTTGAGGATGTCGCTGGGGTGGCGGAGCTTCTTGCCGTAGGCCATCTCCGAGATGTGGATGAGGCCTTCGACGCCGGGCTCGATCTCAACGAATGCGCCGAAGTCGGCGAGGCGGGTGACCGTGCCGGTGATGCGTTGGCCGGCGGCGAGGCGGCCGGGGGCGGTTTGCCAGGGTTCGGGCTGAAGTTGCTTGAGGCCGAGGGAGATCTTTTTGGTTTCGGGATCGATCTTGAGGATGCGGAGCTCGAGTTCCTGGCCTACTGTGAGGAGGTCTTCGGGCTTGGCGACGCGGGCGTGGGCGATATCCGAAACATGGAGCAGGCCGTCGATGCCGCCTATGTCGATGAATGCGCCGTAGGGCATAAGGGTGCTTACGGTGCCGGAGACGGTATCCCCTTCCTTGAGGGCTCCGCGGCGGGATTCGGTGAGGGCGCGGGCCTGCTCTTCCAGGACGACGCGGCGATCGACGACTACGTTTTCGTCGGTGACGTCGAGCTTGGTGATCCGGCAGACGATCTCTGTGCCGACGAGCTTTTCCAGTTCGGCGGCGTCTTTGGTTCCGCTGCGGCTGGCGGGCATGAAGGCGCGGACACCGACATCGACAGACAGGCCGCCCTTGATGACCTCGGTGACGGTGCCGACGACGGCGAGCTTCTCGGCGAATGCGGCTTCCAGACCAGACCAGTCGCGGGGCTGGGCGACTTTGAAGCGGGAGAGCTGGTAGTAGTGCTCTTCATCGCGACCGGTGACGGAGACGGGGAAGGTGTCGCCGGGCTTGACGGCTTCGGCGTTGTTCTCAAAGGCGGAACGAGGCAGGACGCCTTCGGTTTTGTAACCGATGTCGAGGAAGACCTGGTCGGCGGAGAGGGAGACGACGGTGCCTTGGAGCTGACGCGCGCCCGGCGCAGCCTTGTGGGAATGGGTCTTCTCGAAGGCCTGAAGGAGATCGGCGAAGGACTCGGTTGGTTCTTCTTCGACAAGCTCGGGCACCGGGATGGGCTCCGGTTCGGCGATGGCGTGCGGGACAGGTTCCACGAGCGGGTTTCCGACAGGCTCGGGGGCGGGTTCAGGCCTGCTCTCGGGTGTGGGCGGGGATTCGGAGAGGTTATCGTTGGTCATGACGGTTTATTGATTCATTGTCCCACGATTGAGCGGCGGGGGTTGGTGGACATGGGATGGGGCGGGGAGCGAGAATTGCGGTCGCACGGGGAGAGACTATGAAAACACCATCAATGACGAGACGTGAGTTTGTGCGTTTGGGCGCGGGGGCGGCTGTGGCGGGCGCGGCGGTGAAGACGACGCTGCTGGAACCGGGGGCGATGGCGGCCGAGACGGGGCGGACGATCCGGTTTGCGATGGTGGGAACGGGGATTCGCGGGTGCGATCTGCTGCGCGCGGCGCGGACGGTGCCGACGGGGGTTTGCGTGGGCGCGGCGGATCTGTATAGAACGCGGCTCCAGGCGGCGAAAGAGGCGTGGGGCGGGGAGTTCGAGACCACAGGGGATTACCGCAGGCTTCTGGATCGCAAGGACGTAGACGCGGTCTTCGTGGCGACCAGCGACCACCACCACCGGCGGGTGACGCTGGACGCCGTGGCGGCGGGCAAGGATGTGTATTGCGAGAAGCCGATCTCGCACAACGTGGCCGACGGGGTGGCAATGGTGGAGGCGGTCGAGGCGGGGAAGCGGATTTTCCAGGCCGGAAGCCAAAGGGTGAGCAATATCGTGAACAAGAAGGCGGCGCAGATCTACGCGTCTGGACGGCTGGGCGAGGTGCACCGCATCGATGCGCACATCAACCGCAACTCGCCGGGCGGGGCGTGGACCTATCCGATTCCGCCAGACGCGAACCCGGAGACGATCGATTGGAAAGCGTTTCTGGAGGACGCGCCGGAGAGGCCATTTGACCCGGTGCGGTTCTTCCGCTGGCGGTGCTTTGCCGACTACGGGTCGGGGCTGGGCGGGGATTTGTTTGTGCATCTGTTGTCGGGGATTCAGGGGATTACCGGGATCAATACGGTGGCTAGCCGGGCTTACTCGAGCGGCGGGCTTTATCATTACAAGGACGGGCGGGATTTTCCGGATTTGCTTGAGACCATTTACGACTATCCTTCAGTGGATGGGGGTATGCAGGTGCATCTGCACTGCAATCAGAACAACAACGAAGGAGGGGACACGATCGCCATCTACGGACGGAAGGGTACGATGGTGGTGGTAGGGAACACTTTGACGTTTACGCCGCAGGACGTGACGCCGCGCTTTGAACCCTACGGTTGGGGCGGAATGACGGTGGCCCAGAAGAAGCAGGGACTGGACGAGTGGAACGCGGCGCATCCGGCCACAGCGCCGGAGCTGGACGAGGTGGAGAGCTATACGGCGACGCCTGGGTATAACGACACCGCGGATCACATTGCCAACTTCTTCCGCGCCGTGGAGACGCGGGAGCGGGTGACGGAGGACGAGGTCTTCGGCAGCAACGCGGCCATCGGGTGCCACCTGGCGAACTACTCTTACTTTCACCGCACCGTGGCAACATGGGATGCGGCGACGAAAACGATTAAAGGGTGAGCCGGGCAGCATTGAAGGAGGCTCCGGTGGGTTGTCATTGTAGGCTGAAGATCCCTCCGGAGCAGATCTGGAGTGACTGTGTCAATCTCTGCGCGTCTGTGGCCCGATGTTCGAATTGGTTTACGCAGTTCATCGAGGGATTGGTTCTTGCTTTTTTGATGGTTTGCAAAGTTCTTGCTGTGACCGTTGTTTTTGCGGTTTGGCTGCCGTCAGGCCGCCATCTGTTGCAGATTCGCCGCCTGGGCCTTGACCCCGATGGCCCAGATGAAGCCCAACCGTTCATGTCCCGGCGCGGGAACGATCTTGGGTTTGTCTTTTCCTGCCGCCGGCAGCCGGCGTAGTGCTTGGAGAGGCGGATTCGCGCTTTCCAGGCAATCCTTCGATCTCGGCGGCCACCCGCTGCCGGCGTCTTCCTAGCGCCGGCCCAACGCCTGGGCGCAGCCGGTAGTTCCAGGCCGCCTCCACGGCGATGCGTTGACTCCGCGCGGTGGGCAATCGTTCCCAGGCTGCACACCTCGCCCCTCCGCCTGGCTACGGCGACGGCAATCGGCTCGGCATGGACATCCAAACCAAAAAATCGCACCTCTTCCTTCACGGCCGGTTCTCCTTCGCCTGTGGCTCTGAGCTGTGCTTGCTTCCAAAATCAAAGCCTAACCCACGGTCAGTGCGTTGGACCGGTCACTCCATGATGACTAGGCTTCCCATGCCACCGCCAAGGCCGGTCTGGGTCGGCCGGAATGCGAGGGATACCGGCACCGCCAGGTGGTAACACTTGACCTCCGCCTTCAAGCCAATTCATGCGATTCGAATCGCAGGAAGTCCGGGCCTGTGTTTTCCTCCAACCCCTTACTGGCGCGTCTTTTTTGGATTTGGGAGTATTCGTTCCCCTCTTTGCGTTCGCGGCGGGATTGGTCCATCGCATTTCCAGGATCAATCTGCCGAAGAGCGCGGGACATAACTGCAGGCCTGGATTCGCGTCAGATGGACGAGGAGAATCTTGACCCTCCGCAAACATCCGCGGCGCGCCCAGAAGGGTGGGGGCGGGCACACGGAAACGACTCGTGGATATGTTACAGTTGGCGCGGCGAAGAGCGCCGGTGAGGTGCGGTCGTGAAGTGGACGGCATGGCTGTTAGCCCCAATGCTGGGGAGTTCGTTTTCATATCCCGTTCTTGCCCAAACCAAAATCGCAACCAGCATGACTCCGGCCTCGCCTCTGGTGACGCAGGCGATCGATGACACCAAACTGGTAACGCTCAAGGGGAGCGTGCATCCACTGCTCCGGACGGGGATCGATCGGGGTGCGGTATCGGAGTCGTTTGCGGCAGGCCGGCTGATCCTGCAATTGAAACGGCCGGCGGCCCGGGAGGCGGCACTGCAACAGTTCTTGCAGGATGCCCATGCCCATGACTCGGCGAGCTACCACAAGTGGCTGACGCCGGAGCAGTTTGGCGCGCAGTTCGGCCCCGCCGACGCCGATCTCGACAGTGTGTCGGGTTGGTTGCGTTCGCACGGGTTTCAGGTAGCAAAAACCTCCAAGAGCAGGCAGTTCGTCGAATTCTCAGGGACCGCGGGGCAGTTGCGCGAGGCCTTCCACACCGAGATTCATCGCTACAGCGTACGAGGGGAAACGCACTACGCGAACGCCAGCGAAATCAGGATTCCGGCGGCTTTGGCGCCGCTGGTAGGCGGTGTCTCGCAGCTTAACGATTTCCGCGCCCAGCCGCAGGTGAAGGTGGCTGGACCGGCTCTTTACTCGCGCAGCACAAAACAGACCACGCCGCAGTGGACACAGCCGAATCAGTACGGTACCGCAAATCCTTTTCAATATACGGTCGCGCCGGAAGACTTTGCCACGCAATACGACCTGGGGCCGCTCTACCAGGCAGGGGTGAATGGGGCGGGGCAGACGATCGGCATCATCAACGTATCGAACATCGATCTGGGCCTGGTCGAGGCCTACCAGAGCCTCTTCGGGATTGCCGGGACCGCGCCGCAGGTGGTCATCGACGGCAACGACCCCGGCACAATCGACGGAGTTGACGTCGAAGCCTACCTGGACGTGGAGGTGAGCGGGGCGGTGGCGCCCAAAGCCACGGTGAATCTATACATCGCCGATGCCGGTGACTTGCAGGATCCCCTGGAACTGGCGGCCATACGAGCGATTGAGGACAACCAGGCGTCGGTGCTGAGCATAAGTTTCGGCCAGTGCGAAGCCTATCTCGGAAATGCCGGCAACCAGTTTTGGGCGGCCTTGTGGGAACAGGCGGCGGCGCAGGGGCAAACGGTGTTTGTTTCCGCCGGGGACAGCGGATCGGTATGCGAACCTGTTGCCCTGCAGGTTTCCGTGAGTGGCTTGGCCTCGACTCCGTGGAATGTGGCGGTGGGCGGCACGGACTTTTACTACTCCGATTATGCCGGCGGGGGCGCCAGCGCAAGCACTCTTTGGAATCAGGCCAACGATGCCAATCTGGGATCTCTGAAAGCTCCCTTGCCGGAGCAGCCGTGGGACGATTCCTTCGGCCTGAATGTGATTTCGGATGGATTTCAGCGGGGCGAGTACGCTGCGGGCGGCGGGGGCGCGAGCAGTTGCAGGGCGCTGAACCCAATCACCGGAGCCTGCGTCAGCGGCTATGCCAAACCAAGCTGGCAGAGCGGTCCCGGCGTGCCGGCAGACGGGGTGCGCGACCTGCCCGATGTCTCGCTGTTTGCTTCGAACGGCGCCAATCTGAGCGCCTATGGCATCTGCGCCTACGAGGGCGAATGCGCCCCCGGAGCGGGCGATGAGGTCGGATTCCTGCTGGTCGGAGGCACCTCCGCTTCGTCTCCGGCGATGGCCGGAATCATGGCATTGGTCAATCAGAAGTATGGGCGCCAGGGCCAGGCGAACTACACTCTCTACGCGTTGGCGCAGCAAAAGCATGCGGCGTTTCACGACATCGCCGTGGGCAGCAACAGTTTCCCGTGCATTTGGGGGGATCCCGATGAGACTTGCGTTCAGGAAGCGAACGGATTCTATGGCACGCCGCAATACCCGGCTGGCCCCGGCTACGATCAGGCCAGCGGTCTGGGATCGGTAGACGCCGCCGTGCTGGTGAACAACTGGAACGCGCTCACCTTTCTGCCCACCACGACCAAGCTCGAACTTTCCAGCACCACCGCGACCCATGGCTCGCCGGTTACCGTAACCACTTCGGTAGCTCCCCAATCCGGCGCGGGAACGCCGACCGGCGATGTGGCGATTCTTACCGACTCAACGCTGCCGGCCAGCCAATCGCAGTTGTTCATCAGCCTGAATAGCGGAGCCGGCGCGAGCAGTGTGAACTATCTGCCGGGAGGAAGGTACGAGGTGACCGGCCGCTATGGCGGAGATGGAACCTACGCCGCCAGCACCTCGTCCCCGGTTACCCTCACGGTGACGCCGGAGAAGGCCAACCTCAACTTCGCGTTAATGAGCGGCCAAACGGCGATTGGTACTGGCGGCTCGGTGCAATATAACGCGCCGCTGGCTATGACGATTCAGCCGGTCGGGGTGAGCGCCACGGCCGGAATGACAAACGGGAATGCGACGGGCACGGCCACCTTCACCGTCGATTCGACGCCGGCCACAGTTGCGCTCAATAGCTCCGGCGTTGCGGCCTGGAGGGTGCCGGCGCTGGGGGTTGGGACGCATACGGCGACCGCAAGCTACTCGGGCGACGCCAGCTTCGCCGCCGCCACATCGGCCCCTGTAACCTTCAGCGTGACGCCTGGGATGGTCAGGCTCACCGACAACGAGGTCGGACCCTACACGTATGAGCTTGCGCCCGGCTCGGGCGAGGTTTTGCCCTGGCCCTACATGAATACCGGCAGCAGCCTGACGATAGGCGTTACCGCGCAGGGTTGGAATACTTATGGCGCCTACCCGACTCAGATCCCGCTGGGCACAACCGCGCCTACCGGCACGGTGCGGATTTGCCTGGGGCAGGGTTTCGCCATGGCTTGCCAAGATCCCAGCTATTCGCAGACCGCGACGCTCGTCCCATTGAGCGGAAACAACGCCCAGGAATCGTTGGCTGTGGCCTTCTTCCCCAACCTTGCCGCTGGTTCCTATATGCCATCGGTCCAGTACAACGGAGACTCCAACTGGGCGCCCGGAGGGCTGATAGACATTCGACAGTACATTGTGCAGGCCATGCCGCCCTCCGCGGCCACGACCACGACATTGAGCATCGCGCCTACCGTTTTTTCGGGCACGCAGACAGCGAAAGTGACAGCCACGGTAACCGGATCGGGCAACGCCGGGACCTCTCCGACTGGAGAGATCGACTTCTACGACAACGATGTTATTCTGACTTACTGGCCATACTTGGCGGGCGTGGCAGGCTCAACCAGCACATTCTCCTTTGATGTGACCCCGTCCTGGTTCCTGAATAGCGGCGCAAACCAGCTAACAGCGGTCTACTGGGGCGACGGCGCCAACGGCCCGTCGGTCAGCAATGCGCTGAGCTTTTCGGCAACGCAGACCGTGGGCGACTTCACGCTTGCTCCGCAAATTCCGCAAGTTACCGTACAGGCTGGTGGCGCCGGAACCGTTCTGCTGAACCTTCAATCTTTGAGCAGTTTCAACGGCGCGGTGGCCTTGAGTTGCGCGCCATCGTCGAGCCAGATCGGTTGCACCCTCAATCCGGCCACGGTGGCGTTGACGGGATCGGCGACCGCAACGCTGACAATCCAAGCTGCGGCGCAAACGGCCGCTGTTCCCGCGCCCACGCCGCCGGGCCAACCTGGCTGGCCAATGGCGGCGGGGGTGCTTGCCTTTGGCTTTATTTTTGCGGGCGGGCGCGCCAGCCGCAAGCTTCGGAGGAGTGTGCTGCTCTCGCTCGGCCTGTTTGCGGCATTGTTTGCGACTTCATGCGGCGGGGCGTCGGGAACCTCCCAATCGACCTCATCGTCTCCTCAGACGACGCCTGCGGCTCCTTCACCTCCGGGTAGTTACAGCGTACTGGTCACCGGCACGGCGAACGGAATCGTCCACAATGCAAAGATTACGGTGCTGGTTCCCTGACCTTCGGTTCCCGGCAAAGCCGGATGACCGTCCTCGGCGCTCCGGCGCGGGAATGGTCTAATGATGGGATGGGGTCGTGGATGCGGACGGCGATCATTGGCGGCGGCGTAGCGGGGATGGCGGCTGCCTATGAGCTGGAGAAGGCGCGCCGGGCGGGCGCGGAGGTCGAATACACGCTCTATGAAGCGCGGGAGCGGCTGGGAGGCTCGCTGGCCTCGGAGATTGTGGATGGAGCGGTGCTGGAGCGGGGGCCGGATTCGTTTTTGACCGAGAAGCCGGCGGCGGCGGAATTGTGCCGCGAACTGGGTCTGGGGGGCGCGCTCATCCCCTCGAACGATGCGGCGCGCAAAACCTATATCGTGGTGCGCAACCGGCTGGTGGCGCTGCCCGACGGTTTGATGTTTCTGGTGCCGACCAAACTAATACCCACGGCGCTGACGCGGCTCTTCGGCCTGAGAACAAAAGTGCGGATGGGGCTGGAGTTGCTGCACCCGCCGCGGCCGGCGGGCGAGGACGAAGCGGTGGCGACGCTGGTCGAGCGGCACTTTGGCGTCGAGGCCGTGGAGCGGCTGGCCGATCCGCTGCTGAGCGGAATCTTTGGCGGAGACGCCTCGCAACTGAGCGCGCGCACCGTGCTGCCCCGTCTGGTGGAGATGGAGACTGAGTACGGCTCGCTGACCCGCGGGATGCTCGCGGGCCACCGCAAGATGCTGGCCAGGGCTCGGGCTGCGGCGCGGAAGAACGGCGCGGCATATGGAAATGGGAGCGCTGGAGGGAATTCGCGGCCGGCGGCGCGGGGGGTTTTCACGGCGCTGCGAGGCGGGATGCAGCAACTGATTGACGCTCTGGGCGCGCGGCTCGACCCGGCAGCAGTTCGGCGAGGCACGCCGGTGAGCGGGCTGGAAAAAACGGCCAACGGCTGGACGGTCGAGGCCGGCGGGCAGGCGGAGACCTACGATGCGGTGATCGTGGCCTCGCCGGCGTGGGCCGCAGCCGCGCTGCTGGCCAAGGTGGACCCCGCGCTGGGCGAGGAGTTGAGCGCGATTCCCTATTCTTCCTCGATTACCGTCAATCTGATCTACAACGAGGGCAAGCTGGGCAAGTTGCCGGATGGATTCGGGTTCCTGGTTCCGGCCGTGGAAGGCCGGACGATGCTGGCCTGCACCTTTGTGCACCGCAAGTTTCTGGGGCGGACCCCGCCGGGCAAGGCAGTGCTCAGAGCATTTCTGGGCGGGATGAACCACGAGGCTCTGCTATACGAGACAGATGAAGCACTGGTGTGGAAGGTGCGGCGGGAGTTGGACGACATCCTCGGCCAAAGGGTTCTGCCCCTGAATACGGAGCCCGAGCATACCCGGGTTTCGCGTTGGCGCCGTGCCATGGCGCAGTACGCCGTTGGCCACCAGGAGCGGATGGGAAGGATCACGGAGCGCGTGGCTAAGCTGCCTGGACTGCGCCTCGCGGGCAACGGCTACGACGGGATTGGGATTCCGGACTGCATACGGCTGGGACGGCAGGCCGCGCGGGAATTGCTGGCGGCCAGCCCGATAACTTCCTAGCTGGGTTTTGTCCACCTCAACCCGCCCCGGTGTCCGAGCCTCCGGAGTACCCGTCGAATGGCCCGGCTTTCGTTGCTGCGCCGGCTCGGGGAGATGCTCAAGCAGCGCGTTTACGGTCTGGCGCTTGGTTATGCGGACGCGCCGCGTAGTGGCCAAGGCCGAGTACTTGGACAAGGGCGAGAACCCGCGCTTCGCGGCGACTTAGCTCGGCCCGGATAAGTGGGCGGCACGCGAGTTATGCGAGAAGTTATGCTGCCGGCGCGGCCAGATGGAAAACCGCATCGAAGAGCAGATGCACCTGTTCGCTTGCCGGTTGCCGGCCGAGCAGATGAAGGCAAATCGGCTCAGGCTCTGCTTCTCGGCGCCGGCCTGCGCGCTGGCCGAGGCCCTGCGCCGTCTGGCTCTGAAGGGCGCCGCGTGGGCCCAGGCGCAAGTCGACGCCATCCGCCTTAAGCTGCTCAAAGTCGGCGCCGTGGTCCGCCTCGGCGCCCGCCGGGTCTGGCTGCAGATGAGTTCGGCCTGCCCCTGGAAGGAGGTTTACGAGCGGGCCTGGGCGGCCTTGCGCTGCCGGCAGGCCGCACACCCCCCACGACAACTGCGAATCCAACCCGAGGTCGCCACGGCCTGGCCGAGCCGCGCCCGAATCGCAGGCGGAATATCTCCGCAATCAAGCCTCCGGTCAAGCCGAATCAACAGAGGGTGGCGAGCAA
>Ga0326728_10006010_pt1 | contig 33277 bp, 28 predicted proteins | sample MB3enrmetagenome_FD_207602 | JGI IMG/M metagenome (GOLD analysis project Ga0326728, IMG submission 207602) | Lab enriched peat soil microbial communities from McLean, Ithaca, NY, United States - MB31MN | ecosystem: Environmental > Terrestrial > Soil > Wetlands > Peat | place: USA: New York... | reverse complement strand
CTTGGCTTTCCTGGAAGGCCTCTGTACTGATTAAATATTATGCGGACATGCTCCAGCGAAAACCCCAGCAAACGGGGCGATTTTCACGCCATGTCCGCATAATACCCATGTCCGCATAAGTTTCCTTATGCGGAATTCCGCATAAGGAAACCAAGGAAGCGAAGAGAAGGGTCGCCCGCAAGGCGCTTGCAGTTCCCCGCGCGCCCGCTCTCTGAACAGTGGCCGACCTGGGAATGGATTCCAACTCGGCGCCTGGTCCTCAATTCGGTCTGCATCTGCTTTGTTCCCTTTGTCTTCTGTTCAGGTGAGCTTCTGTTGTGTGGCTGGGCTGGCGGGGGTGCTATTTGCGGCTTCGGTGCCCGCCTCACCCCACAACCCGGACACCGACCGGTTCCGCGAGGCCGGCTGGGGCGTGTTTGTCCATTACCTCTGGGACGTGCAGAACGTCGGCGGGCGCGAAAACACGCAGGGCAAGCCGCCCATCACCTGGGACGCCCTGGTGCGCGAGTTCGACACCGAGAGGTTTGCCGAGCAGGTCCAGGAAACCGGCGCGCCCTACGTGTTCTTCTCCGGCAAGAATTTCGCCACCCATTTCCAAGTCCAGCTTTCGCCAGACCACTCGGCTTGGAGGACGGTGGCCGAGGTGAAAGACCACGACGGCGCCAAGTGGGAAAAGACGTTTGCCGCCGTGTCCGCGCGCTACGTCCGCGTCCGCGTAAAGGCGGCGGGAGAGGCTCAATCGCTCGCCCCGCAGGGCGACCAACCCCTCCGAAATGGCCCCGTTCAAAACCAGCGCAAGAGAGCTGCCCTGAAGGGGTGCGCTTCGATGCCCCGGGCCCGTTGGCCCACGTCGGCCTTTTGGATTTGACCATAAACGGAATTCCGTCATTCTGCCGTAATGGAACCTAAGAACGGCACTTTGTCGGATGTTCTGCAGAACCGCCTCTTCGTTGTTCCCAAGTACCAGCGGCCCTACTCCTGGGAAAAGGAGCACCGCGACGCCCTGTTCGGTGATATCGAGAACGTCAAGAAGAAGAATCTGGACGAGCATTTCATGAGCACCCTCCTTTTCGTCGAAGCTAAAGAATCGAGGAGTGCCGGATCCCACGAGTTTCGGGTGACCGAAATAGTCGACGGACAACAGAGGTTGACGACCCTGGTCATCATCCTAAAGGCTATTTCCAAGCGGCTCAGCCGCGAAAAGAAGGACAAGGAGCGGACCGAAATCGACGAGCTTTTGGTCAAGAGCCACTCCGACGATCTGATCCTCCTTCAAACCAACCATGATTACGAGGGAATTTTTAGGAACTACCTGGAGAACGGCACCGTTCCCCCCAAGGGCGCTCAGGGCTCTTCGATTACTGAACGCTTGCGCAGCGCTTTCGTCGAAGCCGAGAATTTTGTAAAAAACTGGGAGCCAATTGCGCTGCTGCGGATCGTAAAGTACCGCCTGAGGTTCGTCTACTTTGTAATTCAAAACACAAGCCAGGTGTACTCTGTCTTTGAGGTCATCAACAGCCGCGGGCGCGCGGTTGAGGCCATCGACAAGGCCAAGTGTGTGCTCATGCAGGCTGTCGCGGAGCGGGGCAAAAACCCACAACGCCAAATCGACGAAATCCACGGGATTTGGCAAAGGATTTATGGCATCATCGACAAGATTCCTGATGAGGATGAAATACTTACATTTGCCGCAACCTTCGAGGAGGGGCCACAGGAATCCAGCCGAGTCTTGCCGGCAGCTGACGCGATCGAGCTTTACCGGACGAAACTCGCTGAACGAAAAGTCAGGCCCCTCGACGTGGCGAAGAGATTCCTGGATGTCGCCAAGGAACTTAAAGGCCTCGCAGAAAGCCCGCTCCGAAGGGCTCTTGCCGACATCAAAGGAGCTCGCCTTCTGGCGACTAGCCTTCGGCTACAGGCCCAGTCATTCACCGAAAACCAAGTTGAGGAGTTGCTCACAGCGTGGGAGAGGCTCGCATTCCTTTTCTTCGTGCTCGCAGGGTTTGACAATCGCAGCTCCAGCGATTTCGTCAGGCTTGCGCGCAGGGTGAGTCGGGAGAACCTGACTTACCGGCAGACGAGAAACGAGATTGACGGAGTTGCTTCCAATCCGCGCTGTTCACGAAACGAGGTCATGAATCGACTGCGTGAACTTGAGGTCTATAATGAATGGAATGGACACAGCATAATTTACCTTTACAGACGATATGAGGAGTACCTTTGCGGTGAGCGCCACGAGGAAATCGACACCGTCACGTGGGGGAAAATATGGGCCTCGGCCAGCCCGGAACAATCCATCGAGCACCTGTTTCCGCAGGGCTGGCCACCCAATGCGTCGTGGCGTGGGAAAGCGCAAAAGGGCGTGAAGTACCCGGGACCGTGGGTACACTCGCTTGGGAACTTGCTTGTCGTGACGCCAGGTCTGAACGCGAAACTGCTCGATCGCTCCTTTGAGGAGAAGAAGAGGATTTTGGCAAACGATCTTAAGGGGCTGCGCACGGCTCAAGAGATAATCAAGTTGCGCGACTGGAGTTTCAAGGCGATCCGGGCAAGGGAAAGCCGGATTATCCGCTGGGCGGTGGGGAAGTGGTGTGAGTCGGCTTAGTGACAGTCGCGCGGAACTTCACCGGCTTGCCGGCCTGACGAACCTTGTCTAAACCTGGGCCCGATGGCTCGTCCGGCTTAGGCTCCACGCACAACATATAAGGGCTGCCCTGGTGCTGGTGGGGGGCGCCGATGTGCTGGCCCGGGACGAGTATGGGCGCGAGAAACGGCCAGAGTTAGGAACGGTCGATAGGCTCGCTTTCCGGCATGGCGCCACTTCCTCCCGTCAACTGCACGAACAAATCCTGCCGAAGCTTCCCGCTTGGGACCTGCACCCCCCGCTGGAGTTGCGCGAGGACGGGGAGAAACCGGCCTGGGGCGTGGAATGGAGCAGCGCCGAGACAGCTTCAGGAAGCGTGGTGAACCTCTGCAATTACCGAAAGGAGCGGATGACGGCAGTCCTCATGCGTGACGGCCGGCCGGTGGCAGCGCAGGATGTCCTGACCGGCCGGCCAGCGGAAGGTCCGCACACCCTTGCCCCGCTTGAGGTGCGGTTGCTTAGGCTGCGCTGAACCGGAGTAGAACGCGGTCATGGCGGTGGGCTGCGCTGAGGTGGGGGGGGCGGAGGTGAATTCCCCAACGCGGCGGCAGAAAAACTGCCCTGTTGACGCGCTAGATTCAAACTGCGATTCTTCATGCGTGCCTGTCGAACTGACATATCCACACATCGTGAAGGAGCCGGGCAAACCGGCCCGGCTGGAACAGCATCCGCGCACGCGCGTGGCTATGATCGTGAAGGACTACTTATGGCGCGGATGGTCGGCGGAGGAGATCGCGCGGCAATACCCCTATCTGACCCTGGCGGAGGTCCACGCGGCCATGACTTACTACTTCGACCACAAGGGCGAGATTGAGGACGAATTGGTGGCCGAGTATCGAGAGGTCGAAGAGTGGAAGAAGACGCACCCCACTCCCCCTTTCCTCCTGCGGCTCAAAGAGCAGGCTAATCGCTAATGCCTGTCGGCCTCTACGCTGATGTGCATGTGCCAGGGCCGGTGATCTTTCAACTTCGGCTCCGGCAGCGGCGGCCGATTCCACTTGAAATCCCATTATCAGCCACGGCCCCGGATGAACCTCCGCCCCCGTCAGGGTCCCACGATTCCAGTCGCCGTTTCACCAAACCCTGGCACCTCGACCTGCCGCGTCCGCTAATGGCTGCAGCCTGGGAACGAATCAAACACCTGGACATCCCAGGCGTTCCCGCCGACCGACATTTCGGTCTCAGCGGCCCGGCCTTCTACCTCAGCCCCACCGGCGACGACGCTGCCGAAGTACAACCAATACTTCCGCAACCAGCTTCGCGAGTCCCTCACCCGCTATGGCCTGATCGACGAGGTCTGGTTCGTTGGCCCCTGCGGCGAAGGCGCCGACGGCAAGAAGCAGGAATACGACTGGCCCAATTGCTACGCCCTGATCCGCGCGGTTCAACGGTTTTCAACGATGACGATGTCCCCGAGGTCGATGACCGGCTTCTCCTCAAACTCCATCCCCCCAGCCAGGGCCTGGAAACCGTCGCTCGCCGGGTCTGGGACGGTCATCTCCTGATCGAAGCGCGTCTTCCCGAGAGTTAAGAGGAGCCGGTAGGTGCCCGGGACGACCGGGTCGCGCGATTCAAAGCGTCCGTCGGCCGCAATCGTCAGGCGGCCAGGATCGAAAAAGGCCCCCACCCATTGCTTCGCGGTGGGGTAGTGCCTTGGGGGCGTCGCCGGCTCCGGCGGCCAGTCGCCATCCAAGACCGCGCCTCGAGTTTGGTTTGTCCAATCGCCTTCCCGCCCGGGGATAATAAAGCGGCCCATCACGCGGTAACCCGCCTCAGCGACGGTGACTTGGGCTGTCCCTCCGGCGGGCACCTCAATCCATACCGGGTGGTGGTATGGCATAAGCGGCGGGTTCCCGTGCTCACCCGCGTCCAACCACACGCAAAGCGACCCCGGCGGAACGTACTCGAATGCAAAGCGGCCGTCCGCCTCGGGCGTGGAATAGTAGCGCTGGCAATCCAGGCGCAAGCTCCCGGGCAGGTCCAGACCCAGGAGGTCATCTACTCTGACGCACTTCACCGGGCGGCCCCGCGCGCTTGCATCGATGGCGCCTTCGATGCGGCCCCACGGCTCCAAACGAACCTCCATCGCCTGCTTCGTGTCGCCCAGCGGTACGCGGGCGAAGCCGTTGCTGCACACCGCGACGACTGTGTGGACGTTCCGTTCCTCCGGGAACGCGAACCGGCCTGCAGCATCAGCGGCGAGGATCAGCTTGTCATCGAGCGCCTGGCGAGTGAACCGCGCCAGGCCGAGGGACGCCCCGTGCTCCGGACTCAGCAGGGCCACCTCGGCACCCGCCGCCGGTTGGCCGTCCGTCCGCAGGACCACGCCGCGCACGGTCCTTGACGGGTCAACGCGTCGCAGAGCGACATCGAGCGTCCCGCTGGGATCCGGCTGCAACGGTTCGGAAACAAACGGCGCGTAACCTTCGGCCTCCACCCGCGCGCGCCATGGCCAACGCGGCTCGGTGAAATGCACAACGAATGTGCCATCGGTGCTATGCCGGGTAGCTCCGCGCCACCAGCACCACTCGCCTTCGCCATAACCGGGAAAGGATTTCACCTCAAGGACCGGCTTGCCGGTTTCGGCATCGGTGACCCGCCCGCTCACAGCGAACGTCCGGCCGAGCCGGATCACGTGTTCCTGCCCATCAGCCTTCACCACTGTGCCGCGCGACATGCCGAATTCGGGGGCCTTGGAAGCGCAGAGATTCAACATCTGGCCGGCCGGCGCCGAGGTCCACTCCGCGCGGCCATCGGGCCCGCTCACGGCGCTCCAGTTCAGGCCGGGCATATAAATCCCGCCCGGTCCGGTCAAGGCCACCCGCCCGCCGGACACCGCATATCCATACTCATCGACAAGCCGGAGCCGAAGCACCGCTCCCGGCTTGAGCCTCACTTCGACTGTCCCCATCCCCGCCTGAACGGTCACGTTCCGATAATCCTGCGCAAAGCCGGGTGCGGTCACGTAGAAATCGAAACCAGCCGCTGCCAGTCCTCCGAAGGCAAACCAGCCTTGAGCATCCGCCTCGGTGTGAAGTGGCTCGGAAGAAGCCGGCTCATGGTCAATCCGGGCGCCCGCTACCGGTCTGCCTTGCTCGTCGACCACCCTGCCGGTCAGTTTCAGCCCCACGCTCATGGTTGTCACCAGGTTGCCCGACCAGAGAAGACTCGTCGATTGACCCTGCGCGCCGTCCGAATCGGCAGCCCGGGTTGCGGAGGCAACCCTGGCGAGCGCGAAATCAGGATGCCGTGCGCGCAGGCCGGGAATCCGCCGAGCATTCCGGTCCACCACGGCGCAAGCCCACCGTCCGTCTTGATCGGACCTGGCCACTGGGGCCGAACCAAGAAATCCGAAGCGTTCGCGCGGATTCTCCTCCTGCGCCATGTCGCTGGCTGAGAATTCCATCTCCACCACCGCGTTGGCCACCGGTTTCCCTCTCTCGTCCCGCAACCGGCCACTCATCCAGTTCGTCACCCGATCGATCCGCAGCGTGTAGTCCGCCGGAATGGCCGTATCAAGGTCGGTCCGCCAGGTGGCGAACCGTGCTGCCCAACCCGAGCACACTACACCCACATCCAGCCGGCCAGTGTCCGGCGGATACGGCACTTCGGCCGTTCCCTTCTCGTCCGTGGCCAGATCGAAGCGTTGCTTCCACTCGCCGGCTGTCACAGCGTTCACGGCCAGCGGGGCGCCCGCGACCGGTTCGCCTGTGTCCTTGGCAGCGACATGGAAATGCAGAACGCGTTGCTGCGACCGCGCCGGTGTCGTTGGCGCGCCGGCCCGCGCAGCTTGGGACGCTGCTGCCGGCGCCGCGGCCGAGGGCTCGCGACCGCCGCCCTTCGCGCCCGGGGCGGAAACCGGCCGCAACCGCGGCGCCAGCACGACACTGACCAACACCAGCCCGGCGAGCAACGCAGTCAAGGAGCCGGCCACTTTCAACCTCGTCCAACGCCAGGCCTCCAGCGTGTCTTGCGCCAGGGTCGGCAGGGCGGTGGCGCCCGCCGAATTGCCCGCCAGCGAACTTGCCAGCACACGGCCTGCGAGCTCCGCAGGGGCTCCTTGCGCCAGGCTCTGCGAAAGAACGCCCGCCAACGCCGCCACCGAGACCACAAAACCGCGGCCCGCGAAAAAGGAGCGCAGTCGCTCCAGCGCCCGGCTCACGCGTTTCTTGGCGGCCTCTTCGCTGACGCCGAGGTGCGCGCCCACCTCGCGCAGGCTTTGGTCGTGGGCAAACCGCAACAGCACCGCGTTTCGGTCCCGCTCACCGAGCCGGGCGAGTGCTTCATCGAGCAACGGGCTCAGTGCCGGGCTGGGGGTTTTCGAGGATTGGAGTTGTTGCATTTCGAAGGCCTCCCGTTCTCGCTGCTGGCGCCGGCGCTCCGACCGCGCGGCGCGCGCCGCTACGAAGCGCGTCGTTCGGAACAGCCAGCCTGGCAACACCACCTCCGGTCGAAAACTGCCGGCCTTCCGGGCCAGCAGGGTGAACACGGCCTGCGTCACCTCTTCCGCGAGTTGGGGATCGTTGACTTGCCGGTGGGCCGCCGCGTGGATGACGCCGAGGTGCCGCTCGACCAGCGCACGGAACGCCGCCTCAGAGCCGCGTTTTGCATAGTCCTGCAAGAGTTGCCAGTCGTTCATATCAGCGATGCCCTTTTCCTTATTATCCCCGCTGAGAGCGTTCGAGGGGACAGAATTCTGCATCGCGGTTCGTTAAGAATGCTCGGTGTCAATCTCGCGCAGGCCCACCGCTCCGATCAGCGGCCCCTCGCCCCGGGTCGTGATGCCGAAGACGATTTCCCTTCCGGGGCCCGACGGGCTGGTGTGCCTGGCGATCCATTCCCGGGCCTGGTCTTCGGAATAGGGATGGGGGATGGAGATGGTCGTATGAGCGATCTCGCGCCGCCCTGCCAACCGGGCCACCGTCGGCGCATCCTCCGGCGTCAGCGGCCGCAGCGCCAGGTGTTCCGTTTCCAGGATGAATTGCTCGATCATGGTCTCATCCAGAGTCTATTCCAGACCTTCCCGAGTCGGTTCGTTCTGGTTCCTCGGAGGTTGCTGTTTCCTGACAAGATGCGCCTGCCAGCCCCTGCACACAAGCGGCCAGACCCTGGTCTCTCAACGGTCGGCACACCGGAGGGTTGTTCCCACCGGACGCCGACTTTTCCCGCTCGCCGGCGGGCGGACCGGCGTGCCATGCTCGGCGCCATGCGTATGACAGGTGTCACTTTGGCGGCTGGAATGCTGGCGCTCGCCCTGACCTCGGGCGCAGCGGAACGCGACTACCGTTTCGACGGCAAGGTCTCCCGCGAGGTGCTGGAAAACTATCTTTCGCGCGCCGTAACGTTCACCGACTTCCTCCACGGCAAGGGCGACGTCGCGGATAATCTGCGGTTCCTGACCAATACCGGGGCCAAGTTCGTTGGACGCGCCATCTACCGCTGGGGCGGCGAAGAGGCTCTGCCGGCGCTGCTCGAGACGGCCAAGCCCATCGCCCGCCAGGCGCACCAGGCGGACCGGGACATGATCCTCCAGGCCGCGTGTTTCGAAATCGTCACCACGAGCGTCGGCAAGCTGCCCGTGCCCGAGTGGGTGTTCCGGGAGTTCGGCCTGCCCGTCGAGCAACGGACCTTCCGCTACGAGGCCATGCTCTACCCGGAGGGGCGGCGCAAAGACCAGTGGAGCAAGGGCGGGTCAGTGCCGGACATGAGCCAGCTCGAGACCCGGATGTGGTTCCTGTTCCTGGCCGCCTCTTACCTCGACCTGGGCGTCGAGGCCATCCACTTCGGCCAGGTGGAGATCATGGACGAGCGGGACAAGGACCACGTCCACTGGGGCGACCTGCTGGCCCGCGTGCGCGCTTACGCCGCGCAACACGCCCGGCGGCGCTTGGTCCTCTGTGATGCCCACGTGCCGAGTGGCGGGATCGTTCACGATGGCCGGCTACTCCTGGATTTCCACTCCTTCCCGCTGCGCGTCGCCGAAGTGCCGGACAAGCCGCAGGAAGGCGTGCTCAAGATGGGCCACCTGGACACCATCTATGGCCGCAGCAAGGGAGGCTTGACCCCGAGCGGTTGGTCTTGCGCGCACCTGCCTTACCTGGTCGAGTTGGACAATTACGGCGTCAGCCGCCAGCCCGGCCGGCCGGGCACGCCCTATTTCACGTGGGGCTACGACGAGATCAGTTGGTTTGCGCATCAGCCGGAGGCGTATCGGAACGATTGGCTGCGCTATGCGTGGAACTGGTTGCGCGAGCACGACCCCAACGGCTGGCTGGAGATGCCGGGCAGCCGCACCCTGCACGCGCCCCTCGGCAGCCAGTGGTGGTATTGGGCCAACACCCGCAGCTCAGCGACACCCGAGGGCTTCAACCAGGAAGAGACGATCAAGGCCATCTGGGCAAACGCAAGGTGAGTATTGAGCTGTTGCCAGAGAAGAACCTGCTGCACCTTCTGGCCGACCCCGGTTCGGCTGCCCCGAGCCGCGCGATTCGGCCAAGACCGCAGATGATCTATGCCGTGTCGTTCTGGGCGCGCGCCGACAAGCCCGGGAAGGCCCGGTTCCAGTGGTTGGCTTACCGGAGCATTCAGCCCTTCGCCGATGCACCCTCGCCCGGCTCGCTCGCCTGCGAGGTCGGCCGAGATTGGCGGCCTTTCACGTGCTCGATCCGCGAGGGCCTGGACTTCTTCGCCGACCAAAGCCGGTTCCTGCTCCTGGCGTTTCACGCGACCACTCAACCGGCCGAGGAGCAGACCCTGTGGATTGATGACGTGCGAGTCTCCGAGCAGCCCGATCCCGCCCCGGTGGCTTTGCTCAATGCAGACACCATTCCCCACGAGGCGCTCGAACACCGGTTGCGTCCGGGCGAACGTCTCGAGTTTACGGTCAACCCAACCAACCGGCTGCGCCGGGCCACCGCGGAGGCGGGCGGGGTTTCCTTTCACCGCGTTTGCGGCTGGACCGGCCAGCCCTTCAACAACAAAGGGGATTATACGCTCCGGCCAGAGCTGGAAACGGCCATCCGCGAACTGCGGCTGCCCATGACGCGCTTTTACGCGCTGGGAGACGAGCCGTTTGGCGTCGAGTCGAGCATCGATAAGGTCGCCGAGGTGTGCCGGCGTGTGGGCATCGGGCAGGACCGTTGCGTGCTCGAATGCGAAGAGCAAGGCGACAAACGGTCTTGGTCTCCAGGACCATCGGCGATACCTTCGGCGCATGAAACCTTTGAATAGAGTGATCGGGGTCCTGGCGGTCAGTCTGCTGGCCGTTGCGGGGCCGGCAGTCAAAGCTGCCGAAATGAAAGTCTATAGCGACCCGGAGCACACCGACGCGGACTTCAAGTTCCAGGGTGAATATGCCGACGCCGGCGCCAAGCTTGGCGCGCAGGTGCGGGCGCTGGGCCATGGCGCGTTTCGCACGATGTTCTTTGCCGGCGGCCTGCCCGGAGACGGTTGGGACGGCAAGACCATTATCCAGAAAGCCCCCAGCACCGATAACACCACGCCCGCCGACGCCCGGCTCCAAGGCGATAAGGTCGTCATTGACCAGGTGTGCCATGCCGTTTGCGACGGCCAAACCATCACCGGCCAGACCGACACCGGCCGGAGATTCGAGTTGAAGCGCGCCCACCGGCACAGCCCCACCCTCGGCGCGCCCCCTCCTGCGGGAGCCATTGTCCTCTTCGACGGCTCAGACCTCGACGAGTGGCAGCCAGGGGCCCGGATGACGCCTCAGAAATGGATTACCTCGGCCGGCGGAGCGACCACCCGACGGAAGTTCCAGGACTTCACGTTACACGTCGAGTTCATGATCTCCTACATGCCCGAGACCCAAACCATTTGGCAGCGTCCCAACAGCGGCGTCTATTTGCAGCAGCGTTACGAAATCCAGATTCTGGATTCCTTCGGCGTGGTGGAGGGCCAGCACGATTGCGGCGTCCTCTACGCCCAGGTCACGCCGGCCATCAACATGTGCTACCCGCCGCTGACATGGCAGACCTACGACATTGATTTCAGAGCCGCCCATTACGACGCGGCCGGGCGGAAGACAAAGCTCGGCCGCTGCACGGTGAAGTTCAACGGCGTCACCATCCTGGACGATGTCGAGATCAAAGGCTCGACGCCCGGCGGGATTGCGGAAAGCCCGGACCCGGCCGGCATCTACCTCCAAGCCCACGGCCACCCGATCTTCTTCAAGAACATCTGGCTCGTGGAGAAGAAATAGCGCCTCGGGAACTCGTGGCGCCCTGGTGGCTGCCTGCGGCCATCGGGGGCCGGGGCTTGTGCATCCCACGCACCCTCCGGGAAGTCACACGGCTTGGTCGTCTTGATCATGGGGGAACCGGTGGAATGAATCAGTTTGCGCCACCACCCGAGGACCGAGGTTAACACCCGGTGTTCCACCACTCCGCGTGCTGGGGACGGGCCGGAAGACCCTCTGCCAGCGCGAACTGTCCCGAGCGGTCCGCGCTCCTTCGGCCCATCCGCGCAGCGGATCGGGAAGGAGACAGCTCCAATTTGCTTTGAAAAGCGGCGGTAATCCAGGCAAGCTCTAACCTATGCAAACTCCTCCGTTAACCCGCCGCAACTTCCTCAAAGAGTCGCTTGTCACTGCCGGCCCGATCATGGCCGTGACTGCCGGTCCGCTTGCTGCCGTCGCGGCCGAGGCGGCCCCAGCCCGAGCCATCAAGGTTTGCTGCATTGGGGCGCACCCGGATGATCCCGAGTCGGGTTGCGCCGGCACGCTGGCGCGTTACGCCCAGCTCGGAAATTCGGTCACGGTGGTTTATCTGACGCGGGGCGAGCGCGGGATTCGGGGCAAATCCTACGAGGAAGCGGCGAGCATCCGTTCGCAGGAGTGCATAGCGGCCTGCGAGGTCATCGGGGCTAAACCGGTCTTCTTTGGCCAGATTAACGGCGCCACGGAAGTCAACAACACACAGGTGGACGCCATGAGTCGGCTCCTTGCCGGCCAAGCCCCGGATGTCGTCTTCGCCCATTGGCCCATCGACACCCACATGGACCACCAGGTGGCGAGCATCCTGGCGATTCGCGCCTGCATGGCGCTGCCGCGGCCGCCTCTCCTCTTTTTCTTTGAAGTCAACACCGGCAGCCAGTCTCGAGGATTTCTGCCGAACACTTACGTGGACGTCTCGCAGGTGGTCGAAAAGAAAAAGGGCGCCTTGGTGGCGCACGTGAGTCAGGATGGCCTGGGGATATGGCGGCAACATCATGAGCCCATCGGCCTATGGCGCGGGCGCGAGGCTGGGGTGTCCATGGCCGAGGCTTTCGTGCATCTGACTCGCGACAACTCGGTGAGCAATCTGCCGGGGATATAGGCCCCAAGCAAGCCGGTTCTTTGTGCCGCCATAAAACGCCTGCTTCCTCGTCTTCTCCCGCTCAGCATCCTCGGCAGGCTCGACCATGCGCAGGCCGCGCGCCTCGCCGAAAGGCTGGGACGGAAAGCACCCTGCACCCCCGACTTCACAGGAATCCTGATTCCTGGAATTGGGATGGCTGTGGAGTTGCTCCACTAAACAACCTCCCCACCCTCTACATCTGAGGCTGTACAGGTGAAATGCCGATTGTCCTTGCCAGACCTCAGCCTCAGGGCATAGTGAGACGATAGAACCGGCTTCCATAGCCGGTCCACTGCGGGTCGCTGAAATAGAAGGGGCCGCCGGTGAGGGTGATGGTTTGAATTGGAGACCAGACCGGATTGACCAGGTTCGTGGTTGCCTCCACCGCTACGACCATGTTGCTAGTGCCGGTAATGTTGAATCCAAACTGATTGGTCTGCACGCCGAAGCTGGTGCCACTGGTCTGCACCTGCGGGTTCCAAAGCGCGGTCGGGAGACCGGCAAAGTTGGTGCCCCAGCCTGTTGTGCCAGGCAAGTAAAAGATGGTCGCAGGGTCCCAGTATGGGGGGTAGTACGCCCCATTCGGATTTGGCAGGTCGAACACACCCTGGTAGGCGTAGCTGGGGGCATTACCTTGAAAGAAGACGTTGGTCAGGCTGGAGCACCCAGAGAACGCCCACTCCCCTAGCGAGGAGAGCCCGTTGCCTATCGTGACAGTGGTCAGGCTGCTGCAGGCACCGAATGCCTCTATGCCGATGTTGGTGACGCCGTCGCCTATTGTGACGCTGCTCAGGCTGGTGCAGTTATTGAACGCCCCGCTCCAGATCGCGGTGACGCTGTCAGAAATCGTCATGCTGGTCAGGCTCCGGCAGTTAAAGAAAGCCGCGCCTCCGATTGTGGTGACCGGCAGGCCATTGATCTCGCCAGGGATGATCACCGCGCCGCCTGGACCTGTGTATCCAGTGATAGTGATCGTGCCGTTATCGGTCGAGTAAGTCCAGATGCCGTAATTGTTCGTATAAGATTGGGCTTCCACCACGGCAGGCAGTATCAGCAGCAGGAGCAGCGGCAGAGTCAAAACGCAGACCCGACCCACGATAGACATTGTGACGGTGATAATTCCGAATACTGCTTTTGATCTTTTCATATCCATTCTCTTTCCGTCGAGAAGCAGCATGTCCATATCAACTCCGGCAGGTTCTCAAGCCTCACCGGGATGGACAATAGAGTCCCCGGCAACCACAGACTTCTACCACGCTTATCCTTTTAGACCTCTCGGCAAGGGATGCAAGAGAAATCTACCGGCACCGCCACCCTCCATCCAACCGTCAGCCCGCTCCTTGAGCCATCACCCCTTGGTTCGAGTGGCCTGCACTTCCTCCGCTTTGCCCTGTCCCTGGCGTTGGAACCACCTCGACCAGCTCCTCATGGCGGCGCTGGGCTCAAACTTCACCTGGGGCATCGTGGGCTTCAGGAATCGCCAGGATTACAGGAGGGCCTGGGTATCGTTCAGGTTCTGGGCTTCACCACGAGCTAGACGCCAATTGTGGGCTGCTCCTGCTCACCGGCTATCGGGGCCGCGTTCATCCAGGGTGTGGACCAGACGACCTATGTGCCACTACTGTTGCTGAACACGATAGAACCGCTGCTGACCCGAACCAGTTGAGTCGGTTGCGGACATCAGCGTATTGGAGGCGGTCATGATGCTGCCGATGTTAATCCAGTTTGTAGATGATAGATTCGTCGTATATTGAAGCTGGTAGTTGCTCCCTTGCGGCGCCATCCACGACAGTATGATTTGGCCGCTTGTAGTTAGGACTGGAGGTTGGAACAACGGGGCGGCGGTGGCTTGGACACCACATTCCGCGCAAGGTGCAGTTGGAACATCACTAAATGTAGATCTCCAGCCTGCGGTACCATTGACATAGTAAAGTGTCGATAGTGCAGAGTCGCCAGAGAATATACTACCGCCATCAGTTGGTGCGTTCCCTTCAAAACAGACGTAGGTCAGGCTCGTGCAACCTTGGAACGCCTTTGTGCCTATGCTGGTGACGCTACCCGGAATCGTGACGCTGGTCAGGCTGCCTGGTTGGAATGCCCAGTCTCCTATCGCCGTCAGGCTGCTGTCCATTGTGACGTTGGTGAGGACGCTATCCTGGAACGCTGCATTTCCGATTGTGGTAACACTGTTGGGGAGCGTATAGCTTCCACCTATGCCATCGGGCCATTGGATGACCTTGGTTTGGTTTTTGTCGAACAGGACTCCATTCGTGGAACTGTAGTAGGTGTTAGCCGGGTCCACAGTGATAGCCTGGAGACTGTAGCAGAACGCGAAGGGAGCGTCTCCAATGGAAGTGACACTCTTGGGGATAGCAACGCTGGTTAGGCTATCGCAACTGTCGAATGCATACGCTCCTATGTACGTCACGCTGCTTGGAATCGTAACGTTGGTCAGCCCGGAGCAGTCGTGGAACGCCGCCTTTCCGATGTAGGTTACGCTATTGGGAATCGTAACAGTGGTCAGTCCGGAGCAGTAATAGAAGGCGCCATCTTGAATGTCGGTGACGGTGTCGGGAATTGTGACGCTGGTCAGGCTGCTGCGGCCATAGAACGCCTCGTCTCCAATGCTGGTCACCGTCAGGCCATTTGTGCTGTCTGGAATGGTCACGGCGACGGGGGTCCCTTCGTATCCAGTGATGGTGATCGCGCCGTTGTTGGTCGTGAAAGTCAATTGGGCCTGCGCCGCGACGGGCAGCGTCAGCAGCACCAGGAGCTCAAGAGCCCATGAAACGATGACGCGATAGGGCAGGGCCAGTGTAATGGCCACAATTCCCAATAATGCCTTAGTTGTCTTCATATATCTTTTCTTTCTGTCGAGAAGCAGCATATCCATATCACAGCCATCCCATAGCACCCTGACGAAAACGGTTGGAATTTTTCGGAGAACCTGCCACAAGGCAGGCGATGAAAAACCAAAAAATCCCAACCGCGTCGAAATTCACCGTTCTGCGTCAGCTTTGCAACTACATTCCGCCGCACCTGGTGCCCAAATTAGCCCGGGAGACCGCTGTCGAGGAGCAGACCCGCACCTTCGATGAATGGAGCCACATCGTCAGCCTATGCTACGCGCAGGTGACCCATAGCATCGGGCTCAATGATGTGTGCGATGCCCTGCAACTGAACTCCGGGCCACTCTCGGCCCTGCGAGGCGCGACTGCCCCTACGCGCAACAATCTGTCGCACGCCAACAAAGCGCGCGATGCGGTGATGGCCGAGAAACTGTTCTGGGCGGTGTATGGCTATTTGGGGGACCTCTCGCCGAGGTTTGTCAGTGGCATGGCCGCCTTTGTCGACGGCGTTCTGACGGAAGCCCCTTATTGGTTGGTGCGGCCACCCAAAGGACACGGCCGGTTCCTAGAAATGGACCGACAACCGCACAAGGAAGGGCTTCTACGTTTGTTTAAGACTCAGCGCGATCGTTCCACCCGGCGGGAGCCGGTAGCGGCGGAGGCCCGCCGGGGGGGGGGCGGCGGCGCGTGGCAGCGGCACTGATTCATCCTGGGGCAGGAGCAGGTCCGCCTCGGCATTGGAGGGCCACCACAGGCTCAATTCCCGGGCTCCTGGCTTGCCTTGCGCGCTCAGGCGCACCGGCCCCTGGACCGTGAAGGCGGTCAGGTCAAGTTGGTTGAGGTCGGCCAGTTGCGGGCGGAGCTCGAGGCGCTTGAAACCCGGTTCCAGCGGTTTGAGACCCATCAGGCCGTGGAAGGCGATATAGACCGGCACGACGGCGCAATGGCTCCATTGGCTGTCGGAATCAGGTTGGCACTGCCAATCCTCCTGCAAGGTGAGATTGTCCCGGACCGAAGCCATGGAGGCCCAACGCGAGCGCAGGTCGCCCACGATGACATCGGCCCGGCCCGCACGCGCCAAGGCCCAGAGCCGCCAGCCGGCGTTGCAGGGATAAGAGAATCCCATCTCCGGCGGGCACTGGACCAGCGACCGCACGGCAGGTTCGGTCCGGCCGCCCGGGCATTGGTCGAAGAGGATGGCCGTGGCCAAGGAACGGTCGCAGGTGTGCGGGGCCTTCTCCTCCGCCAGCCAGGGGAGATTGTTGATGAAGAGACCCTGCTCCGGATTCCAGAACTTGGCGACGGCGGCGGCTTCGAGGCCGGCGCCGAATTGCCGGGCGGCCTCGGCCTGGGCCTCATGGCCGAAGGCGCGGCAGAGCGGGGCCAAGGCATGCTGCATGGCGGCCGCCGCGTAAAGGTTGAAGGCGCACTGCTTGTGGCGCTGGCGCTGGTAGGCGACGTGGTCGATCCAGACCGAGGGCACGCCGGTATTCTCGACCGGCAACAGGCCGTCAGCCGCGACGATGCCCTGGAGATAGGCGGCAAAGCGAACCAGGCGCGGGTAAGGCTCACGCAGGGCATCGAGGTCTCCGGTGTACTGGAAGTGGCGCCAGCAATCGAAGATGAACCCGACACCGTGATCGAGGAGCGGCCCCCAGGAGGTCAGGTCGAGCTGGCGTTCGATGAGCCGCGCCAAGCGGTCGTAGGCGGGCCAGCAGTCCAGGAAATAACCGTCTTTGGTCAGGCCCTGGCTCCAGGTGTTCAGGTATCGCGCGACCAGGGCGGGGGCGCCAAAGGCCAGGTGGACGGCGTGCATCTGGTGGCCGCCGTCGCCGCTGTATTGCTGCCGTTCGCGGGCCATGCCATCCACCAGCGTTTCCTGGGCGCAATTGTGGAGCGTGTTGATCGTGGCATCAAAGAGCCGCTGGAGGGCGGGCTCGCCGCAGCGCAGGCGGGGCTGGTTGGGCCAGGGATACATGCGGCGCCGCACGCGCACGTCGCTCACGCGCACGTCGCCCTTGGCCCCGCGGATGTGCAGTTGGAGCCAGCGCAGGCTCTCGAAATCGAAGGTCTCGAGTTCGTTGCGGCCCTCCCGGCAGATAAACCGGGTCCAGGAATCGAAATGCGTGTTGAGCAGCGGCGGTCCGTCCAAGGCGTGGGCTTCGTGGACCAGCAGTTCGATTATCGTGCCGGCGGGGGCCTCGACGGTGAAGCCCGGCCAGCCGACGATTTGCTCCTTGAACTCGAACGTGAGGGCGACAGCGCGGCGGCTATCACCATCGAGTTGGACTTGCCAAGGACCCTCGAGGGAACCGGCGGAGGGGCCGGGCTGGGCGACGAAGGCATTCGGGGTGCGGAAATCGAAGTAATCTTGGGGCGGCAGACGCCACTCCAGCCGATGAGTCTGGGCCAGCCTCAATGCGGGCACAAAGGACTCGCGCAGGAGCGGGATGCTGCGCGGGCGCAACTCGGCCCCGGCGGGCCCGGGGTCGGTACCGAACAGGTAATCGGGGTAGCCCGTGGCGAGGGCCGGTTTGTTGGGCGAGCCGGGCAGGACCATGGCGGCCAGCCAATCGGCGCCGGCCTGGAAGTCGGCGCCGGACCATCCTTCGGGGTAAAGGCGGGCATCGAATTCCTCCTGCAAGGCGCGGAGATACCAGCGCTTATACCGGCCCGGAGGCCAGGCGCGACAAAGCAGGGCGCTCCAGGAGGCGTCCGACACGATCCGCTCGATGCGGCCGTCGCTGTGCTCGATTTCCAGCCACAACAGAAACCCGGGCTTGCCGAACGGGCAAGTCCCGTCGCCCGCCCCAAAGAAGAGGACGGCGGCGCCCAGGGTATTCAGGCCGGTCTCCAGGTGCGTGGTGAGGTCGAGGGGATCGGCCTCGGCCCAACGCGGGTCACTGGGCGCCGGCCCCCATTGCACCCGGCGCCCGTTGACCTCGAGCCGGTAACGGCTGTCGGCGCACACCCAACCCACCGCCCGACGCGGGGGCGCGGGCAGCCGAAGACTGCGCCGGAAAAGGACGACGGTGTTCTGCAACGTCCGGCCGGAGGGATACCAGATCCAGCGGGCAGGCGACAGGTCCGGCAGCTTGGGCCGCGCGGTCTCGATGGCGGGCACTGGAGCGATGGCTTGGCGCACTGCGAGCACTTGGCCGCCCGGCGCCGGCTCGACGAGCAAGGAGCCGCCCGTCAGGGCAGATGCCTTGAGAAAGTTGCGACGGTTCATGGCACGATTAAAACCTGTGGCGCTGCTCATGGAAAGGACATACCCATAGGGTGGCGAGGGCCGTTGCGGCGGCGACTCAAAGCGGACGAGCCGATTTGGCTTCGCGCCGAGGGTGCTTGTCGGAATCGCGACGGCCCCCAGCGCGATCCTGCTTCGTTTCGAGGCCGTGGGCTCACCCTTCCTTGCGAAAGAGGACGATGCGGTTCGTGTTCGTGCCTTTGGCGTTGTTTTCCTGACCCCAGCAATGGGAGGTCTTGGTAAACCTCTGGTCGTGGATGAGCACCAATTCCGGGCGCAGGCCGGCCGCCACGCCACAGGGCAACACGCCTTCCTCCAGCTTGAGCTTGCCGCCGCGGACCTCGCCCACCTCGAAAGCAACCAGGCCACCGGGCCGCAAGACCCGGTGCAGTTCCTGGAAAACGGCGCTCCATGCCCGCAGCGTGAAATAAATGTCTGTTTTTTGCCGGGAGCCGGAATTAAACTGGTGGATGCAGGAAACCGATGACAGTGTCTTGCTGCGAGAGTATGCGCTGCGCAATTCGCAAGAGGCCTTTGCCACGCTGGTGCGCAATCCGTAGAAAGCTGGCCCCAGAGTGCCATAGACCTGCTGCGCACACGCGAAGACGCCACTGGCCCCTGTCGAGGATGGCTTCCGTCAAGGGCAGCCGTGCCAACGCAATGGCGGCCCTGATCGCTTGCAAGCGCTTATCTTTTCCAAGTCCTCCGTTTCCTGGCGCTTACCAAAATGAAAAGGTGCGTCCTAGCCCGACGGAATGGTTTCCGGAAAAGGATTGATCAAACTGAGCTGCAATTAGACCCTGTGGCTTCGCCTGCTCATTTGAACCAGATGATGGAAAGGCCAGAACGCATGAACGACGCCCCGATCCTGAACCGCCGACAATTCCTGATCAACACCGGCCAGGCCGCCACCACGTTGGCGGCCGCCTCCACCTTCGCCCCCGCGATTCTTGCCGCCGAAGCCCCTGGCAGGACCATCGGTGTGGGTTGCATCGGCCTGGGCACCCGCGGAGGTGACCTCAACGATGCGGTCGCTCATGTTCCCAACGTCAAGGTGGTGGCGGTCTGCGACGTCTATGGGCCGCATCGGCAGAAGGGCATCCAGCGCAGCCTCAACCCGGAGGTGAAAGCCTACGTGGATTACCGGGAACTGCTGGCCGACCCGAAGGTGGACGCCGTGGTGATCGCCACGCCGGACCACTGGCACTGCCGGATGGTGCTGGACGCGGCGAAAGCGGGCAAAGACATCTACTGCGAGAAGGGATTCTCGCGGACACTGCCCGAGGCCAAACTGATGCGCGACGCGTTGAAGAAGAGCAAAGTCGTGTTCCAGCTCGGCCACCATGCGCGCCAGGCCACCTGCGCCTTGCAGGCCAAAGAACTCCTCACCCGGGATATCCTCGGCCCTGAGCGGAAATCGTTATGGCAAAAGGAACCAACATGAGAAGCATATGCGTCACGGTCGTGGCGCCCGCGTTGCTGGCCTTGGCCTGTGCCGGACAGGAGAACCAGACGAGCGCGGCCGGCAAAGCGGCGGTGGGCAGGGTGATAGCGACTTCCTCCGGCCTGCATGGTTACATTGGTTTTAGCGCCAGCCGTCCGCCCGCCAAGTCCGAGTACAGCGCCGGCATGGGTTTCTACTCCGCGGTCTGGCCGCTGATTGATCAGCCGCTAGCCGACTTTCAGATTGGTTTGGCGGGCTCCTGGATCACGCCCGACAACTCCGATAACCAGACCCAGCCCCTGGCACCGGAAGGGACGCTGGCGCGGACCTGGAAAGAGCGGGGGCCGACGTGGGACAGCGTCTTCCAAACCGTGGAAGGCGGGTTGGGATACTGGGCGGGGAACCACTTCCGGTATGGCCCTCCAAAATTCAGCATGAACGCCACGCCGCAATGCTACGACTACGAAGTCGGTTCGCCGGGCTGGTCCTTTTTCTACAGCAACGAAGCGCTGCCGGACAACCGGTTGGGCATCGCCCAACTGAGCAACCGGCTGCTGATCCCGCCCGATGCGCTGCCCTTCCAAGGGAATCCCAACGGCCTGTTCCTTGGGTACACGTGGATGGCTCTGCCTTTCACCGACCCCACCAAAGGAGACCCGCCCACGGGCGACCAGAGTTGGACCTGTTTCCTGAGCGCAGCCAACTTCAAGGGGCCGATTGCGTATTATATCCCGGAGACCTGGAGCAAGATCGGCACGCTGTTCAAGTATCCGTTTGATTATGGACGGGGGTTGGATGCGCGCGCGGGCAACATGGGTGGCGGCGCGATGGAGATCAACACGGTGCCGCGGTTCGATTCCCAGGACGCGCGCGGGGTGGTTTATTCGAAGATTCCGCAGATGCACTTCCCCGTGGACGACCAGGGCAGAACCCTGCTGGTGCAGGACGTCACCTACTACTCGAAGGCCGCCCTTTATGATGCGTTCAAGGCCTGGCGCAACGGCGGCCCGGCTTGCTCCGGGCGGTTCGACGAGAGGGGAGCCTGGAAATCCACCTTGACGACGAGCACGACCAGTTACGACCAAGCCGGCGAGAAGATGACGGGCGTGGAGAAAGTCTTTGACACCAAGGTGTTCGCGGGCAATGTCTGGGGCTTGGAATGGTTCAAAAGCGACCTCAGCCCGCGAGGCCTGTTCCCGCAGTATTACAAACAGCTAGGGCAGGAACGGGTGGCCGTGGCGGCGGCGGACGTGCCGGCCGAAACCCGGTTGGCGGCGCAGGAGTTCAAGCTGGCCACGCAGGGGGGGGCCTACACTTCGCCAACGACCGGCGCCTGGAGCCGGCCCGGACCGAAGCGCGGACCATTCACCGCCAAGCTCGCCGATGGATCCGTGGTGACGTACTCCTGGTATCGTTTTGTGGACCAGCCCTCGTTTCAGCAGTATGCGTGGGATGCCCAGAAGAAGGCCGCGTTGCAGGCCTTCGTAGAGAGAATCCATGCGAGTTGGCCGACCGACCGGAATTACATGGCGCCGCCCAGCAGTGGCGCGCTGGTGACGCTCGATCCGGCGTTGCTGGTGACGCCACCGGAGGGCCTGGAGGTTGGGTATGTCCCCATCGTCACGCGCCAGACAACTCCCTAACCGAAACACCCCCGAGGCTACAGGCGCGTCCACCGTGGCCGAAATGGCCGCTCCTGTGGCCACGCCGGCGGAAGATGCTGCTGCCCGGCCTGTGCTCCATGAAAACGTACCGCAGAATGCTGCCCAAGAGGGTGACGGAACACCGAGGGGAGCGACAACGGACGTATCGGAGCCTGAAGAGGGGGAACCTGAGGCAGGCGACCGAGCGGATGGCCCAGCGCCGCGGTCGTGCGTCTGGAAGCAAGCTATTGCCCACTGGGCAATTGAACCGGGGGCCGCTCACCGGGGCCGCCGGCTTGGGACCGCGTTCGGATCATCGAGCGCCGGTTCCTGGTGCGCTCCTTCATCCCCCCGCCGGCGGGGGCCGACAGGGGATTTCCAGGGCAAAGGTGGCCCCTTTGCCAATCCCTTCGCTTCGAGCTGACAACGACCCGCCAAGTTCCCTCGCGGTCAAGGCTGAGCTGTGCAATCCGAAGCCGTGGCCATCCCTGCGGGTGGTAAACCCGTGGTTGAAAATCCGGGTCAGGTTTTCCGGGGGGATTCCGACGCCGTTGTCGCCGACGTCAACGCACACGCGCTCGCCCCCGGCGCAGACTCGCACCCGCAGGGTCAGTTGCCCGCACGGCTTGCCGGATTCATCGCAGGCATATTTCGCGTTTTGAATCAGGTTCACCAGGATCTGGAGGACCTTATGTTTATCGACGGTGACCTGCGGCAGCTCAGGGGCGTAGTCGCGCACGATTTCCACATCGCGCCGGAGGAGCGCGCTGGCGTTCATGCGCAAGGCGTCCTCCACCAGGTCGACTGCCCGGACCGGTTCGTTCACTCCGACCACCTTGGCGTAATTCTGTTGCATGGCCACGATGTCGTTGATGTGGTCCACGTCGTTGCGCATCGCCTCGATCTCCGACAGGATCGAGGCATGTTCCGCCTCTATGCGCCCGATCAGTTGGGCGATATAGTTGGGCAGCAGTTTCCCTTTGGGGTCCTCGGTGAGGAAGCGGCCCAAATCGGCCGCATGGTCCCTGAGGAGATCGCCCACCCGGGCAAGGCTTGCGACCTTTGACGTCTTCACGTGTTCGCCGACCACGCTGACCGAGACGTTGATGCTGTTCAGGACGTTGCCGATGTTGTGCAGGACGCTGGTGGCTACTTCCGCCATGCCTGCATGGCGCGATGCCTCGACGAGTTGCTTGTGCGCCTGCTCGAGCTTGGCCTCGGTTTCCTTGCGCTCGGTGATGTCTTCAGAGATCCCCAGCAGGCAGAGTGGCTGTCCGCTCTCGTCCAGCAAAGGAATCTTGCGCGTTCGCAGGAGCCGCGTGCCGCGATGGCGCGTGGAGATTTGCTCCTCGACCTCCAGCAGCTTGCCGCCCTGGAGGACTTCGCGGTCCTTCCCGGTGAAAAAGTCCGCCTGCTCTTTCGGGAAGAAATCATAGTCGCGTTTGCCGATGACCTGCTCCTTGCTGAAGCCGCAGAGTTCCTCGTTGGCCTTGTTCCACAGGACAAAACGCAGTTCCTTGGCCTCCTTGATGAACACGGCCACCGGCAAGTTCTCCAGAATCGAGTTCAAATACAGCTCGGTCCGTTTGTGTCCCGTGATGTCGGTCAAAACACCCAGCACCTGGCGGGCCGTTCCACCCGGCGGTATCAAGGGGCGTTTGATGGTCTGCACCCACATGCAGGCGCCGGCACGGTTGATTAGTTTCTCCTCGGGAACGAACTTCTCCTTGAGGGTGTCCATGACCTCGCGGTCATCCCGTCGGAACTTCGCCACCTGCTCCGCATCAGGGTTGATTTCGCTGTCCAGCTTGCCCTCAAATTCCGCTACCATCAGCCCGCGCCATCCCGCCAGCGCTTTGTTGACCAATATGTAGCGTCCCTCGCGGCTCTTGACGAAGATGCAATTGGGGATTGTATCGATAACTGCGCGAAAGAACTGCAATTGCTCAGCCAGGCCCTGGGCCTGGCGGCCAGTGGCTCGCCGCAACGTTCGCCTAATGGTAGGCATGAACCATTGTCGGCTGTTTTTGCGGCGGACTTTAGCGCTCTTGCCGCTTGCGCCCTCAAGCCACTAACATGAGTTCGCCGGTTTGGTGAAAACGCTGGTAAACACGGCCAACGAGGTCATCGAGTGCTTCAGGTCTCAAATTGAGGGCCTCGATAACTTCCGCGCCGGTCTCGGGCGCGCCATTCTGCCGGCCAGACAGGGCACTCTGGGCCCGGTGGGCGAGAAGGTCTGCGAACCAGACGAGCGCAGATGCCTGGGGCCGCGGAGTGTACTGGGGTCGATGATGAAGGGCTGCCGCCTCCACAATGTGCGCCGGCAAACGCCAAAGATAGAGCAGACCGGCTCCGACCTCAGCGTGATCGGTGCCCAGAAGGTCTCTCTCTGCTTGGATGAGAGAGCTTCCTTGGACGACTTGCTGCCGAATGGCCACCAGGGAATGCCGGTCGAGAAACTGACAGGTAACCAACTTGCCGATATCGTGGAGCAGCCCGACAGTGAACGCGGTTGGGCCGCTCATGTCGAGGTCCAGGCCATCCGCCAGAACAAGTTCGGCAGCGGTAGCGGCCAGGAGCGAATGGCGCCACAGGCAGTCAGTCTCGAGGCCGTAGGCGCATACCGGGACACTCAAGAGACCACGGAAGGCCAGCGCCGCCACCATTTGAAAAATCTGGCGGTGACCGAGAATGAGCACCCCATGGTCCACGGATAGGATGGGTTCCTTGAGGCCAAGTGCGGGCGAGTTGCAGGCGCGCAGCAATTTGGCCGTCAGGACAGCATCCTGTTCAACCACCCGAACCACGTCGTCATTCCCGGTCCCGGGCTGATTGAGAAGGCCAACCAGTTTGAGGCCCGCCATCGAGACCGCTGGCAGGTCCCGCACCTTCGCAAGCATCTGGTGTGCAGTCATGTGCAACCAAGCCACGTTCATCGCCGCCGACAGGGCGTGATGCTCGGTGACTCGAAGAGCGGGTCTTCGCTTCGAGCAACGACCCGGCTTTTTATCGGCGGGATCACGTCAGACTTAAGCGGAAGAAGCGCGTTTCGGCCAATCACATTCATAATGATAGGACATAAGCGCAAAGACCGTCTAATGCCTGAGGGGAAAGTCCTTTCACCTCACCGTGCCGTCCGTCGTTCGGGTTGCAGGCCGCAAGCACGCCGCGGGTCGCGGGGGCTGAACCGCTGATCTGCTTTGATGTTACGACAGCTTTTTCTTCGCGGCTTCCGGCGCCTCCACCTTCGTGGCGCCCACGTCCTTGATTTCAACGGTGGTCGTGCGGTCGTTGGGGAATTCGTTGTCGCCGAACTTGATGGCGCCCTTCAATTTGAACTCATATTTGACCAGCGCCCCCTCTTTGAGCCAGAACTTGACGGAACCTTTCGCGTCGCTGACCGTGGGGCCTTGGTCACCTCCCCGGGGACCGAATGTTTGCAGTGTCTTGGCGCCCTCTTCCGTCAGATCGCTCGAGTAAACGCCGCCTTCCAGCTTCAGGTCCTTGGCAAAGGCGGCGATGTCGGCGGCCTCCTTCGCCGGGGTCTTGAGGTTGCGCGCAATCATGCCCAGAAACCTCCCTGGACCCTCCTCCTTGTCCAGGTCGGCCACTGATTGCCAATTGCCATCCTGGTCTGTAACCGCCCGCTGCTCGCCTTTGGCCACTACCTGCACTTTGTTGTCGAAAAAACTCATCGTAAAGCAGCTAAAACCATCTTTCTCGGTCTTGCCCTCCGTCGGGCCTGGCTTAAATTGGGCGTCCTCCGGCACCACGACCACCGATTTCCAGGCGTAATTGGCGGATTCTCCGAGCTTCTTGGCGGCCTTGGTGACGGCTTCCTTGGGAGTGGGTTCCGCGGCGAGGAGCGATCCCACCGCCAGGACAGACAGACCGAACAGCGTGCTTTTCTTCATAGGGAACTCTTGGTTTCAATTGTTGTTGCTTGACCTGTGGCTACGCTGACATTCCACCCCCGGGATGTCAACCTCGAAGCTACAGCGGTTTTCGTTCCAAGTTTGGATACTGCCATACCCAGTCGCCATGGTCCAGGTCCACCGGGCCGCCTTTGGTCAAGGACACGGTTCCGCCGTCGTCCGTTTCGTTCCAGCCGACCGAATAGAGGATAAAGCGCCCGCCGTCGGTGAGTCGGTAATGGAGCGGTTGGCCGCAAACGGGGTCACGCGGAACTTTGGCGATGAACTGCGGCGCCAGCACCGCGAGCGTTTCGGGATATTTCCCGCGCGCCAGGCGATAACGCTCGAGGGCGGAGGCGGTGCGGGCAAGATTCACGGCGGCTTGTGCGAAGGCGAATCTACGCGCGCCGTTTCCCAGTCCGGGAAGGAATATCCTGCCAAGGAACGTGTAGGGAGTGAGGCGCAACGCGCCGAGGGATTTGTCCGCCTGTTTGGCCAAGGCGGGAGAGATGGTTTGCTGGCGCGCGTCAGCGACCGGCAGGAATCTTTCCAGGATGAATCTCGAGCTGCGGAGTTCGTTTTGATAAAACCACCCGGAGGGCATCAAACGACAGGCAAGGTCCGGGAGGTTGAATGGCTCGTCCTCACCAATGTCTCCCAGGACGCCCAACTTGTCGGGAGCATGCCGCACAAAATCCGTCATGGCCCCCTGAAAAGCGTTTTCAGCCCGCATGGCCGCCTGGTAGTCCGCCACGAAGTCCAGCGCGGCGAGCGGCTGATCCAGTTGGGAGAGTTGGGCATCCGTCCAGCGATGCGCCGCCAGGCCCTCCCAAAGGGCCTGCTCCGTGATCTGAAACATGGCAATGCGAACCAGGTGTGAAATGAAGAACGGTTCGGGTCTGAGCATTTCGATCAAACGCAACGCCAGGCCAACGTCAGCCAGAGCCTTTTCGCTCTGTCCGGCCTCCAATTCCGCGAGGGCGCGCAGTCGCAACACAGCGGCGCATCCTTTCGCGGGCGCCAGGTGCGTCAGGAAAATTGCCGCAGGGTCCTCGCTGTCATAATTGAGCGGGAACCGCGAAGCGGGCAGTGCCGCTGCCTGCCGCAGTTCCTCGATGGTCGAGTCGTATTTGCTCAGCGCCAGCAGCACGTCGGCGGCAGGGGTCTGGGGTTGCGGCGCGACCGGAAACAGGTTGGTGGCCAGGGCAAGGTTCCGGTAATAACGCTGCCATGCTTCCAGGTTGCTGGGGATGGCCTTCTGCCAGTTTCCGATGCCGTTTGTGGGACCGCCATCGCGGGCGTACAAAGGCATGGCGAGCCGGTCCACGACGTTGGTGTCCGGTGGAGAAAGTCTGCGCCCATTCCGATCCAGGACCTGGCCGTAACTGCCGGCAACCACGGGCGTCATGGCAAAGTTCCGGTCGTCGGGAATCGCCGGCGGAATGAACGCGGCGAAATTGAACTTTTCGCCCTTGGCTTCCCATTGGGCCTTGAATTCTCCCCATGCCAGCCTGCCGCGAATGTCTTCCTCGGCGTAAAACAGAACGATCAATCCCGCCAGGCAGAGGAGGCCGAGGACAAGCCGCTTGAAATTGCGCCAACTGGAAAGACAGCGGACCAAAAGCCCGAGCAGGATCATCGCCGCCAGGGAGATGCCCATGGAGAGTAAGCAACGCAAGCCGGTGGAATCACCGTAGAATTTGTCAGTGGTCAGGGCGAGAACCATCCACGCCAGTGCACTGAGGCAGGCGGCCAACACCCCCCAGGCGGCTAACCAGCGCCAGCCCTTGAGCGGGCCTTTCCAAGTGTTCGTCTTCCCATCATTAGTCTCTTTCATCGCCAGATTCGACAGACTCGGTCCAGATCGCTCACGCGGGAGATGTGGCAGGGCCCCAGTGGAGGCAGGCAGGGCGCGTCACAATAATACTCGCAGGCAAGACAAGCCGGCGATCCCACATTGACACTTCCGGGGGGCCCATGGTTGAATTGACAGATTGATGAGAACTTCTTTCCGATGGCACTTTTCCTGGGTCCGCCTCTCGGCGGCAGTTTGGGTCTGCCTCGTCTTAGTGAGAGCTCGAGCGGAGGACTGGCCGCAATGGGGCGGACCAAACCGGGACGGCAAGTCCGCGGACACCGGCCTGCTCAAGGAATGGCCCGCCGAGGGGCCGAAGTTGGCCTGGAAGGCCACGGGGTTAGGCAAAGGCTACGCAGGCGTCTCGCTAGCCGGCGACCGGCTCTACACTATGGGCGACAAGGACCAAGCCGGTTTCATCGTCGCCCTCAGCGCTGCCGACGGCAGACTCCTGTGGTCCGCCAAGGTCGGCTTGCCGGGCGCGCCCGATGCGCCGGGCTGGAGCTACCCTGGACCGCGCTGCACCCCCACCGTCAACGGCCGCCTCGTTTTTGCCGTCGATGCCTGGGGCCAACTCATCTGTATCAATGGCGCCGACGGCAAGGAGCTGTGGCGCAAACACTTCGTCAAGGATTTTGGCGGCAAGCCCCCGACTTGGGGCTTCTCCGAATCACCCCTGGTGGACGGCGATCAGGTGGTCGTCACGCCGGGTGGAAAGAACGGAGCGATGGTGGCACTGGACAAGAAGACCGGCCGCCTGCTCTGGCAGTCCAGAGATTTCACCGACGATGCGCAATACTCATCCATTGTCCCGGCCGAGATCGGCGGCGCCCGCCAATACGTCCAACTCACCGCCGCCAGCGTCGTTGGCGTCTCCGCCAAGGATGGCGCCCTCCTGTGGAGAGCCGAGCGTCATGGCAACGTTGCGGTCATTCCCACCCCCATTGTCGCCGGGAACCAGGTTTATGTTACCTCCGGCTACGGCGCCGGCTGCAACCTCTTCAACGCAACCTCGAGCGACGGCAAGTTTTCCGCCGAGCAGGTCTATGCCAACAAGGCCATGGCCAACCATCACGGCGGCGTTGTGAAAGTGGGCGATTACCTCTACGGTTATTCGGAGGGCAAAGGGTTCATCTGCCAGAACTTCAAAACCGGCGAGATCGTCTGGGCGGAAAAGGACAGAATCAAAAAGGGCTGCGTCTCCTATGCCGACGGCATGCTCTATTGCCGCGAGGAAGACAACGGCACGATGGTCCTGCTGGCTGCCTCTCCCTCGGGCTACGCCGAAAAAGGCCGCTTCCGGCAGCCTGATCGCGCGCCGGAAAAAGCCTGGCCGCATCCGACCATCGCCAACGGCAAGCTCTGCCTCCGCGACCAGGATGTGCTGCTGTGTTATGACGTCAAATGACTCCCGGCAGCGGATTTATGTTCATGACCACTTAGCCCGCCGCCAGCGCCGAGTTCATGCGCTGAATGGCCTCATCGATCTCAGCCCGAGCCTTAAAACCGATGACGACGGCGTCCAGTTCCGGCAGCGACATTGCAAAACGAATGGACTTCTCGCGGTCCTCCGCGCTGACGAACTCGCCGTCGCCGATGATTTTCATGCCGATAATACCGCGCCCTTTCGCCCGCATGGTCTTGAGTTCAGCCAGCACAGGCGAGACGTCATGCACGGTGTCGTTCCACACCGACTCTTCCGGGCCGTCGATGTGGCGGCCCTGGGGATTGACACGCACCAGGTGCACTTGCGCCCAGGGCGTGGCGGCGGCCCCCCGCAAGGCGGGCAGACTGTGGCAGGAAACCCCCTTGCTCCGAATCCACCCCTTCTCCTTCGCCTCATCGAAGCCGTCCATGATGCGCTTCCATCGGTCGGTCCAGCCGTCCTGGGTCATGCAATGGATCAACATCGTGTCGACATAGTCGGTGTCGAATACTTTGCGGTGATGATCGATGGCCTCGAGGACCTTGTCCGGTTGGCCCGGAATCTTGGATTGGATAAACAGTTTCTCACGCGGCAAGCCCTTCACCGCGCCGCCGAGCCACTCGAAGGTCCTGTAAGTCTGGGAACAGTCAAAATAGGTGATGCCCTGGTCGTAGGCGTAATGGACGAGGCTGTTGAAGCCTTCGCGGCCCAAGTCCCGCTGGACCTGCCCGCTGTTGCTCCCGGTGCCCATCCCCAGGCGGCTGAGTTTGATCCCGGTCTGCCCGAGCGTCACCTGATCCAAGGCGGTGCGTTTGGGTGCGCTTGCCCCCCGCGCGCCTGAGAAAGACCCCGCGCCCAGGACAAGCGCGCCGGTGGCGGCGACTGAGTGTTGCAAAAACTGGCGTCGGCTGAGGCGTGAGGTTTTCATAGGATACTATAAAATCAGTTTCTCAGTAACATTAGTTCTCAGTAACACGGATTGGCCGAATCGTCAAGTTCTCCCAATCAGGCCACCAGCCACTGGCCCAGCACTCGGCGGCTTTCTTTGAGGGCCTGAAGGAGGAGCGGGCGGGTTTTGTTGCCCTCGGGGGCCCAGTTGAATTCAATATGCATGGACAGCGGGGCGCGATAGTTCATCCGGGCAAGCAAGTCGAAGAAGCCGGTGCGGGCAAACTCCCCCTGGCCGAAGGGAACGAATCCGGAGGCTCGTTGCACGTCCTTGACGTACACGACCCGGATATGAGGCTTGAGCCTGTCGAAATGCTCGCGCCATTGGTCGCCGTGCTCGATAAGGGCGTGGCCCAGGTCGAAGGCGACTCCTACCTGGCCGGGGTCCAGGTCCTTGACCATATCGTAGAGCTCGGCCAGGTCGCACCCGGCGTTGCGGCGGGAATGGTTTTGGGGGGCTGAGTGGTTTTGGTACACCCCGCAGACGCCCAGTTCCTTGTTCATTGCCGCCAGGTCTTTGAGGCTGGGGCCAATTTCGGCCAACAGCTTCGCCGGCGGCCGCTCGGGACGGTGCGACCAGTAACCCAGCCGGTAGTATTGGATTGCCAACTGCTTGCCGGTCCGCAGGATTTCACTGGCATGGGGTGAGGATACGCCCACGATGCCCGTGGTCAGCAGCAACATGCGGGTCCCGTGGCGCCGCAGCGCCTCGGCGTAACGCGGCATCTTGTCGGCCGCCTGCTCCGGCACTATCTCGCCCCCGTCGCGCACCGTGCAATCGATCCCGTCCAAACCGGCTTCGGCAGTGACCTCGGCCGATTGCTCGAAATCCAGTTTCAACTCCTGGTAAACCTTGCTGAAGACGGCGACTGGGGGCGCAAAGCCGGGGGCGCCAAAGGCCATGCTCGCCGCTTTGGGGGCCAGGCCCAGCGCCGCCATCGCGGGGGCTGCCGTGCGGATGAAGCGGCGTCGAGAGGTCATGCGATTTACCCTTTGGCCGGGCGCATCCAGATCAGTTGCTCCTCGAAGTTGCGGGGCAGCTTATAGGGTTTGACATGGTCTTTGATGGCGGCCCCGACGATCTCGATTTTGTTCAGGTCGGCCTCGCCCATGTTGGTCTGGCGGCAATAATTGAGGTAACCGACTTTGGCAAAATCGATGCCCATCAACTCGACCGCCACCCGGTCGGCGGCCAGCCAGTCCTGGCTGACTACACAAACCCGGTGATCGACGGGCGTGCCGCCGGTCGGTCCTTCGCCCTCCATTCCCTCGAAGCCGTCGATGACGGCAAGGTGGGGATGCAGGCGGGAAGCCAGGGCGCAAAGATTATAGTTGATGCCGCGAAAACCGGTGCCGTGGATGATCGGTTTATCGCTCTTGGCGCCGGGCCGGGCGTCGGGTCCCCAGCGGAAACCCGCATCCTTGATCGGCGCCCCGACGACGATGTTCTTCAGGGAAAGAGTGGCCACGATGCGGTCGTGCGTCTTGAACTTGGCCGCCGAGATGATGAAGTTGTTCGGGTCCAGCAACACTTTCGACACGCGGCAAGGGTGGGGGCGGAAATCCGCTTCATCGAAGCAATGCACGATCTCGAAGCCCGCCTGATCCAGGTCGATGAGTTTGGCGCCGTATTTTTGGGCCGCCTTGTCGTAACCGTAATTGGCAAACCCATCGAGCGTCGGCCCATCGGCAGCCGATTCGGCGATGGCTGCATCGTGTTTCCCTATGGATTTGAGGAACTCGAGGATCCCCTCCAGGTTCTGCGCGTGGCTGGCCGCCAATGGGTTGTCGATGGCGACATTGTTGGGCTTGATGATGACCCGCTTGTTGCCGATCGCGGCGGCGATGCTCTTCTCGAATGCTTTGAGCCCCCGGAAGGCAATCTCGGCGCGGTCCTTGCCCGCGCTCAGGGCCACGCGGCTGGCCGGGCGCGCCGTGGCGGCTTCCGCTTGCGCCCCCAGGACCCGGGGCAGGCCCCACGGAACGGACAAGGCGGCGCCGCCCAGGAATGAGGCCCTAAGGAAATGACGACGGGAAGTCACGGCTTGAGTAATCATAAACTTCATTTGATTTAAACGCAGCGCCCGCGAGAGTAGCCCCCGGACCCGTGGTTTGTCCAGACTATTCCCTGGCCGGGCTCCTTCGGTGAAGGGCGATCATCGCTGCGATTGAGGCGAATCCGACCGCGCCGAGAATGAGCCAGATGATCCAGGGGTGATAGGCGCTCCACAACGCGGCAATCGCCCCGCGGGGGGTGGCGCCGCCACCAAGCCTGGCGGCGACGGCCGGCAGCAAATCCTTGTCGGCAACCGCCCTGGCGGCATCCGGGAGCATCCCCAGTCTTTCCACAAGAAAGCGGCGCGCAAGCACATTGCGCGAGGCGAAAGTTTCGTAGAGCGGACCGGAAAGGCCGTTGCCGGCTGCCCAGCCGATTGCAAAAGGTATGTTGGAGTACCCCATGTAGAGGGCCTTTCGATGAGGCGGGGCGGTCATGCCGATGTACTCGGAGAACTTCGGGCTGCAAATGATCTCGCCAATCGCAAACACAAAAATGCCGGCCGCGGCGAGAAGTCCCACGTTTGCAAGTCCCGAAATCACGAATCCGGCAAGCCCGATAGTCATGCCGAGCACCAGCGAGGTCATCATCTTATACCGGCCAAAAACCCAGGAAAGCGGCAGCACAAACAAAAGGATAGCGAACGAATCGATGTTGATCAGGATCTCGGGCTTGGCCCCGCCGTCTGCGGTCAGGAAACCGTTGGCCGCCGTTCCCAGGGTGGCGCTGAGCAAGTGGCCGACATCGCGCATATCGACCCACTCGTCGAGGAAATTGGGCAGCAGGTCCCAAAGCTGCATGAACATGAACCAGAATCCTGACACCACGAGCAAGAACCGCAGCATCGACTGGTCCTTCCACAGAACCGCCATGGTCTCCGTGAAAACCCTGAGCGGTTTCTGCTTGCGAGCCTCGGGGTCCGGGGCAGGTTCGCGGAACAGAAAAACGGCGGGCAGGAAGTTCAGCGCCGTAACAATGGCCGCGCCATAAAAAACGCGGCCCCACGTGGGGTGCAGTTCGTTGCCGCGCAGCGCGGCAGCCGCCATCGGGGCCAGGAAGCCGCCGACGTTGACAACCCAGTAGAAAATGCCAAAACCCAGTCCGCTGTTGCCGGCGTCCAGGGACTTGGCCACCGAGCCTTGGACCGGCGGCTTGAAGATAGCCGTGCCGGTGCCCACCAGCAACGCAGCCAGGAGCATAGTCCAAAAGCCGCCGGCGCCGGCCATCGCCGTGTAGCCCGCGATATTCAGGGAAAATGCGACATACATGCTCCGGCGATAGCCGTAGGCCTCGGCATAGCCGCCTGACACCATTGGGATCAGACATTGGAAAATGGCCCAGACCATGTAGATCAGGCCCTTCTCTTTGTAAGAGAGCCCGATGCCCTGGCCTTTGGCCGCCACCATGTATAATGGAAGCACCGCGCGAACGCCAAAAAAGGCCAGCCGCTCGAGAGCCTCCATTATATTGGCGACCCAGAAGTTCCAGTTCATCGTGCTGACCTGGACCCTGACACTGACCGCGCTGCCGCTTGCGTGGGACATGGGCCGAGTAAACTATACGAGATGCGCCTGTTCAATGACGGACTTTCAGTAGGGCCTCCGTGGAGGCGGCCAGGGCCTGCTCCTTACACGGATGTGCGGGGGCGTGTGCGCGACCCCTTCTCGAAATCCCAAGCTCGCTACGGTCAGGCCATTCATCCCGGAGGGATGAAAGAAGGTAGCCGGGGGTCGAAGCCAGGCGAGACCCCCGGAACGACGGCGTGGATGGCCTGCACCCAGGAGGGGTGCCAGAGGGGCAGCCCCGTTTTCTAGCACCCCTCCGGGGTGCCGCGGGATAACCCCCCAACTGACCGGGGGTGGGCGCGCCCCGGCGGCCCCCCGCCCTCCCGG
>Ga0326728_10006008_pt1 | contig 33281 bp, 27 predicted proteins | sample MB3enrmetagenome_FD_207602 | JGI IMG/M metagenome (GOLD analysis project Ga0326728, IMG submission 207602) | Lab enriched peat soil microbial communities from McLean, Ithaca, NY, United States - MB31MN | ecosystem: Environmental > Terrestrial > Soil > Wetlands > Peat | place: USA: New York... | reverse complement strand
CAGCGTTCACCGCAGTAGTCTGTACCGTAAAGTAGGCTGTATTACTAGTGCATCCAGAGTACTGTACCGTTCCAGTATAGTCAGTTATGTTCTGCGCAGGCATCGTGAACGTCACACTCCAGTTACCCGCCTCATCAGGCGCATAATAGAAGTATAAAGCGCCAAGCGATTGGGTTTGTCCTGCAGCGTATATACCTGTTGCGTCTACTGGTTCAAAGGTGTCTTTTGTTCCGTCAGGTTTTATGAACGTCACAGTTATTCCGTTATAGCCTGTGTAAGGGTTCTGATAAAGATAGTCGTCAGGTAGAGGAAAGAGCCATAGGTTTACGGTTGCTTTTTGTCCGACTCCGACAAGTGTTGGTGCGACGCTGATGTAACCTGCAGTTTTCTCCGGCTGAGCAATACCAATTTGAGCTGAAGCCGTCGGTGCAAAAGCCATCCCTAAGGAGATAGCGAAAATCAGAATCAGCGAAACAGCGTAAAATGCGTTCTTGTATCCTCGAATTTTACTTATGTTTATAACTAAGTTTGTATTCATTTTTTCATTTCCTTTCATTTAGTATTTTTCTTTTTTTTATCTGAGGTTACTCTCGCTTGAATCCCATAAGAACGTTTGTAACTATAGCCTACAGTAACAAGTGTTTATTAATGAATATTTGACTCAGAACAAAATAGCCCGTACTTGAGCTCTTTAAGGAATTAGAAAGAGCATAATGAAGCTTTGAAAATGAGCTCGATACTTTTAGACTAGGATTTCGTTAGTTAGTCTGTGGAACTAACGATTATGAACTTTCAAAAAGAAGGCGCAAGGTTTCGCTACCCAGATTTATTCGTCAAGCTTCTTTCAGTCGTTCACGCGTACATCCTGCCGTATAGACAACTGGAGGGGAGCAACAACCAAAAACAAAAAATATAACCATGTAATGACGTAATTAAATCATAACATGAAAAGTGGACAGGAACAATGGACTTTGAGGATCAAGCTGGAACCTTGAGCAGACTAGGCTTAACACCTAACCAAGCCAGAGTCTACCTCATTCTAGCCAGCTCGGCAGCCGCAACAGCAAGCCAAATTTCAAAGATTTCAAAGCTGGCTCGGGAAGAAGTTTACCGGGTAATGGCTAAACTTCAAGAGTTGGGTTTAGTCGAGGTAATGGTTGAGACACCAACCAAGTATAGGGCCTGTCCATTAAGTGATGGCGTCAGCATCCTGCTAAACCGTAAAACTGAAGAAGACCAAAGACTGCAGAAAGACGCTGAAAATCTTCTAAAGCACAGCATTAAGGGTAAACCAGAATTGACAATTCCCGAGGAGAGCGACTCTAAATTCTCTATGATTCGGAATGGAATGGATATTCAAAAAAGAAAGCAGGCCATTGAGCAAACTAGGGAGACGTTAGATGCAGTCGAGACATTTTCGAGGGTTGCGCAGGCACAGATTTTAGTCAAATCTGCAAACAAAATGTTGAGAAGAGGGGTAAAGCTTCGAGTGGTCATATACGCTGAGCGAGAAAATGAGCAACAAGTAAAAGATTACTTAAAACAATTCACATCTTCCAATTTAGAGGCTCGGCAATGTTTCACCAAGCCCACTGCTCACGTAGCATTATTTGATGATAAGGTGACATTTCTCGCAACTGAATTGGAAACCGATTTTGACAAAGAGACCGCCTTGATGTCAAACAACACTTGTTTGGCAAAGGTAATTAAAGACTACTTTGAGCGCATGTGGCGCGAATCCCAAAAAAGCGTAATAATGTTTTAACTAAACCAGAACAGTTGTATAATACATGTGGTTTCCTAATCCAGAAATAATTTGTACTCTTCAAAATGCGAAATAGGACTCGCCCTTTCTCTCTTTCTTTTTTGTTTTTTAGCCTGAAATTTTTCAAATGATTGTTATGGCTGAGGATTATTCTCTTTTTGATTTATCCTTCTGAGCATGTAGACGATATGCGGCCTCTTTAGCGCGCTGCCTTGTCCCTTTATTATGTGTTGAAGAATGTCGGTGAGACCGCTTTATCCGGTCTCCCCACGTTTTGAGCTGCTTCTCTGTTAAGAACTAGGCAGAGTATGCTGAATAGAGCGTAGGATGCAACTTGCTTCAAGCCTCTAACTTTGTTTACGACCATGCTGTACTGGGTCTTAAGGAAACTGTTCACAGCTTCTATTGGAGGTCTCTTATGATACTCTTCCTTCTGATCTTCAGGTCCATAAGTTCTGAACTTTTTGTCTACTCGCAAAACGTCTTTGACACCACGTTTCTGATTTGCTGGGTAAGGAATCACCGTCTTGTCAACGGCCATCCTGATTTTGTTGTCGCTGTACTGGCTGTCCGCTATCACGCTACGCAGTTTAGCTCCAGAATTCCATAGAACCTGCTTCGCCTTCTCAAGAATAGTCAATGAATGTCTCTTCTCATTCTGGTTTGCTGAAGCAAACATGCTCGACAAAGGAAGCATCGTTTCAGAATCTATGGACAAATGCAGTTTATAGCCTAGACCAAACGTTCTGCCTGTTCTTCCAACTCTGGCTTCCAGATCAGAATAGCCTCTCTGGTTGTCCGTTGGGTCTCGCGTGCTCCAGGCTTTTATGAAGGAAGCGTCAAACACGGCATCAACTTCTTTTGTGTCGTTTTGTTTCAAGAGTTTAACGACTTTCTCCTCTATTATGCGGGTAAGTTTGTCTTCTCCAACCTTTCGGCTGAATCTGCTTAGAACGCTTCTAGGATACGCTGCTTCCTTTTTCTTTATCAGGCACAGTTTTCTAAGTCGCAAATCAGCGTCAAGTAGCCTGGTCATTTCTCTTAGGCTGCGAACACCCTTCATCTTCATTACGATGAAGGTTCTGAAAAGCCCTAAGGGGTTTCTGGGATGTCTGCCCGGTCCATCAGTGTGAAAGCAGCCTCTCATTATTCGCTTAGCAAAGCTTAAGTCAACGTTTCTGAAGAGGACTTCTAGGGTCTCGTGTTCATCTTGTCCCGCTAGGACTCACCTCCTAAGCTTGGACGTGACTTATTTGATACGAGACCCCTCTATCAAAATAAGCTTTTCAATTTAGGGACAAGCCAGCGCGCTCTCCCCAAATACTTCAACACATAATCGGGACAAAATAGCGCGCTAGCTATATGACTGAAATACAAATTCAAGATGCAGTTTTTTTAACGGTGATTTTGTGCTCGAAATAACTGAGATAGGTAGCACCAATGAATTCTTTGGTCTGCAAGACGTTTGGACTAAAGCCTTGGTAAGCAGCAAAGACAACAATATCTTTCTGACTTGGGAGTATATGGTGAATTGCGTTACACAATTGGGGGAGAGCGAAAGGCTCCGGATTCTCTGCGTAATGGATGAAAGCAAAATCGTGGCTATCGTACCTCTGAGGCAGACGTGTTACTCCTTTGGCAAATGGCTGGCTTATGACGTTTTAGAACCTTTGGCTTACAGAGTGGCGGATTACACGGGTCTTATTTTGACAGATGAAAAACCAGAGTACCTGCGATTACTTATAGACCATCTGTACAAGAATAAGTATTGGGATTTCGTCTATCTTTACAATATTCAACCAACATATGGCAAATTGTTTGCCTCGTTAGCGCAAGATAAAACGGGCTTTCCCAAATTCTCAACGTTTGAAGGATCGGTCTGCCCTTACATTACCCTCCCAGATTCAATTGATGAATTAATGAACGGCTTAAGACCCAAATTTCGAAAAAACCTCCGAAGATCAATGAAAAATCTGCAGCGTGATCATGGAAAAATGGAACTCAAGAATTACACGGACATAGGTTCACTTGAAGAAACAATGCAGATCTTTTTTGATCTTCACCAAAAAAGGTGGATAAAGAGAGGTCATGCAGGCGCATTTGCACGTCAGAAGCAACGTGAAATGAGTTTAAACTGCGCAAGGCTCTTCGCGGAAAAGGGTTGGCTCAACCTTTTTTTTCTGGTGGTGAAAAGCAAGCCCGTCGCCGCCCAATGTTGCTTCGAGTACAATCGAAAAATGTACTATTGGCTTGGCGGTTTTGACCCAGCTTTCTCATCGTACAGTGTTGGAAACCTTCTGATAATGCAGGTTCTCGAGAGTTGCGTCGAGAGAAAAATCCAGGAATATGATTTCATGCGAGGCGATGAGGCATACAAGTTTGACTGGGGTGCAGAATTTCGCAGACTCTTGAACATAAAATTTGTAAATAACAGATTCCATTCAAAATTGTATAACCTTGGCATATCTGCAGCGAAAAAAACAAAGCTTGCAGAAGCCTTTGACAAATCTCATTATTGGTAAACATAACTATACGTAACGACGCGGGCGCTATCTGGATTCTTTTTGACAGGAATACACTCGATGTTCTCACCAAGAAAGGTCAATCCTTACCCTTCCCGCGTTAATAAAGGACTCAGGGTTTGCCGTTTAACTGTCATCATCCATCTGGAGCGGCTTGGCTCTGAAGAGCTTATTCTGAAGGAGAAAAAGCCGAGCAGAGACCGTTAATTACCTGTACACGCACGAAATGAGTAAATATGTTTTCACGAAGCAAAGACCCAAAAAATGAGTATCGCTCGAATGACTATTACAGCAGTAAAATGTAAATAAGCACATTTCAGAATCGAACATGAATGCTAGGTGCTTGAGGGATATTTGATATTGAAAGTTGGAAGGACTATACAATTGAAGCGGGCGGAATTGCTCATAATACTACTTGTAATGCAAATTGCGTTCGTTTTTTCTGTGATATTTAATATTTCTGCTGCCCAAATTGGGCTTGGTTTTCTGTTTGTCAGCGTTCTTCCTGGCATTGTGATTGTTCGGTTGTTGATGCCCAAACTTGAGAGAGTTGAGCAAATCATTTTTGCAGTCGGTGTCAGTCTCGTATTTTTCATGGGAATAGGCGTACTTATTAACTTCTTGGGTCCCATCGTTGGGATTTCAAAACCTTTAGGACTAATTCCTATACTTGTTACGACATCGATAATCATGGATGCATTCGCTTTTTACGAGTGGAGAACTTCCGACCGCCATGTTGAAAATAATGTTTCAGAAATTGAACCCAAAAATAGAAAACTGAACTTGCTTACGCCACTTCTCTGCTTACTCCCTTTGCTTTCAGTAATAGGAGCACTGCTAGTAAGTGTTTACTCGAATAACTTCATCCTGCTTCTACTGCCGCTTGTTATTTCCGTTTTGGTCTTTTTGGTGGCTATCTACAAACAATTACCCTCCGAGATTTATGTTTCCGCCTTATTTGCAATCGCACTTACCCTGCTATTGCAATTCTCTTTTTTCTCACCTTACTTGGTGGGGGGCGACATATTCGGCGAATATATCACGTTTACCCGTACCCTGCAAGCTTCATTCTGGAACATTCAAGTTCTCGGCAGACTTAACGCAATGCTAAGTTTGACCGTACTTCCCACAATATACTCTAATACAACCGGGATTAGTGCTACTTGGGTTTTTAAGGTTATATATCCTGCAATTTTTGCACTTGTTCCTTTAGGCGTGTACCAACTGTTCAAATCGCAAATGACGAAAAAAATAGCTTTTCTTTCCGTATTTTTCTTCATGTCCAATATAACGTTTTTTCAAGAATTAGCCGAGTTACCCAGACAAATGATCGGTGAACTTTTCTTTATCTTACTGTTCTTGACGATCTTCAAAAAAGATTTGCGGCCATCAGTTAAACTTACTTTCTTCACAATCTTCAGCTTTGGAATCATTGTATCGCATTATTCTATGGCGTACATTTTCTTAGGTTTCATCGTAGCTTTTTGGCTAATCAATTTCGTAATGAAGCGCAAAAGCGCGTTGACTTCCAGTATGGTCGCAATTTACACAGTACTTATTTTCTCGTGGTACATTTACACTGCTGCTGGAGCAGCATTTGATGATTTTGTGAACACTTTAAACATGTTGCAGCAAAACTTCATCTCAGGTTTTTTCAATTCACAGTCTAGAGGATCAACGACTTTGCAAGGTCTAGGAGGAGCTGTGGCGAACACCAGTATCTTGCATCATATTGGTCAATACACTTTTAATTTTACTGAATTGCTCATAGTGATCGGTTTCGTCACATTACTAGTGAAATACAAACGAGAATTCTTTAAGAATGACTTTTATCTTTTTGCCTTTTTTAGCCTGCTGCTCTTAGTCGCGTGCATCGTAGTTCCTAATTTTGCGACTACCTTTAACGCTGAACGATTCTATCAAGTATCGCTTTTCTTCTTAGCACCCTTTTGCATCGTGGGTGGACTTTCCATTCTGAGTCTTCTATCTCGAAATAAGGTAAATGTGAAATACCTTGAGTTGATTCTACTGTTGTTAGTATTGATTCCGGTTTTTCTTTTTCAAACCAATTTCACTTATGAGGTAACTAAGCAAGAGAGTTCCGCGTTGCCATTAAGTTCGTACAGGCTCGATCCTACAGCACTTGCCTATCAAGGCATCTTAACAGCACCCGAAGTCTCAGGTGCAGAGTGGTTATCGCAAAACAGCAATTTTACAACAGCCATCTATTCGGACGCGATCTCGATAGACGCTCTTTATTACGCAAGTATTCAAAACACGATGCCTCTAAGTTTGGGTGCCTCTGAACCTTCTGGATCAACAATCTATCTGATGCAATATAGCATTCTTGAAAAAGTAGTCTTCACTGGTCTTTCTGTACAAGCCAACTTGACTCAGGTTATTCCATCCCCTAATACCATTAACACTATTTACTCAAGTGGTTCTTGCATAATTTACGAAGTTCCTTGAAAAGTCTTCTGCAAATTAAATAATAGAAGAAATGCCATACGTAAACCATCTGAATTTTTCCAATACGAATTTAGCTCTATTTTCAAGTGGGGAAAAAATGATTATCAGTAAAATATTAAAGCGCACTTGGGTTCACAAAGCACTGGAAAGTTGGAAGCCGTTATCATGATCCAATCTAAAGAAGATTACAAATTCTACCTAAAGGCTGATCGAATAGCTTTGGATATGCATCGCGAACGTCCGAGATTAATTGGCGACGATGTTTGGAAATTTGAACGATTATTAAGGAAAGCAGAATACTTTGGAAATTGCAAAAAAGACGCTGTTTCGCGACTATACTTAAACTACATCCATTACAAGCTTTACAAGCTGGGTCTTAAGTTAGGCTTTTTTATTCCTCCGAATGTTTTCGGTCCCGGACTATCTATCGCTTTTTGGTCAGGGCCAATCCTAGTAAATCTAAAAGCCAAAGTTGGTGCAAATTGCAGAATATCCCAATGCGTCACTATCGGAAGGACAGGAGGGGATAGCGAGGAAGTACCGCCCAAAATAGGTAATAACGTGTTTATCGGTCCAGGCGCAGTAATTGTCGGGTCAATAGAGATCGCAGACGGAATTGCAATCGGAGCCAACTCATTCGTAAACAAATCTTTCAAGGAACCCGGAATCACAATAGCTGGTTCTCCAGCCAGAAAAGTCTCGGATAAGGCACCAAAACTATCAATTCGAGCCACTGAAATAATAGAAAAATATGCTAGGCAAAAGCAGTAACCTTCCATTTTTGAAGACTGCAGAAAAATTAGCTTCAAGAGAGTTTGGTGCAATAAAACTTATCAAATATGCACGCGCGTGCATGGTCGAAATTTCGTGTTCAATTTTGTCAATAGTCAATCCGTTTGGCGTTTCTATCGCCTACGTTTGAAGCTTCTGAACCTACTAAAAATAGACAGAATTCGGGCAACACATAATTTCTAGCAAACGGTGCAAATGGAAGCAACTGATGAATTAAACATGGCTTATTTGTGGTTTTTATGCGGGTCTTAATGGTTACTCCTTCGTATTATCCCATAAAAGGGGGTGCTGAAACTCTAATTAGAAATCTCTCAATCAAGCTAAATCAAGTTGGCATACACACGGACTTAATGACATTTAACATGGATCAAAAATGGAAACCTCGTTGGCAATCAAGAACAGAGGAAATTGACGGTTTTACCGTTTACAAAATACCCGCGCTAAACTGGTTTCCTTTGCAACATTCAGACAGAATAACGTTGGGAATAAATCTTATTCCGGGCAGATTTAGGCACCTCCTAGAAAGATATGACATAATACACTTTCACGTTGGGGACTTCAGTTTTCCAGTCTTTTCTCTTACAACGACAAAACCAAAAATAGCTCATTTCCATGGACCTCTTGGTTTTCACAGAAGGTATTTCCTGAGTAGATTGATGCTTAGGAATATCGCGGATTCTTACATTGCAATTTCACGAAGCATGCACCAAGATCTAATTGATCTTGGGGTACAACCGGACAGAATTAGCTATTTGCCTAACGCCGTAGACACAACTGTTTTCCGACCCGATGGAAATAGAACCGAGAATTTGTTACTGTTCGTTGGAAGAATAACATACGGGAAAGGCGTACACATTCTCTTAAAATCCCTTGTTAGCCTAAGAACCAAAACTCAGGTCGTCATCATAGGACCGCCTGATTGGGATACTGGTTATTTCAAAGTAATTCAGAGCCAGATAAACCATGAAAATAGACGAGGGGTTCACAAAATCACTTATCTGGGCATGCAAGACCAAGATAGCATCGCGAAATGGTGCCAAAAAGCATCAGTTTTTGTTCTTCCCTCATTCAAGGAGGCGTGTGGGCTCGCCATAATAGAAGCGCTATCTTGCGGAACCCCAGTAGTGGCGACGGACATCGATGGGATTCGTGAAGTTGTAACTGAAGGCAAAGACGGAATATTGGTTCCGACAAACAACTCCTTACAACTTGCCTCAGCAATCCAGTACTTGCTTGATAACGAAACTGTGAGAACCAATTTCGGGCGACAGGCAAGACTAGCTGTGCAAGCATCTTTCTCTTTTGATTCAGCAATCGCGAATCTTGTCCGAATTTACAAAGAATTGTCATAAATCCAGATATCTCTGTTTTCTGATGCAATACCATAGCTTAGTTGCAAGAACCCGCGCAATGCACTCGTATGATGATACAACTAGGTTCTACACAAATGCATAAATGCAAAAACATTGGCAAACCAATGTTCCAGTAACAAATCTTTTTCAGTATACACGAAAACATAGAAACAAAAAATTTGATGGTGAAAAGGTTACATGGAAGCATTAACATTGACCGAACTGCAGGACTTCACTCTAAACACCTACATAAAACTCCTAAAACACCTTCAAAATAACTATGCGATTGTTCCCTTTTGTGATGTGCGTTTCGAAGCTACACCTTACTTGATTCTTCGTCACGATATTGATATATCGCTAAAAGATGCCTTAACGATGGCAGAGATAGAAAAAGATTTAAACATTAAGAGCACTTATTTCGTTCTATTTTCCAGCAGGTTCTACAACCTATTTGAAGGAGAAAACATCACCCTTCTCAATAGAATCTCAGACTTAGGGCATGAGATCGGATTGCATTATCAACCCCAGCAATACAGGTTTTATAAACAAGATCCTGAGCGAACGTTGAAGATTGAAACGCAAGTGCTCGAAAATTTTATGGGGAAAAAAATTCGTAGTATTGCGCGTCACGGTATGTGGGATAGAGATCCTTTTGCGGCAACTCAAAAATACGTGAATGCTAACCATCCTAATTTCCGTAGAGACCTATTTGTTCATGAATCTTGCAGAGCATGGGCGACAATAGAGGGTCTTTATTCTTTGATTAATAATCCGCCTAAGAGAGCCCAGCTCCTGGTTCATCCCGAAAATTGGCAAAAGGAAATTATTGACCGAGAAAAGCTCTTGGAGCGGAATTTTCGAAATCTTGAAGACGAAAATCAAGCAATGAAGAAAGCTCTGCTTGAAGTTTATCGAACAGATCAGTCGGTGCTCGAATACGACAGTGCCGTTAAAAATGCCAGCTTCAAACAACTCAACTATAAACCTTTGCATAAAAAACAATCAAACTACAATAAACTTGCGCTTATCCGCTATTATCTGCTTCATACAAAAATCGGTTGGAATTTACGTAAACTGAGGGGAAGAATTCAAAACAACTTTACATTTTCGTCATCAAAGAATAATCTAATTACACTCAACAACACAGCAGAAAAAAAGGGTATAGAAAATCCACTTGTAAGCATAATCATCACATCTTACAACTATAGTCATTATCTTGCTGATGCTATTGAGAGCGTTCTCAATCAAACTTATCCAAAGATTGAGGTAATAATTGTGGATGACGGCTCCACAGATGAAACAAAAAACGTTGTGGCACACTATTCAGTACAGTACACATTTCAAACTCACCAAGGCCTAGCTGCTGCTAGAAATAACGGAATCCGCTTGACCCATGGCGAGTTCTTTATCTGTCTGGATAGTGACGATAAACTATTTCCAAGTTACGTTGAAAAAACCATCAAGCAAATCCTTAAGAATCCATCAACAGGATTCGTTTACACTGGCTCTAAAGTATGGAATGAAATCACCGAACTCGAAACAATCTGGATGCCACGCCGAATTGTATCCAAATATTCCCTTTTTGCTGGCTGGGTGGGCGCTGAGGGACCAATGCTAACTCGAAGGAAGGCTTTCGAGAGTCTCAGTTTCGGGTACGACAGCAGTTTTCCAGCCCACGAAGATTTAGACCTATGTTTTAGATTACTTACCAAAGGGTGGAAATATGATGTAGTTTTTGAACCTATTCATTGGTATCGACAACACGGCATCTCATTAGACCCAAATACATCACCCGAAAAGAAAAAAATTGCTGAAGCCTTTATGGATCGAAAGTTTTGGTTCAGAAAACCTTACCGAATCCTATATTCACTCTATCGCAACACATTGGGCCGAATAGAATCACTAATGCGATGCCCAATCGAATATTTAAGAGGGCTTGGGAAAAAAGTTCAGATATATATCCAGATAAAGCCGTATTATCGGATGGATTTAGAGGCTCAAGAAAAAGCACATCAACTCCAGAAGGAAATCTATTTGGCTGTTGACTGGAAGATCGAATGGCATAGGGACAAGAAACTTGGAAAATACTATGAAGACAAAATTAAGATTCTTGAAGCTAGGTTAAGAAATGTTGCGTCAGTTTTCAATAAATAATCGCCGGTTTTGTAACTATTTGGTCTAAATATTACTAGCGCGCATGGTTGTTGAGACTGTGTGAAAAGTCAAATTTGTTTCAAAAAATTGCATCTTATATGTGAAAACTCGTCCATAAGCCCCACCACTTTGCAATAAACTTAGCAATTTTCTGAAATTAAAAACAGTTTTCACACAGTCTCAACACGCATGCGCGCTATCTACAGATGTTGAAAATCGAAGAAACAGCCAGTTTCGAGCAACTTGGAAGGGTGAAACTCATAAGAATAGGTAAACTAAAACTGTACAGATATACAGGTAACATCAAGAACTTTATTGCTTAAAAAGTAAAGGCATTTATGCAACTTTCATTACAGATTGTTTCTATGTGATCTCTTGTTGCAATTTATTTTCAGGTGAAAAAATGGTAATAAGTATAGAAATAATGCGCTTTTTTGGAATGTATGCTCCGTCACAAAACATGCGCGTAGCAATGTATCGAAAAGCCGGGGTCAAAATCGGGAAGCCCTTTGTATTCGGCAGCAATATCTTCATCGATCTTGGCCGCCGAGATAATGTAACAATCGGCGACAATGTCATCTTGGCGGGATTCGACCATATACTCACTCACTCCAATATTCTATGGGGTATCAAAGACGAGGGTGGACCTGTTATAATAAAAAACGGGGCTCGCATAGGCTTTGACGTTACAATACTTCCAGCAGTAACAATTGGTGAAAACGCGGCAGTAGGCGCTTGTTCATTGGTAAACAAAGACATACCTGACAACTGTATCGCTGTTGGTGTCCCCGCAAAACCGATCAAATTGCATCATTTCCACAACCACAAGCTATGCAAAAGCCTTAATCCATCAGATATGGTCAGAGATGTTGAAATAATAAAATAACAACAACCCCGCTTTTTCAAAGTGTGTTGATCAACGCTTGAGAATTGGAGGCAAAAGAAATTCGTGAATTGCTCTTGACTTTCGACACCGAAGATTTCATAAGTCAAAATTCAATCTCTGTGTTGCAGGTCCTTCTTGAACAACTGGAAAAATATGACCTAAAGGCACTGTTTTTTGTAACCGGGCACATGGCTGAAAAGCTTCAGGATTATCCAGAAACTGCGAACCTGCTTGAAGCACATGAAATCGGCTACCATTCCTCTGGTCATTCAGTACATCCAACAATTTTTGAATTTACAGATGTGGAGAGCTATGAACAAGCATATCGAACATCAATGATTAGAGAAACATCGCACATTAATCCACTAACTGGTGCAGTTGAAAACAGCGGCAACGGGGGCATCCTTTCATTAAGAAAACTTTTTCCCACAAAGCAAGTAGTAGCCTTTAGGGCTCCTGGGTTTTGCTGGAGCCCGCCACACACAGAAGCTTTACGCGACTTAGGTATCAAATTTGATTTTTCGACTCATATATCTTCATTCCCTTTCTATCACAAGGGCTTAAGTTTCTACCCATACCCTAATACTGGGGAATGGCAGGGCAAACTGTCCGATTATCGCCTTCTTTCGCTTTCAATCTTAAGAAACGGAATTACAATCACTAACTCACATCCCAGTTTATTCGTGAATCAAGGCGAATGGGATTCGATATACTGGAAAGGAAACCCAAAACACATTACACCTCCCATTCCAAAACGGAATTATGAGATCAAATCGTTGTTTAAGAGTTATGATTTGCTCTTGAAAAGGCTTAAACATTTCGAGAGAATCGGGCTCATAGAAACGACCCCGCACTTGATAGCATCTGAGAAAAACTTGTCTATCCCAAGCGAGGAAGTTGAAAGATGCTATGAACATAGTGTCAGATGGGCTAAGAGACTATTCGAATACAAACCTATGTTTCTTCGCCATCACTTCTTTAGTTTCTTTGATATTCCCTCCTCCAATACTATGGATCGAACAGGTTTCAAAGAATGAATCAAATGGTGAATAGAACAGGAAGTGGTTACACGCGCGCACACCATACGCACTGCAAGGTTTCTCCTATTATGCCCATATTGAGAGATTGCAAAAGATTTACAATAAGCTAACGTCAATATGAGGATCAATGATTTAGTAATAAGTTGCTCAATTTCTTGTTTGACTTTAAATTTGTTATCCTGAAAACATTTTAGCCTAAAACGCCTAATCTAAACCATCGCCAACGCTTCATAGTCAGAAAAATACCGAGCAAGCGCGCGTGACTTCAGAAGGAGAGACATTATGGAAGCGCCCACTATTACCGAGCTTCAAGATTTTACCTTGAAAAGTTACGTGAGACTACTGGAATATCTAAAACAGCGATATAGAATTATTCCATTTTGTGACGTAAATTACGAAGATACTCCATACTTAATCCTTCGCCATGACATAGACATATCCCCTTCAGACGCTTTAACCATGGCCAAAATAGAAAAGGATTTGAACGTGAAGTCTACATATTTCGTCCTCTTCTCCAGTACCTTTTATAATTTGTTCCAAGGGAGAAACATTGCTATTATCAAACAGATTTCAGAACTTGGTCACGAAATCGGACTCCATTATCATCCAGCTCAATACAGATTATACAATCAGAATCCAGAAGAGACATTAAAAGCTGAAATTCAATTACTAGAGAGTTTCCTGGGCAAAAGAATGCGTAGCATTTCACGTCACGGTCCTTGGGATATGGATTCTTTTGCATCTTCTCGAGAATACGTAAATGCAAATCATCCATATCTACGGGCGGATTTATTTGTTCATGAATCGAACAGAGCTTGGACTACATTAAAGGGTCTTCTCGACTTACTCAACAATCCTCATGAAAGGGTCCAACTTCTGATTCATTCTGAGAATTGGCAGGAGGCTAAAATCGACCGGGAAAGCTTGTTGAGGCGACATACGCAAGTTGTTGAAAAGAGAATTGAAAACGCGAGGAATTTTATGCTTGATTACTATAAGACTGATCCACTCGTAATTGAATACGAAAAGTCAATTAAAAACACTGACTCCAACTACCTTAATCAGCTACCTCTTGACAAAAATCTACAAACCCCTGACTGGAAATCACTTTTCCGTTACTATCTTATTCATACCAAAATTGGCTGGAATCTACGCAAGACAAAAGGCAAAATCAAGAGAGAATTCGCCCGCGCGAAACGGTAATTGTAGCTGACGGCTCGACAGATAACACAAAAGCCACAGCGACACGTTATCCCGTTAAATACGTTTTTCAAACTCACCAAGGTGTCACTGCTGTTAGAAACAATGGAATCCACATCACCCTGAGAGCAAGCGAAGGCAATCTCCTCTGAATTTTTATAACTATTTTAACTCATGCATTTCGCTTCTAAACAATGAACGTAGTAATAGCTCCAATGTTTAATATCATTAAAATTGAGACCATCTCGGCAAGGAGAATTACTAACCTATGCGGATAACTGAAATTAGGACTTTTAGCGATTTTCTGTATTTACAAGATGATTGGGAACGCTTCTTAAAAGGATGCCAGCACACTATCTTCTCCACATGGACATGGCTGTCGACATGGTGGAAGTTTTATGGCGAAAAAAGAAGACTATTAATTTTGCTGGCAAAAGATGGCGACAACATTGCAGGGATAGCTCCCCTAATGTATTCTGTTGAAAAAATGTTTGGTCTCCGTATCGGAAAAATAAGTTTTATCGGAACACCTCATGCAGACTACAATGATTTCATAATTGAAAACAAAAACGAAGAATGTGTCAAATTATTCATAGATTACCTAAAGAATATTCCAGAAAATTGGAATTGCATAGAACTGAATGACCTCCCTGAGAACACAGAAACACTCGTTACCCTAAGTAAAATAACAAAGTATTCTAAACTTATCCATCCTTGTCCCTATACAAATTTGCCAGAATCATACGAAAAATTTCAAAAAGGACCAAACGGAAAAAAACGATTTACTGATGTCGACAGACACTTCAAGGCACTGCAAAAAACTTACAAGGTAGAAGTTCTTGATTGCTCTATCCCCGAGTCTGTTGAAGAAGGTATGCACTCGCTCTTTCAGCTTCATCAAAGCAGGTGGACTTCAAAAGGATTATCTGGTGCATTTGCCAGCACAACATTCCAAAGTTTCCATCTTGAAATTGCTAGGTCCTTTGCGGAAAAAGGCTGGATGGGCTTGTTTGTACTTAAACTTTCGGGGAATCCAGTCGCAGCGTTGTATGGTTTTATGTATAACTCAAAATATTATCTTTATCTTACTGGCTTTAACCCAAAATACGCCAAATATGGCGTTGGAAGCATGCTAATCACCAGTGTCATCCGTGAAAGCATCAACAAAGGATTAAAAGAATTTGATTTTATGAGGGGCGATGAGGCATACAAAACCCGATGGGCATCATCCACAAGATGGAACCGTAACATAATAATCACTCCAACAAACTCTCTAGCTCGAGCTCAATACTGGGTATCAAGAAAGTATTGGAACAGTGGAAAGGAAATCAAATCTTTGCTAAGAATTCAATAAGAAACCGCTCGCCAATAATAATTCCAAAGAAATATAAAATTAAAGCCGATAGAGGAAATTAGAGCATTGCGCTCGCGCTTCTTCGAAATATTCCTAATTCAGTAAACCCAACGAACCATAATCTATGTTTAAGCAATTATTCAAGAACAGCGGATTGAACTACAAATGAGTTCTCGTGTGCTTATTTTGAATTTACCAAGTCCTCCAGGGCAACGACTTTGGAGAGATACAGCTGGCGGGTTTGGTACATCCCTTTCCAATCCGCACGGAAACAAAATAAGTGGCGAGGCACCTCTTTACCCATTTTTACCTTATGCTGCCTCTGTCCTTAAAGAGGCTGGAATGGAATTCAAAATTATTGATTGTCAAAGACTCAAAATAGGCAACGATGAAACTATAGAATGTGTCAAGAAAGCAAACCCCAACATAATATTTTCAATAATTTCTCTCCCCTCAATGAGCAATGACCTTAAAATTCTAGACAGAATTAAAGAGTCTATTCAAAACGTAACAACAATTGGATTAGGTACAGTCTGTCGCGTGATTCCCGATGAAATCTTGTCAAAAAGCAAGCTGAGCATTATTTTCCGCAACAGTTATCCACATGTTAACGGCGTGACTAAGCTTATCGAGGTACTGCAAAAATCGGAAACCCTAAAGAAAATAAAAGGTATTTCATATGTCGAAAATGGGCATATCATCCACACTCCAGAGGCTCCTGAATCCAAATTGGAAGATTTACCCAACCCAAACTACGAATCAATTTCACTGGACGGCTACGCAACATACTCAGATAAATGGGGCAGAAGCTCCCCTTACGTTGTGATTCTTGAAAGCAAAGGCTGCCCTTACGGTTGCATATATTGCCCCTATCCATTAGGCTATGGCAAAAAATTGACTTTTAGATCTGTCGACAAAATTGTTGATGAAATAGAGTATTTACATTATGTTCGTCACATCAACGTTTTTGCATTCAAAGGACAGACTTTTGCTTACAACAAGATCCACGCAACAAAGATATGTGATGAAATAATTAAAAGAAAACTTGATATTGCATGGTATTGCGAATCTCGAGTGGATGAAATTACTCAAAATTTAGTGAAAAGAATGAAAGAAGCAGGCTGCATCCGAATTCATTTCGGAGTTGAAACAGGCGATCCAGAAACCCTGAAACTCGCCAAACCAGGCGTTAAGATAGATACAATAAGAAAAGCGTTTAGCCTTACCGAGAGATATAATTTAGTAACGCAAGCGCACGTAGTTTTGGGATGGCCCGAGGATACTCAGACAACACTAAAAAATACACACAAGTTTCTATTAGAACTAAATCCAGATGTTTTAAACCTAAATTTCCTAACCCCGTATCCTGGAACCAAAATGTACGAGATAGCCCAAAAAAACTCTCTCCTTCTTACGCATGATTGGTCCAACTTTACTTCTCACAAAGTAGTTATGAAAACAAAAAGCTTAAATGAATGTCAGATGTACAAAATTAGAGATAAAATTGTTCGAGATTTCTCGATAAAAAAGCTTGAATCACTTCTCCTCGATTTCATCCCTCAAAATATTGAACCCATGCGCTATCTAAACAAGGCAAAATCGTTAGCCAGCAGCGCCATATTTCCAGCACAATACTAATTACAGTATACCGCATTAGAAAAAAAAGAAAGAGTATGGATAAAATATGTACGCCTTCAAAGATTATGACTGCGAAAGAGTTGGAAAATTAATTATTACACTAGCACCAACTGGAATGATACCAACAAAAGAAATGACTCCATATGTTCCTATCACTCCAGAAGAAATCGCCAAAGACACTTATGAAGCTTACAAATTAGGCGTTTCAATCGTCCATGTTCACGCCAGGGATGAAAACGGGGTCCCTACTTACAAAAAGGAAGTTTTTGAAGAAATTTTCAAAGAAATTAAGAGAAAATGTCCAGACATAATCATCTGTAGCACAACAAGCGGAAGAGTACATCCGCAGGTCGAACACAGAGCAGAAGTATTAGATTTATATCCTGAAATTGCAAGTCTAACTCTAGGTTCCTTGAATTTTCCTCAACACCCAAGCGTAAACCCAATGGAAACAATAAATAAATTGGCAAATCTAATGAAAGAAAGAAATATACTTCCAGAACTAGAAATTTTTGAGCCCGGATTCATAAATACTGCTAAATACTTGACCAAAAAAGGCATTCTAAAAAAACCTTTGCATTTTTGTCTCTTGCTGGGGTCTCTAGGTAGCATACCTGCAAGCATTAATGATCTTTGCTATCTTGTTCAGTCTTTGCCTTCCGAATCCAACTGGTCCGCAACTGGGATTGGCAGGTTCCAAACTCAGATAAACGTTGCAGCGATTCTGATGGGAGGGCATGTCAGAGTCGGTATAGAAGATAGCATATACTACAATTATCCAAAAGAAGAATTGACTACTAATACTAAGTTGGTTGAAAGAATAGTTAGAATTGCAAAGGATCTGAACAGAGAAATAGCTACGCCGAGTGAAACGCGAGAAATTCTAGGCATTTAAACTCTCAACATTAATATGGACTTGCTAGAACATATGTCTGTTGACAAAGATCAATTAATAGCAGATATTAGAAAAATCGGCGTAAATAGAGGCGACCACATTGCTGTAGCCCTTTCTCTAAAAAGTATAGGTTTTGTCAAGGGTGGACCGGACGCCTTTATAGATTCTCTGCTAGAGGTGATTGGTTCAGAAGGCACTCTCATGATGAACACTTTTACATTATCTTTTCCGATTGCTGAAATTGATCCTAATTATATCTTTGAACTTGAATCCACGATTCCTTACACAGGTATAGTACCTACGAAACTCATGAAACGCAAAGGCTCAATTAGAAGCAGACACCCAACTTCCTCAATCGTCGCATCTGGCAGACTAGCAAGATACCTAACTGATGGACATGATGAACATTCTGATGCTTATCTGCCTTATGCAAAGCTTGCACAAATAGGCGGAAAATACTTGTCAATAGGAATAGGAAATCGGTTAGTTGCCATCCGCCATGAAGCGCAAAGAGAAGCTGGACTTTTTATAGTTCCTTTCATCATGGGCGTGCGTTACAGAAACCCAAAGGGCCAAGTCAGCTTGTTTACGTGGGTTGACCCTCCTTGCTTCAAGAAATTGCCTGAACTTGTTCCTAAAATCGAACAAACTGGAATGATTAAACGAGGAAAAATCGGGCTAGCAGACTCAATTGTTGCCCCCGCCGACAAATTAATTGAAGCTATGGCGACAATACTAAAAAAAGATCCAACGCTAAATCTATGTGATGATTTTTCCTGTCTCAAATGTCGAGAACTTGAGCGAAGAATGAAACTGTATGGAAAAATCAGGGATCCTAAATTTTTTCAAAGAAGCTCAGTGATAAGACAACTACTTGGTTTCAGAAACAACCTTATTCTAAGACGCCACAGCTATATATCTTTCAGAAACCCAAAAAAGAAAAAAACATTCCGATCCACTACAATTTTGGAAATCGGCACTTATCGCCTTGTATGGCTATTTTCGAAGATCTTGGATAAGTAAAATCTGTAGCAACAGCTCTTCAACGATGATTATGTCTGGATACATTATGATGCGGAATATTTCTTTTCATTGCGATTCGATCTTTTATGAACAAGTTTTGCATAACTTCGTTTCAAAATAATAATGTTTTTAAATGAATTTAAGACAGGAATTAAAGAGGTGTATCTGAAGTTGACACCAAAGGGAAACTCAGATAAGCTCAAAGTTGCCTTAGTTGTTCCAAAATGTGGTGTACAGGGCCCTGTTTCCCACGTTGGATTAAACTGCTGCAAAGAAACAAAATACTCTTCATTGTTCTACCACAGTATTTGATCTTTCAATCTCGTAGAATATGGATTTCAGCGCTTTACAAGCAAACCATAGCTTTCAGCCAAGTTCAAGAGAAGCAAAAAGATCGATGCGTTCAAATCTTGTTCCTTTCTCGGATCGAGAAAACGCTTTGATATTACTGCCAGTTCCTTGAAAAAATTTCCATCTCGTTTTCTGAGCTTGCTCCAATGCAAAGTGTGTAAAAGTATCTCTATGTCACTAACGTCATGTGTGGATAATAGGTCATAATTAATTACCCAACGATAACCCTTTGAAACCAGTCTTTTTCTCAATGCAATATCCTCCCAGCTTCTTTCGAATGGCATGCCAACTTCTCTAACTATGTCTGTCCTAAGCATTGTGTTTCCTAAAGAGCCGCCGATAATGTGAGTTAAGTCTTTTCTCCATTCTTTGCTCCACATAGTCAAGACCTTCTGAAAGTTAGTGCCAATTGGATATTGGAAGCCTTCACACGCGCCAACTCTCGGTTTCTTAATAGTTCTTATGCACCAATTGTACCAAGACCCTGAAATAATTACATCTGAATCGATAGAAGCATAATAATCTGTTTCAACTTTTTCCAAACCGAGACTACGAGCGTGGCCAATTCCTTTATTTTCATCCTCAATGATTATGTTGGCATATTTGTTTGCAGTTTCTAAAGTGTTGTCCTTGCTTCTGCCCACAACAATAATAAGATTGTTTATTGGAACTTTCTTCATAAGTTCAGTGCAACAGGTATTGAGCTTAGAAGCATCGTTTTTCACCGCGATAACAACATCAATTTTCATTTTTCTCCCACTTCGAAGTAAGAATTGCTACTATATATAGCGACTGGCGAAACCAAAGACCGCTGTCCATCAGTCTTAGACAAGCATATTTATTCCTGCTTTAGCTCTTTAAAAGTAAAGTTGGCGATAAGAAATGCAGAATCAAGATGGAAACTTTTGCAAGAAGTGCATAATCCGTCAACTTTCGACATTTCACCTAAATCAACAGCTGGAGGAATAACTGTAGCAAGTAGCGCACATAGTCTGAAAGTTGCTTTGGTTGTCCCAAAGTGCAATCTACGTCTTTCCAACCATTGTCCTCCTTGGAACTTGGGCTACATCGCCAGCTATCTTAGAAAGACATTGCCAAATGTAGAGATACGCGTTTTTGACGGTCTTACGGGTGATGACCCAGAGAGATGTGTTCGCGAGTTTCAGCCTAGTGTTGTCGGTGTAACAGCTACCACTCCTCAGGCTCCAGAAGCATACCGTCTTGGGGATGCAATTAGAAGTGATTATCCAGATATTCTGACAGTAATCGGTGGAATTCATGCAACCATAATGCCAAAAGAAGCATTGGAACACTTCGATGTCGTAGTTGTCGGAGAAGGCGAAAAGACGTTCAGCCAAATAGTGCAGTGTTTCCAAAATAAACAACCTCAACAAGGTATTATCGAAGGGGAACCGGTAGAAGATTTAGATGATATACCTAGTCCCGCGTTCGATTTGATTAATGTGCAGCACTATCTTCGCCAAGGAATTACTCTTCCTCATTTAAAACCTCCAACAATAGGCATGATTACTTCGAGAGGGTGTCCTTATCGTTGCGCGTTTTGTTATAATTGCTTCAGAAAAACAAAGGTACGATTCTTCAGTGCAAAAAGGGTCGTTGAAGACATCTTGTTCATGCGAAAAGCGTTCGGTATAAATAGCATTTTCTTTAACGATGATGAATTTCTCATAAACAATGAGAGAATCGAAGAGCTTTCTGCACTTTTCAAGTACCATGGCATAGACAAGTGGCTCAGCTGGGGCTGCCAAGTTCGAGCCACGACAGTTACTGTTCGGTTACTAAGAATGATAAAGAATATGGGTTGCGTGGTCTTAAGCGTTGGTCTAGAATCTGGCACTGAACGAATACTCAGATATCTAAAGTCCGGCTCTTCAACACTCATCAAAAACAAAGAAGCTTTAGACATGGCAGAGGAGGTTGGAATAACAATGGGGGGCAGTTTTATTTTCGGAACACCAACCGAAACTCTTCAAGAAATGAGGCAAACTCTCAATTGGGCATTGGCCAATCCGAAACTAAAGTTCATGGGTGTTTGCATACTAGCTCCGTATCCTGGAACCAAAGTGTGGGATCTTTGTAAGAGAAATGGATTATTGCCCGAAAAAGTCGAATACGAAAAGTTGCACCGAGACGAAAATTCTCCAGAACAAATGTATTTGGTAACAACAATTCCAAAAAAGACATTTGTTCGTTTCATTAAGGACGTTAATAAAACAGCGTGGTTCATAAGTTCGATAAGACCAAATCATTCAATAAAGAAGTTTGTGTATATGTTAGGGTTTCCAACAGTTTGGAGAGTATTTGCCAATCATCCTATGATAGCCCTAACAGAATTTTTAAACATCGCTAAGAATAGCAAGACATTCGATCAAAATACAGAATAACTACTTTTGCAATTAAACCGTAGATAAAATCATAAAAGGTGACTCTTGAATTTCATTCAGAAAAATAACAGAGAACGACGAATGGCTGGAGAGGATATTCGCTAACAATCAGACCGAGATCTAGCCTTCGCACTAGCGCGCGAGCGGATTAAATAATTGGTGTAAAATGGTTTTTATTCTCATTTTGCCAATTTGTGTCCGTTTTAGGCTTGTTTGGTGAGCGCGTGTCGCCTATTGTTGAAGGTAGAAAACCTTGGGATTTTTAGCAACTACGCAGGCGAGCAGCCTTTTCCTGAGTACTCTGAAGCTGCATCTGGCTTTATTGGAACGCCGATGCTTCATTGTTTGGTCTAAAAGGTCCAACAGGGTTCTGGGGGCGCATTTTTCGTCTAGCATCGGCCTCCAGACATCTCCAGTCAGATAGTTCTAACAGTCACTGAACCTAATGGAACTGTGGTCAGCCTGATCTTCAGGAGGCAGAATTACACAGATACGTTAGAGAAAGGGAGGGTGCTGCGAGAAACTAGGAGTAGACGCGGAGCCCAAAACTGCCCCAAATCACAAATGAGAAATAAATACCCATTTTTAACCATTTTTTTAACTCGCCTGCGCGCGTTTCTGGGCCGTGATAAGTCAAAAAATACAGAATATCCTAAGATTAACGTGTGTGGGTCAAGAATTTTTAGAGAATTAAACTAACAGTATGCTTTCAAGACAGAGGATACTAATGGTAAACCGTTTAAAGAAATTGAAGCGCGCTTGGACTATTTCAAGGCATTCAAGCAGCTTGTACCCGTATGGCCACATGTGTGATAACCCCAAATACTCCAAATATTCAATTGGAAAATACACTTATGGGGAACCGATAATACTGGATTGGGGCGAAAAGGTTACTCTAAAAATTGGCAATTTCTGTTCAATAGCCTTTAACGTAACCATTCTTCTTGGCGGTGAGCACAAAACAGAATGGGTGACAACATATCCATTCATTGTGGCATTAAGAGACTTTGCGGAATTCCGGAATTTTCCATGGCACCAAAACACAAAAGGTGATGTTGTGATTGGAAACGATGTTTGGATTGGTACTGGTGCCACAATATTGTCAGGGGTGGAGATTGGCGACGGAGCCGTAGTTGGAGCTTGTAGCGTTGTAACCAAGGATGTTCCACCATACGCAATCGTGGCGGGTAATCCAGCAAAAGTCATCAGACAAAGATTCAACGAAGAAACTATAGACAAGTTGTTGAAGATCAAATGGTGGAATTGGGATATTCAGCGTATCAAAGAAAATATGCCTCTTTTGCTTTCTGACAGAATAAACGACTTCGTGGAGAAAAACGCTCCTTAACGATAACCTAAATTGCTGTCCTAAGCTTAAGAATTGCCAACTACGCACTCAATGTCTTTGTTAAAAAACTAAGTTTTAATAAAGAGACTCTGCAGAACGACGAATCTGAAAACTTTCCGCCAGTTCTAAGTTTTTTAGTCTTTGGAACTAAAATGTTTAGAAACTTACTTGGGATCTTTCAATTTGAGCGCGCACGCTAATTCTGTACAGTCAAAAACTTCAGAAAACCAATAGCGAGCAAAATATTTTGTTTGAATTGCACCTTAAGCCAACTAACGATATACTGTGAATGCATTTGGAAGGTTTTAGGAACGCCTATAAGGCTGTGCCACTTCTGATTTTCAATTCATGAGCCTTAAATATCTTTCAATATAGTACAGGATGATGAAAAATGAGTTTGGTGAGTCTGGCAAAAATCAAGGGAAACAATGTGAAACAAGCAATTGAAGAATCTCTGAATCTGTTGGACTATAATTTTAAAAAAGATATTCAAAAAGTTGTAATCAAAATTAACGCGTGCTATTATTGGGATTATACCACTGGCCAAACCACTGATCCAGCATTTGTAGCAAGTCTAATTCAAATAATCCGCGAGAAAACTTCGCAAGACGTTGACATTGCATTGGTTGAATCAGATGCCTCAGCCATGAAATGTAAATACGCATTTAGATTTTTGGGATACGAAAAGCTCTCCAAAGATTACAATGTTAAACTAGTTAATCTTTCGGAAGAGCCGGGAGAGTCTGTCCAAGTAACGTGCGACGGTCAATCTCACCAGTTTCACGTTCCTTCCATAATACGCGATGCTGATCTGAGAATTAACCTGCCTAAAATAAAGTACACAATGAAAGGAATCGAACTCACTTGTGCACTTAAAAATATTTACGGCTGTAATCCCTATCCTCAGAAATACGAATACCATCCCCGACTGGGAAACGTTATTGTGGCACTTAACAAAGCGATGAACTTCGACCTTTGTTTAATCGACGGCAACATTGTTTCAGGGATTAAGCCACGAAAAATAGGTTTAGTAATGGCCAGTACAGATCCCGTGGCTATAGACGTAGCATCTGCTAAAATCGCAGGAATTAATCCAAGAAAGATTAATTATCTAAAACTTGCAAACCGAGAAGGTCTAGGTAATTTGCGTTTTATCTCGAAAGGCGAATCTTTAAACCAATTTAAGGAAATTTATCCAAAAAAGACATTTACTAAGAAACTTATGGGTTTTGCATTCATATGGGTATACCGTTTGAAACTTGCAAAAAGATTAGGACTATCCTAAAGGGTTGAGGAAAAAATGAAAACTGTTAAGATAGGAATTATCGGGTTAGGATACATCGGACAAATCCATTTAAGGCACTGCTTAAAAATTCCAAACATAGAAGTTGTCGCAGTTGCGGATGTATCGCAAAAAGCACTTAAAAAAGCCAAAAAAGCGGGCGCCAAGAAAACATTTGACAATTATGAAGATCTTTTGAAAGACTCTGATGTTGAAGCAGTTATAATTGGGCTACCAACCCATCTTCACCTAAAATGCGCAGTGCAAGCAGCAGAAGCGAACAAAACGGTTTTTCTTGAAAAACCGATCGCAAGAAATGTTGAAGAAGCAAAAGAAATCATTTCCGCGGCACAGAAGCACTCAGTCAAATTTATGGTTGGTTATCCTCTTAGATTTAACAAAACGCTGTGTAGCGTCAAAGAACAGATGACTAACGGTTTGGTTGGCGATATAGAAAATGCGCATGCAACATACGTAAGTTCAGGGCCTTTCTTCCATAGAGCAGAAGCAAGTTCTCCAGTTCCAGTTCCCGAATGGTGGTGGAACAAGGAGCTTACTGGTGGCGGTGTTCTAATAGATTTGGGCAGCCATATAATAAACCTCTTGAGATGGTACTTTGGCGAAATTACTGATATTAGAAGTCACTTAGGGTATCGGTTCAACATGGATTTTGAAGATTCCGCTATGTGCGTAGCTAAGTTTAATTCAGGAACTGTCGCAGCAATTAACGTTGGCTGGTTCTCTCAAGCTTACACTCTGAAACTTGATTTCTTAGGTAGCGTCAAAAGTGTAAGTGTTCAGCAATCGATCCCAAATCCAATTATCGCAGGCCTTCAAATGCTGGCAACCGGAAGATCAAAATTCTTCCAACCGCACCTAGATGAGCTGCAGTACTTTGCTAATTGCATAATTAATGATGAATTTATATCTCTGTCTGGAAATGATGGACTGAAGGATTTGGAAGCTATTGAATTGGCATACAAAAACCAAATAGACCTGCGCTGAAACATAAAACAAACATTAGCTCTCTCTTAAGTCACCGAAAAAATACACAGAACATCATTTTCTTTATTACGCTTGGGATTTTGAAGGTTCACATATAATGGGAAGCGACAATAGAATACCTGGATAAAAAGTTATCCAAAATGCACATTCATAATTATTAATGTCCTGGGGTCATTTTTGGGTGTATCCTAAAGTAACAATCATCTGGGTTAACTTTAACAGTTTCGAATTCATTGACCTTACTCTTGAATCCTTAGAGGCAGTTGAAAATCTCGATTATCCCAACTATGAGCTTATTATGGTAGACAACAGATCTAATGATGGAAGTTACGAACTTCTAAGAGGTTTTCTCGAAAAATCTCGTATTAACTTCAGAATTATTCGTCTTGAACGGAACTTAGGTTTCACAGGAGGAAGCAACGCTGGATACTCTTCCAGAAGTGAAGACAGCAAATATGTTGTCTTACTAAATAACGATGCGATTCCAAGAAAGGAGAGTTTAACCGAACTCGTCAATTTAATTGAGGCTGACGAGCGATTGGGTGCTGTCCAAGGAGTAATATTGAATTATGATGAAAAATCAATAGATACAGCAGGAGACTATCTTAGTGAACTATTTGAAGCAACCTCTCTTTTACAAGGAAAGCCCCCTGAATCATTAAAAAAACCCGTCTTTGCAACATCCCCTGACGCAGCATACTCAATTTTAAGGGTCAAAGCAATCCAAAAGATGTCAAATCAAAGAGACCAAGTATTTGAAAACTACTTATTTGCGCATCTCGACGATCACATACTGGGATTAAAGCTTTGGTGCAACGGTTTCCGGGTTCAAGTTTTTCCCATTATAATGGCTAAACACAATCGCGGCGCATCTATTAAGAGAGTTAGCGTCCTTCACACTTATCTTGGGATCCGGAATTTACTAATACTAAACGAAATCTCAAATAGTCGACACAAGAATTTGGTGAAATTTCTCTGCTTTAGACGTTTTTCCGAGATACTCTTTAGTAGGATCTTTGGTTTTGGCGATGCGAAGGCAATGGGTATGCTATCCGCGGTATCCAAAGGTTTTCTTGATGGCGTACGTATCGGAAGGTATAGAAGATGCATAGGAGAAAGAATTGACATTTACAAGGCGCCGATATTGAAAGTCTCACCAATGGAAGCCTCTATAATGACAGCTGTTAGTCCGTCATTTTCTTATCAACGCCTTGAGCACGAACTATGTAAAATAGCTGCATGCTAAAAATAGACCAACTTCCTAAGTCAAGCCAAAAACAGGTTGTATAAGCATCGTTAAAAGCCTCAGTTTCCAACATTCGCCCTTTAACCGGATTGTCACGACTCTTCAATTGTTCTCAATGAGGCGGTCGAAATTTTATCAACTGGCATCTTGAAGAATTATAAAATTTGTTGATTGCATTGTTAGTAATCAAGTTCCTTTAGCTTCTGCCAAAAATGGACTCAAAGACCTGAAACCAATCAGTTTGGCTTACAAAAACGAAATACACCTTAAATACAAAACAATTGAATTAAACTAAAGGAGACTAAACCGTTTGTTCAAAATCCCTCTACATAAGCCTCAAAATACGATAGGTCAAGAGGAACTAAATGCGATTCGAGAGGTTCTTGAGTCCGGCTGGCTCACTTTGGGTCCGAAGACGATAGAGTTTGAACGAGCATTTGCAGAGTATAATGCATGCAAATTTGGGGTTGCCTCCAGTAACTGCACTTCTGCTTTGTATATGTCCTTATATGGCTTAGAAATAAGGAAAGGGTCTTTCGTGGTGGTTCCCGTGAATACATTTGCCGCCACAGCAAGTGCTGTTCGATTCTTTGGGGCAGAACCGATATTCTGCGATGTTGCCGAAGACGGAGAAATCGATGTAGCAAAACTCGAAACTCTTTTTGAAAGCGAAGCAAATATTGACTGCGTGATCCCGGTTCACTTGTACGGTTTTCCATGTAATATGAAAGAAATAACTCGGCTAAAAAGGAAATACAGCGTGAAAGTGGTGGAGGATTGCGCTCAAGGTCAAGGGGCCACTTTCGACGGAAAAAAAGTTGGAGGCTTCGGTGATGCCAGTTGCTACAGTTTTTACGCAACTAAGAACATAACGACTGGCGAAGGAGGTATGTTGCTCACAAATAGCGAAATAGTCAAAAAAAGAGCTGTTCTTGTGAGAAATCACTGTCAGACTAAGACTCCAACTGAGAAAATAGTTGATTGGCACTACGACATTCTTGATTTAGGTTTCAACTTCAGAATGAGTGAAATTGAAGCTGCTATGGGAATAGAGCAATTGAAGAGAATTGATCTAATAATAAAATCTCGTAGAGAAATCGCCAAGAAATACAAAGAAGCGCTACAACATATTGAAGGAATTCGTATGCTGCACGACCCTGATGACCCTACTTATAAAAGCGCTTTTCATCTAATGGTTATAACCGTCGAGAAGCCTTATCCTCTGAGTAGAGACGAATTGTATCGGTATTTGCAGAATAAAGGCATAACAACTGGAGTTCAGAATGCTCCACTGCACTACTTTTCATACTTTAAAAATACAACAAAATACAAGAGAGGCGATTTTCCCTGCGCTGAGGAACTTTATGATAAAATCTTGTCGATTCCAATATTCCCATTTATGACAGAGCAAGAGTTTCAAGCGGTAATTTCAGCATTAAAAATAAAAGCCCATTAAATATTTGCTTCTTGGTGAGAAAGTCTACTCTAAACAGAAAGAGCAATCCCTCAAAAACATACCCTCAAAGTCAGATTGGTGACTCCTTTTGGTTCTAATTAGTGTCGTAATGCCATCCTACAATTACGAAAAATACCTTCCAGAAGCCATTAACAGTGTCCTAAACCAAACTATACCAGATCTTGAACTGATTATCGTTGATGATGGCTCAAAAGACAATTCGCGAAACATAATTGAGAGTTACCAAGTAAAAGACGCCCGCATCAAACCAATCTTCCACGTAGAGAACTTGGGTATATCCAGAACATACAATGATGGAACAAAAAACGCGAAAGGAAAATACGTTGCTTTCATTGACTCAGACGATATTTGGTTAGATACAAAACTAGAGAAACAACTTGCCGTTCTCAAAAAAAATGATGAACTTGTGGTCTGGTCTGAAGGTGAAATAATCGATCAAAACGGAGCACCCACCGGAACAACATTTACTCAATTTGAAAACGGCGTGAAGAGGAAAAAAAGCGGTTACATATTTGAAGAACTGTTTTTCGACGACAATTTCGTATTCGATTCAAGTATTATCCTCAAAAAAGAGAATCTGCCCCAAAGAGGCTTTGATGAGAGCTTAAAATATTTAAACGATTACCGCTTCATCGTAGACTTAGCTAGGAAACATGAATTCTGTTTTCTGGAAGAGCCATTGGCAAAATATCGGATTCACGGAAAGAATACTATATTCAACAATGAGCGCGCTTGGCATCGAGACCGTGTAGCTATTTATAAAGCCTTCTTAAGCGATTACAATACCGTGATATCTAAGAAATCCAAAGCGCATTTGCTCTTTAAGATGGGGTGTGCTTACGCAGAACTTGGTGAGAGGGAACTTGCGCGTCGAAATATTTTTGCCGCAATCAGAGCAAACCCTTTTGGGAGAAAAGCTACTGTTTATTTGATGGTTGGCTTAACTGGCATGCGTCTAATGGTTTAAGTCATTTTCTTTAATTGCAACTCGTTTGCCTGCTTGGATGAAAACGCAGTTTACTCAAATGCTTCAAGGTGCACATACAACCGCTTAAGAATATTTTAATTGAGCTCAAGATTTATAAAATGATTTTACGAGTATTGTTTAAAAAACATTTGGTCCCATTTGAGGACTAATCAGGTAAAGTGGTAGTCTTGCAAAAAGTTTACTTAACTACGAACGGATGCGATGAAGGTCAGTTGAAATCGATGCATGTGCAGCAGTACTTTGTGAAAAATGGGTTTGCAGTTACGAACGATCCTACTCAAGCTGACTATGTGGTCTTTTTTGCTTGTGGATTGACAAATGAGAAAGAGAAACATTCGATTCTAATGTTAAAGCGGCTTCAGGCATCAACGCAAGATTCGGCTAAATTCGTGCTTTGGGGTTGTTTGACCAAGCAAAATCCAAAATGCCTATCAGGAATATATGATGGACCCTTAATTGGACCGCGAGACATAAACTATTTCGAAAACCTTCTAGGCGAAAAATCCAAGATTGAAGATATAAGTGGCAACAACTTAGTTCCATCTGACAAAACAGGCGAGGATGAAGTCTGTCCTAAGCTAGCTTTTGACCCGATTGCAGATATTCTTTCACATCTCAGGAGAGAAGTTGACAGGATTAGGTTGCCCCGTCGAAAGTGGCTTTTCGACGCTGACTCCTATTTCATTCGTGTTTCCGAGGGGTGTGAAGGAAAATGCACGTACTGCAGCGAAAGACCTGCCTGGGGCAGAGTCAAAAGTAAGCCAATACAGAGAATCGTCGAAGAGTTCAATCTGGGATTGCAGAAAGGGTACGATCGATTCTTCTTGGTTGCTCCAGATTTGGGTTCTTACGGCATTGACATTGGCTGTAACGTAGTTGATCTTCTGCAAAAACTCGTGAAGCTTGACGAACGCAAGAAATATCAAATAATTCTAAATCAAATGAATCCAGCAGATTTGAAAAGACTACTTCCTGGACTCGAGGAGATTCTTGCGTCAGGAAAAATTGAGTCTTTAGGATGTCAAGTAGAATCTGGAAGCGATCGAATGCTTGAATTGATGGGAAGAGAATACACTGCAAGAGATTGGCGGGACAGTATGCTAAGAATCAACAAGAAGTTTCCGTTTGTTCGACTCTCAACCCATATTATGATCGGCTTCCCAACTGAGACTGATTTGGATTTTGCAGCAACTATGAGACTGCTTGATTTTCCAATTTTCATAGATTGGGTCGGATTCTTTTTGTTTTCTCCAAGGCCGACTGTATTTGCTTCTCGCCTGAGCGGACAAGTGCCTCAGAAAGCTAAGGATGAGAGATTCAAGAAGATTTATCGCAAGTACCTGTTTATGTATGTGTTGAATGTTATTGTGGGGAATATTCAATATACCATATCAAAATTGTAAGTATAGCTTTTTTGTTGGAAACATATTTGTGCGTCCAAGCAGGATGAGTTGAAGTTGCTAAGTCAGGTTAGAAACAAAGAGTCCTCAACAAAGATACTCGCTTTAGTGGACCAGTTGCCAAACCGCTTTGATAGGGAACAGGCTTTTCGGGTTTTGGAGGAGATGTATCTTAGACCTTATCTTCCCTCAAAATGCTTATCTGAACTCTGTAAGGTAAAAATTCAAAATCTGAAAAGTCTCTATTCGGTTATTAGGGGTTCCAAAGAGGCTAAGATCCTTTTTAAGCTTTCAGCTTATCCTTTTCTAGTAAGTCTCTTAGATCATTTGTCAAAAGATGAAGCTCGAACATTGGCAATATTGCAGGGCAAGACTCCTTCGCCTATGTTTGAGACATTGGAACTCTTCATAAGTGAAGCGTGCAATGCTAACTGCAAATTTTGCTATAGAAATGGCAAGAACTACGATTATCCTGCAACTATGTCCGGTCAGGATTACATTAAGCTAATCTATGATTTCGCAGATTGTGGCGGTCGGAATTTGGATGTTAGCGGCGGTCTTGAACCTTTGCTCTCTCCGGTAGTGCTTGAAGTTTTGCAGGCTGGGGTGGAACAGGGATTAAATGTGGGTTTGTATACTAATGGAATTGCGCTTGCTGGTTCTGAAAAATTCAACCAGCTCTTAAAGATTAACAGAGTCAGAATAAGCCTTAATGCATACGACAGAAAAAGCTACTTTGAAACTATGGGTGTTGACGAGTTTGACCGAGTGGTAAGGAACATAGAGAGTTTTGTTGAGGCTCGAGATCAAAGTGGTTCTAAGGTCAAAATTGGTGCTAGTTTTGTTGTGTATGGCGAAAACTATAGATATATTGATGAAGTAATAAAGTTGGCTCAGCGGCTTCAGATAGATTATTTGGCTTTAAGGTCCGTGGAAGTAATCAAGACGGCAGGTTTAGGGGCGGAGAAAGAGAATGAACTTGCTTCTGTCCTTGAACGCGTTCGACTTGAAAACTACTTAAGGCGATATGGCAAACTCAATGTGAGTGTGGCAGATACCTTTAGCGGGATATCAAGTTCTTCCCCTGACTATCTGAAGTATTTTAACAAGAGTCTTGCGGCTTTTCTGCCTTACTTCCGAATAACTGTTACACCTCGAGGGAAGGTTTATGCACTAAACTTGATTGGACAACCGTCCAGAGAAGACGATCGGTTTCTCCTAGGAGATTTGAGCAAGGGACTTTGTTTATCAAACATCGTTTGGAAAGAATCTCTTCCCTTTGAAATGGATTTGTTGCTGGCGCATGATTTTAGCCTCATTCTTGCGCTTTCGAAGCTTAATTCAGACATGCAAATTGGAATAAGCTTAGAAGATAATCCTTTCAACTGGCGGTAATTGAGCTCATAAGAAAAACCTTGGATGATGATCTTATTTGTCTGGTACGCCAAGACAGCTAATCTACTACGGTTGGCTGGGCAACAATAATTTAGGCGATGAAGCTCTATATATGGCAATAAGCCACATTTTTAGTTCATTTCCATTTCGATTCTCCTCAGTTCCTGCCGACGCATATTATGGCGAAGACAAAGAGTATAGCCCAGTTACAATAATTGGTGGAAGCACAGGTATTCCGGATTGGATGGAATGTTTTCGGTCCACTCACTATAACTACATTTTCGGAGCGGGAGTGAGAGACCCATCGTTGTTTTACACTTACTTGCTGCAGGACCCAAGAGCCTCAGTCTGGATTAACAGGCTAAAGGTATTTAGATACATTGGAGTGAGAGGCGAAATTTCGAAAAATGTGTTGGCTAAGTGGGGAATAACATCGGAAGTTATCGGCGATCCCTCATTTTCCTTGCGACCAAGTCACTTAAAAGCGAAAGAAGATGACACGATTTGCATAAATCTTGGATCAGACGGTATCTTGTGGGGCATGAATGATTCGTTGGTTTTTCACGAAATTACTAAGGTCATCAGGAAACTGAAACAAGAAGAGTACAACATAATTCTCATTCCTTTCAGAAACAATAACATATTATCTCTGAGCAAGCTCGCAAAAGACGAAGGGGTGGGTTTCTTTGACAACTGGTTTAACATCCAATCAACTGTAGACCTCATTGCCAGTTCCAAGCTACTCATAGGTGAAAGAGTGCATTCATTAGGTTTAAGCGCGGCTGCAGGAACCCCTTTTGTTAGTATTGAATATCAGCCTCCCTGTTTTGAGATTGCCCAAAGTTTGGGCTTTCAAGATTATTCAGTCCGAACAGATGTATTGACCGAAGAAAAAGTAATTAGGCTCTTTCACAATCTCATCGAAAACTACGATGAAATGCTGGGGAAATTAAATGAAAAGGTTGAAATTTATCGTGAGAGACAAGCAAAGTTTGCCGCTCAAATCGTTCGAGACATAGATTCTTTGCCTCAAAGATACTGGCGCAGTTCGAAAATCGGGAGAAGTACACAGAAATGGTTCTGGCGAGCAGATGAGGTGTCTCATAAATCGCCTTCAGTCTGGCGAATCTGGGACCGACTATTTTTCTCCCATGTAATGCAGTACCCTCCATGGTGAAGTTACACGTTTACCCTTTTTACATGTTATCAATCCTTTTCGCGCGCTGCCCTGTCCCGATATTACGTGTTGAAATAAGTCGGTGAGACTGCCTTATCTGCTCTTCCAATGTTTTGG
>Ga0326728_10006007_pt1 | contig 33285 bp, 25 predicted proteins | sample MB3enrmetagenome_FD_207602 | JGI IMG/M metagenome (GOLD analysis project Ga0326728, IMG submission 207602) | Lab enriched peat soil microbial communities from McLean, Ithaca, NY, United States - MB31MN | ecosystem: Environmental > Terrestrial > Soil > Wetlands > Peat | place: USA: New York... | reverse complement strand
TAATGCGTATAGTCCAGCGCCCGATCTTTTGTGAGGGCGCCCTCGTCGTCGGCTCCTCGACGTACTACCGTGTACGCCTGCGTCGCCTCCTCCTTGCCGCCTTGTGATCATCTTGAATGCGAATCCGCATAAATTAATTAAAGGTGAATAAAAGGTGAAAGTCAAGATTAAAACGGAGGCCGGAAAACAGAAGACGGAAAAACAACCCTTTGTCCTGTATCCTCCGTCTTCCGTCTTCCGTCCTCCGTAATTTTTCGCGAGTTGCATTGAAGAAAAAAATTTTTCTGCCGATTAATACACAGAGGATGGTGAAAACTATCGCTTTCAAAAAATATGAGAACTTTAATCGGATGAGAAATCAGGCGTGTCCGGGCAAGGTCGGAATGATTGTCGGCAAGCCTCGGCCAACTGCCGAAGCAGTGCATGATACAGAAGGGGAAGGGATTTCCTATGAAGGAAGAGTCGAGCGAATTAAGTCGGATTGGAAGTTCGGGACTGGAGAGAGAGGGAAAGTATCTCACCTTTTCTCTGGGGGATGAGGAATACGGAATAGGTATTTTGAAGGTCAAGGAAATAATTGGAATGATGAGGATTACACCGGTTCCCCAGACCCCCGAGTTTGTCAAAGGGGTAATAAATCTAAGGGGCAAGGTAATACCAGTAATCGACCTGCGGCTCAGGTTCGGCATGGAAGAAAACGGCTACACCGAGCGCACATGCATCGTAGTGGTCGAAATCGACGGTTCGGGCGGCAAACTTCATATAGGCGTGGTGGTGGATTCGGTTTCCGAGGTCCTCAATATAAAGGGGGCCGATATCGAAGACACGCCAAATTTCGGCACCACCCTCAACACCGAATACATACTCGGGATGGCCAAAACGGGCGGTGGTGTGAAGATACTGCTCGAGATCGATCGTGTCCTGAGCGGGAGCGAGATGGGTTTTCTGGATAAAGTAGCCTGACGGATTTCTATGGTATCCGGAAATACCTATGAGAGGCAGTGGACAGGATGGAAAACGAGTTACGGGACGGCCTTTTTCAACGGTTTAGCCAACTTGTCTATGAGCGGTGCGGCATCAATTTGCACGAAGGCAAAAAAGCGCTTCTGCAGGCAAGGCTCAACAGGCGGCTGCGACAGACCGGGATAGAGACCTATGAAGAATATTTCAAATACATAACGGCCGAGAATAATCCCGCGGAATTCGTTCATTTCCTCGATTCCATTTCGACCAACCTCACCTATTTTTTCCGTGAGCCGCAGCATTTTGACTTTCTGGAGCAGGTTGCACTGCCGGAACTGATCGCCAGAAAGCAAAAGGAAAGGGATTTCCGGATCAGGATCTGGAGTTCGGGTTGTTCGACGGGAGAGGAACCATACAGCCTGGCCATGTGCATGCTGGGGTACCTGCAGGAAATCTCGCGGTGGGACCTCCGGATACTGGCTACCGACATATCGACTCGCGCGCTGGAGACGGCGAGCAAGGGGTTCTATTCCGAGGAAAAGATACAGAAAGTGCCGCCCCTGTTCCGGCACGCCAATTTTATCAAAATAGCGGACAAGAACGGGAAACCGGAATACGAAATAGCTTCTCATGTCAAACGGCTCGTAACTTTTTGTCGCCTGAACCTAAAGGACCATTATCCCTTCTCCGGGCGATTCGATTTCATTTTCTGCCGGAACGTGATGATCTATTTCGATAAAAAGACGCAGCAGGAACTCGTCAACAGGATGACGAGCTTTCTCAGCGACGGAGGGTATTTTTACGTCGGCCATTCCGAAAGTCTGACTGGATTGGTGCACAAGCTGAGTTATGTACGGCCGGCCATATACCGGAACTAGCAACGATTATTCGGGATTTGAGCTTTGATGGAAAATCCGGCGCCAATTAATAGAGAAAAGTCTCAGACGAGACGAATTGTAGGCGTGGCAGATTTGGCGGTCAGCAAATTGCCAATCGATGTTCTGATTACCTATTCTCTTGGGTCGTGTATAGCTGTCATCATTTACGATCCGGTCGCAAAGGTTGGCGGAATGCTTCATTACATGCTGCCCGAGTCATCGATCGACCCGGAAAAAGCTCAGAAAAACCCCTGTATGTTTGCCGATACCGGGATTACGCGTCTTTTCAAGAGCAGCTATCAACTGGGGGCCAAAAAAGAAAACATTGTGGTCAAAACCGCGGGTGGTGCTCAAATGCTCGACCCAAACGGACTTTTCAATATCGGTAAGAGAAATTATCTGGCCATGCGCAAAATTCTTTGGAAAAACAACGTGGCGCTCGCGGCTGAGCACGTTGGGGGAGACGTTAACCGCACTGTGCGGCTTGAGATAGGTACTGGAAGGGTAATCTTGAAGGTAGGGGGCGAAGCCGAAATTACGATTTGATCTTATTCGATCCGGTCTCGGCGCAAGAGGGACGCTATGGCGTACAACATTCTGATAATTGATGATTCCAAATCGATGCGGAAGGTCATCCTGAAGACCCTTCAACTCTCCGGTTTCCAGCTTGGAGAATGCCTGGAGGCTTCAAACGGCCAGGAGGCCTTGGATGTTCTGGAGGGCAAGTGGATCGACCTGATTTTATCGGATGTCCATATGCCGGTGATGGATGGATTCGGGTTTATCCGCTCCTTGAAGACAAAGGACATGTTTAAGAATACCCCGCTTGTCTTCGTCACAACCGAAGCAAATGAAGACAGGCTCAACGAGTTGATGGATCTCGGGGCCCGCGGCTACATTCGCAAACCGTTCAGGCCCGAGGAGATAGGCGCCTTTCTCAGCACCATCATGGGGGAGACAGATGGGTTCAGAGTGGGAACAAGTATTGAAGGAAGTGATTTCTGAAGTCCTTGAGACCATGTTTTTCGCCATGGTGGAATTCGAGCAGGGTGTGCCGGGAACTCATCCCTTCGACTTCGAATCGGAAATCCTGCTTCTCAAACCCGACGGGAAGATCGTCATCTCCCTGCAGGTCAGTGAAGAATTCGCCAGAATGACAACTGCCGACTTTCTCGGCATCGGACAGGACCAGATCGAAGATGATGACATCGAAGACAGCATGAAGGAACTGGCAAACATGATCGGGGGTCTATATCACGCCAGGATCGACGACGCGCAATGGGAGTTGGGAATACCCAGGGCATGGAAGATCGATTCGGACGCGCCGGATACGGCCAAGAGCATTCCCGGCCTCGAGTTCGGATTTTTCGGTGAGCCGGCCGGTTCGATCAACCTCGTTCATTTGCCCGTTTGATTCAGGGTTGTGGCATTAACCGAAGGGAAACCTTTTCAGGCATTTAAAATGAAACAAATCAAAGTGCTCATCGTTGATGATTCGGCCATTGTGAGAAAGATCTTCTCGCAGGAACTGTCCAAGCATGCCGATATTTCGGTCATCGGCGTCGCACCGGATCCATATGTCGCCAGGGATAAGATCGTCAGTCTGAAGCCCGATGTCATTACCCTGGACATCGAAATGCCGCGTATGGACGGGCTGAGTTTTCTACGAAAGCTGATGAAGTTTCATCCGGTCCCGACCATTATAGTAAGTTCGCTTACGCAGGGTAACAGCGAAATGGTGCTGGAGGCGATGGAATACGGGGCGGTCGAAGTGCTGGCCAAACCGGGCGGATCATATGCGGTCGGTGATATGAGCGCGCAACTGGTCGAAAAGATCCGGGCGGCCGCCAACGTGCGTATGTATGCCACACCGACGTCGGCGGCCCCGACCGTGAAGAAGCCGGATGCCGAAGTCAGCCTCGCCCTCAAACGGTCGACCCACAAAGTCATCGCAATGGGCGCATCGACCGGAGGGACGGAAGCCATAAAGTCCGTTCTCATGGAAATGCCCGTGGGAAGTCCCGGGATCGTTATCGTCCAGCATATGCCACCTCGTTTTACGACTGCTTTTGCCAACAGGCTGAACGGCGTGTGCCAGGTTGAAGTGCGGGAGGCGAAGGACGGGGATGCAGTTCTGCCCGGTACTGCCCTCATAGCGCCGGGCAATTATCATATGCTCCTCAAGCGAGTCGGCGGTACATACTACGTGGAAGTCAAAACCGGCCCGCTCGTTTTCCACCAGCGTCCCTCTGTAGACGTGCTTTTTCTCTCCGTTGCCCGCTACGCCGGAGCGAATGCGGTCGGCGTGATTATGACCGGCATGGGCAGAGACGGCGCTTCGGGACTCTTGGAGATGAAAAATGCGGGGGCCGCTACCGTGGCCCAGGATGAAGCGAGCTGCGTGGTATTCGGAATGCCGAAGGAAGCCATCCGGATGGGTGGGGTCGATAACGTGGTTTCTCTGCACGATATACCGCGATCTATCATTAAATGCCTGAATTCGAAGAATAACGCTCCTGACAGTGTTGAGTCCAAAGCTCCTGTCTCAGGCAAGGCAATTGGGATTTAAAGGAGGGGCCGTTACATGGGATACAAGGATCTTACAGTACTTGTGGTTGACGATTTCCTCACGATGCGGCGCATTGTCCGGAAGATTCTGCGCGACCTTGATTTTGAGAACATTATCGAAGCCGAAGATGGAACGGCGGCCCTCGATATTCTAAAAACGACAAAAGTGGACCTGATCGTATCTGACTGGAACATGCCAAAGATGACTGGCCTGGAGCTCCTCAAGGAAGTCCGGGGCGACGATAAGATCAAGGACACGCCGTTCCTGATGGTTACTGCGGAAGCTCAGAAGGAAAATATAGTGGAAGCGGTTAAGGCGAGAGTCAGCAACTACATAGTGAAGCCGTTCACGGCGGCTACCCTGGAAGAGAAGCTGGCCAAAATCGTGCCGCGCTGAGGGAGACAACTCACGTTGGCGTACGCATTTTTCCAATCCATGCTATTGATCATTAATGCAGGCGGCTATTCATGGAAAAAATACTGAACCGGCTTGCCAGTGGGGTTATTGATGGTCCCGACGATCTGATAGGAATCGGGGAGTGTCTGAATCTTCTCGACGATATTGATGGAAAGATGGGACCGGGAGGACCACTGGCTGCAACGATTGAAAAAGCGAGGCTTATTTTCAGACGGCTCATCCTGGAGGAGTCTCCCGACAGCAGCGCCGATTGGGCGGAGGTGCAAAAACTGCTTGGCTCCCTTGCCGGCGCCGACGTGCTGGAAAACGGCGGTCGTGAGGCTGGGCCGATAGAAAATGAAGCCGCACCGGAAAATGAAGCCGCACCGGAAAATGAAGCCGCACCGGAAAATGAAGCCGAGCCGATAGAAACCGAGACGGTGACGCTGCCGGAGGTGGACGACGAATTTCTTGAGCCGCCCTCGCTTGGTTCGGGCAACGGCTCGGGTTTCAACGAATCGGCAATCAACCTGGAAAACATGTTTCAGGTGGACAGCAGCCCTAAAGTCGAAGAGTTGCAGGACCCCGAACTGCTTAGAGATTTCATCGAAGAAGCCAAGGAGCATCTGTCGTCGATCGAGTTGAACATGCTGGGCCTCGAAACGAACCCGGAAGACCTCGAGGCGATAAACGCCGTATTCCGTCCATTTCACAGCATAAAGGGCGTTGCGGGTTTTCTCAACTTGCTGGAAATCCATCATCTGAGCCATGAGGTCGAGAACCTGCTCGATTCGGCAAGATCCGGTCAACTGGCCGTGACAGACTCGGTGATCGATATAGTGCTTGGGGCGACTGACATTCTGAAGGGGTTGCTCGAAGAACTGGAAAAGAGTGGAGCAGGGCGAAAAGAAACCTCGCCGCTGGTGCTCAGTTTCATCGAGAAGGTCAAAAACTTCAATGGCGACCCGGTTGTCGCCGGAGAGCTTCCGGTCAGGAAAGTTGGGACGATCCTGGTTGAGCACGGAGTCCTGGAAGATGGATCCGTTAATGACATTGTCGAGAAGGGCAAGGCCGAAGGCAGGAAGTTCGGCGAGGCGGCAATAGATGAAGGGGCGGCCAGCCCCAGGGATGTCTCGAAGGCTTTGCGCGAACAGCGGCACACGCTGGAAAACTCGGCATCCGTCAGAGTCGACACCCACAAGCTCGACAACCTGGTCGATATGGTCGGGGAGTTGGTCATTGCCCAGTCGATGGTGTTGCAGAACCCGGAAATACTGAAAATAAACGATCAGAAGCTTCAAAAGGACAGCGTTCAACTCAACAGGATCACCGCCGAATTGCAGCGGATCAGCATGTCGATGCGAATGGTCCCGATTAAGAATACTTTCCAAAAGATGATTCGGCTGGTTCGCGATCTGTCCAAAAAATCGGGCAAGGAAGTGGTCCTGGCGATGAATGGTGAGGAGACCGAGATTGACCGGAACATGGTCGAAGAAATATATGAGCCGCTCGTACACATGATTCGAAACTCGGTGGACCACGGAATAGAGATGCCCGACGATCGTATGGAGGTAGGCAAGGATCCGGCGGGCAGAATAGTCATCGCGGCCGAACAGAAGGGCGGCAACATCGTAATCGACATAGAGGACGACGGGCGGGGTCTTGACGCCAAGAGGATCCGCGAAAAGGCGATCGAACGGGGGATCATCGGGGCCGGCGATGTTGTCGATGAAAAAGCGATATTCGATCTGATCTTCCATCCGGGATTTTCGACGAAGGACAAGGTGACCGAAGTATCGGGCCGCGGCGTCGGGATGGACGTCGTAAAGAAATGCGTCGAGCGCCTGCGCGGAAAAATCGAAGTGGTGAGCCAGTTCGGCAAAGGGTCGTCTTTTCACATGAAACTCCCTCTAACGATGGCCATTATCGATGGGATGATAATTCAAATCGGGGCCGAGCGGTTTATCGTGCCGACCATTGCCCTCAAGGAGTCATTGAGGCCCCCCAAGGAGGCCTATTTTACCGTGCAGGGCAGGGGAGAGTTGGTTAAGGTCAGGGATTCCCTTATGCCGCTCGTTCGCCTGCATGACTTTTTCAATGAAGAACCCAAATGCCGGGACCCCTGGGAGGGATTGCTCCTGGTGGTCAGCGAAGGCCTGAATTCATACTGTCTGCTTGCCGATGAAATTGTCGGCAGGCAGGAGGTAGTGATCAAGAGCCTTGGGGGCATGTTCAGACAATTGCCGGGGATCTCCGGAGGCGCCATTCTCGGGGATGGCAAAGTTGCTTTAATAATCGATGTCAAAGGGATAATCAGCCTTTACGAGGAAAGCACAAGATGATGTCTTTGGAAAAAGAAGACTGGAATGAATTGGTAAAGCTTCTCAGAGGCGCCGAAGAGAGCATTTCCGCCATGAGCGTTGGGGATGGCGAACAGCAGAAGGAAAAATCCCGCCAATTCCTCACCTCATTTCACACTACGGCGGCCATGTTTGGTTTGGAGGACCTTGCAAAGGCTGGCGTTGAACTGGAAAAATTCCTGACGAGCAATGTCTCGCCGGGTGGCGTAGACTCCATTGCAGTATTGGGATTCGCCATAAGCTCACTGGTCGATCAGATGCGAGGTTCCGGTAACGGCAACGGAAAAGGCAAAATCGATTTGAACGAATTGCGGGAGATTCTGGGCCCGTCCGAGGAGGATGCACCCGCTCTGGACGACGATGAAATGCCCGGGGGGGTTGGGGTCGAGAGTTCAGGAAAAATCGAAGCGAAGGCTGAAGCTGTACGGGAGGGTGAAGAAATTGCAGGACTTAACAGCCTGAGCGAGCTGGTGCGAAGTTGGGGCGGCGAGTTGTCGGTAGTTTGCGACAGCCCATCGGAATGTAACTTCCACCTTACTTTCAGGGGGTCGGCGGAAACTTTGCAAACAATCGAGAGCCTGCTCTGTTCCGCCGATGCGGGCGAGCGTGAGGCGCCCGATTCGGAAGAGGCCAAGCTGGACAAGTTGCTCGAAAAGGGCAAAGAATTCATGCAGGCCTTTGCCGACGGCGATGTCTCGCACGCGCAGGAGGTGCTGCTGGACCTTGCCGACCAACAGTCCCAGCCATCGGTTCTCTATAAAGAAGTGGGCAGCCTGGCCAGGGGCCTGCATGACTCTATACGCGGTTTTCTAAATAATCTCGAACCATCCCTGAAGGACATGGTGGAGGATAAACTGCCCGATTCCGGCAATCGCCTCGAGCATATGATGGAGATGACGGAAAGGTCGGCCATAACGACCCTGGATCATGTCGAGGCGATGCAGGACAGGCTTGCGGGCGAACTGGAACTGATTTCCGAGTTGCGCTCCCTCATGGGCGGATTGAATGCGATAGGCGATTCGGCCGAAAAGAAACTCGCGCGCGGCAACCAAGCCCTGGACACCATGGAATCGATAATCGGCCAACATCGCTCCGACCTGGACATCATTATGACGGCCCAGGATTACCAGGATTTGAGCGGTCAGATCATTCTCAAAATAACTCAGTTGCTGCACGACATTCAAAGCAAACTCGTCAACCTGATCCGAACCTTTGGCGTAAAGGCGGATACGAACAGGCAGAAGACTAACGACAATCTTTACGGACCGGCGCATGCGGCCGTGCCTGACGCTGTACAGTCCCAGGACGAGGTCGATTCGCTGCTTGCCGAATTTGGCTTCTAAACTTTATACCGGTCGAGGAACATAAGCTTTAACGCGGGTCCGCAAAAGTAATCAAAGCCTTCGATCCAGGGATCGTCAAAGGGAACTGGACGTGTCTCCTAATTCCCGTCCTCCGATGGTCGACTTCCGACCGCCGTTACATGTCACTCAGAAGCCAAAAAAAAACAGGACCACATCCGTTCTATAATGTGTACATCACCCGCTTTTCAATGTAGATTAATTGCCCGACAGTTCTCATAATTGAGAGGAGCAACCTGCATGAGCAATTACAAGCACCGGGCGGGGTTCTTTTTTTGCTTACTTTTCAGTCTCTTCTGTTCTCTCGCTCTTACCGGAGCATTTGGTATTCTCCCGGCGTTTGCCGAAAGTGACGAAATAGTTCTTGGTGAGGAAACGAACAGGGCGGCGGTAAGCGATCCTTACGAGCGCTTTAACAGGGCGGTATTCAATGCCAATGACAAGCTGTATTTCTGGGCGCTTAGACCGGCTGCAACGGCTTATGCAGCCGTTGTGCCTCTGGAATTCAGGACCTCGGTCAACAACGCCGCCAAAAATTTCGAATCCCCGGCACGGGTTGCAAATTGTATATTGCAGCGCAAGGGATGCAGGGCGAGCACCGAAATGAAGCGTTTCCTGATAAATTCGACTCTGGGGCTTGGCGGCATGTACGATTTTGCCCAAAGCGAATTTGGCATCAGCAGTCCCCAAGAAGAAGATTTTGGACTGACCCTGGCCCACTATGGGGTGGGGGCGGGCGCTTTCGTGATGCTTCCGCTTTTGGGACCATCCGACGCCCGTGACCTGCTTGGATATGGCGTTGACCACACCGTCATGGACCCAATGTTCTGGATTCCAACCGCCGTGTGGGTCGATCCTGCCGTGAAAGCCGGAAAGATCCTGAACACTACGTCTCTCAGGCTTGGCAAATATGAGGAATTCAAAAAATCTGCCGTTGACCCCTACGTTTCAATGCGTGAGGCTTATATGCAACATAGGGAAAATGAGATCAGGCAATAAGCCGGCTTCGGGTGCTATCACCACCATGATGCAATCCCTTACCATTGGCAGGGTGATGAAAAAGGATTGGAATTCCCACATCAGGGCGAAAAACCCAATAGACGTCACCCAGGCGAAAGCCGGGGTCCATGTTTTGTGCCATAAAATCAATTAGTTGACAAAATGTCTGGATTCCGGCTTCAGAGGCTGTGTCGCAATTCAGAAACATTTCGGTAGATCCGGTAGGGCTTAGTTTTGCCTCCCCCTTTTTAAAAGGGGAATCGAGGGGGATTTTAAAGGATCGATAGGGATTTCGATAGCTTATATAAGAGAGAACCAAAATCCCCCCTGCCCCCCTTTAGTAAAGGGGGGAAAAACCATAACTCATCACGCTTGCGACACAGTTTCTTCCGCCGGAATGACGAAGTCATGAGCAATTTCCTCGCGTTTCTCCCACCAGAGAACCCTTTTGCATCACCCTGCAACAGTTGCGGCCTGTAAGCGCGCAAGAATTCTTCCTCTTCTCGAGTACGACTTGTCCACGGATTTAGCCTCGTCTCGCTCCCAATCCTCCAGGCAAAGAGAGGGATCCTGCACTTTTATCATGGCGGCATCCGGTTCGGATACTTCACCACTCTACGCTTCGTATGTATTTCCCGATAACCTCATGGGCCTGCTTTTCACTTGCGCTCACTGACGGTTTCCAATAACCTGTAAGTCAAAAATATATCTAAGGAGACACCATGTTTTGCCGAATCCTGAAAGGAAAAAAATTCGCCGGGCTTGCGGTTATTATGCTGTTGGCGATCGTCCCGCAGTGGACCATGGCTTCCACATCAAATCCCCTGGCTGTGATCCAGTCGGGGACGGACCGCGCCCTCCAGATCATCAGGGCATCCCACAAAGGTGATGCGCCTTCCTTGCGTCAGAGGAGGAGCGAGCTCCTCACCATAGTGGATGAATACTTCGACTTCGAGGGCATGGGCAAAACCGCCCTGGGGCGTCCCTGGAAAGAACAGTCCCCGGAAAACCGTCAGGAATTCGTAAAGCTTTTCAAACAGCTCCTGTTCAACACCTATATCAGCCGGATAGAAAAACTCAGCGGTACAAAGGAGAAGGCTTACTACGATTCCGAGAAGTTCCAGGGCGACTACGCACTGGTCAAAACCCACATGGATCTGGAGAGTGAGCAAAACGTTTCGCTCGACTATCGGTTCCACCTGGAAAACGGCCAATGGAAAGTGTATGACGTTGTAGTCGAGGGGGTCAGCCTGGTTGAAAATTACCGAAGTCAGTTTGCCTCGATTCTGACCGGCGGTACCTTTGATGTGCTGCTCCAGAAGCTTCGGGAAAAAGTCGAGCAACAGGGCTGATGGCCCTGTGTAGCGTTCTGGACGGTATTAAAGGAGGCCAGATTGCTCGAAATCGCCGTTAAAGAGGGCGGAGTCGGAGATGGCTCCGCCTTCCTAAAGATCCACCGGACCATTGACGCTTAATGCGGGGATGGAGATGAACAGGCGGAAGCGCTTATTGATTACGATGTGGTCAATTTCAACCCTAATTTCGCAGCTTGCATCTGTACATCCGAAGCCGTACAGCCCAATTTCTGAGCGATTTGATCTACAGACATCTTCAATTGTGCATAGTTCTTCAGTTGCGACAGTTTTGTAGCGGTCCAGACTGCCTGTGAGTTCGATGTCAATGATGACGGAATGTAACTCGTTCCTGAAATGCCGCTTATCGCCATTGGGTTCTCCTTCGTTCAGTGCTTCCTTTCAATCCGTGTCATCCTCTCCCGGTTTTTTTACTCGTTGACATCAAACTAATCGGCTGGCGTTGGAAAATAAATAAGCGCGAAAAAGGCTTCTAAAGAGGTTAAGGGCTTGTTCAGGCCAAGCCCTTAATGGAGGAGAAAAACTTCTATTATAAGTCCTGCCGACCGCCGCCGGAAAAGACCAACGAGCAGGATTCGGGGGACTGGCTTTACGCCGTTAACCGCCGTCACAAGGTATCGGGGGCGCTACTAGGGGAAGCAAGGCGAGTGAGCGGTAACTGCAGGTGCCAAGCGGAAGAGTTCATGAAGGCACTCACAATCATCCGCCGGGGACCAAACGGCAGCGTGCTCCAGATGAGCGGTGCAGCACCAGCGGAGCACCAAAAAGAGAAAGCCGGCTCCTGAGAATCGGCTCTGCACAAGGGTTTTTGAATAGGCGGGAGAGGATTTGAACCTCCGACATCACCCGCAAACGTAGCTGGGGTAAGGGCCGATGTGAACCTGCACCGAAATTGCACCAAAAGGGCAGCATGCACGAGTTGATCCCAAAGTCTTCAGCATCCGGGAAGGCTGTGTGACGAATCTTGTACTGTGACAAAAATTAAGATTTTAGGTTATGGACCTTGGTGGAAACGAGGTGTTTTCGGTCGTTCATCGTTTTGTCTCATATTTGGGTATGGGAAGGGGGCGCAAACCCGCGTCCACCCTCTGCCGCGATTTTCGACACGAGACAATATAATTCCAATTGTCTCATGTTTGATGTTTGATGTTTTGAGATGTGGGGTGATATTGCCACCGTAATTTAACAAAACTTTACATTATCGGGTCGGCCTCCCTAACACAAAAACTCCCCAAAGCTTACATAGCGTCGCTTTACTTTACATTTTCCGTTTTTAGCTTCAATCGCTTGGCTGGCTTCGGTTTGTGATGTGTGATTTTAAGAAAAAAATTGCTAACTGTCGCAAAAGTTTACAGAAACAATTTGTGATATTTGCTCGGTTTTCATTCATAGCCAGACATAAGTAGCTGTACTGTTTCGCAATATTGAGTATCAGCGTAATTCGGCATAATTCTTGCTATTTCATTTCTCTAAGCTCTTTAGATTTTAGCATTTGAGGAGGATTAAAATTCATGAAGAAAAAATTAGAATTTCTACGTTTCGTACTCTTTGTTTTTGCCGTAATATCATTTGTTCCTATTCCTTTAGGTTATGCCTCTACCACCTGGGATCTTACAGGTGCCTATGAGATAGAATTTGATAATGGTATGCTTTATGACCACTCCATGAATATAACTTTCATGAATTTGAATACTGGTGCTTTTAGTGGAACTGGCTCCTATCCCTTCGGGAGCAGCCCAACAATATACTGGACAATTCAAGGTGATGTCACGGGATCATTACTAACTGCCACTTTAACATATGAATCACCAAATGATTGGGTGGGTACCTTAACTGGTCAAATTGCTTCGAACGGTACATTTCAAGGTACTTTTACAGGTAGTGCTGGTGAACAAGGCACGTGGTATTTAATTACTGGTGAAGCCACTCCTGCTTCGCCCAGCCCAATCCCCGAACCCTGCACCATGCTCCTTTTAGGTTCAGGTCTTGTCGGGCTGGCTGCATTCAGGAAGAAAGTTAGAGCTGCTTAGTTTCGAACTTCACGTATTGCAAATGGAAAGGCGGGGTCAGCAATGTCCCTGCCTTTCTTGTTTCCACATGGGACATTTTGCTTCAAAGTGTCTCATGTTCACGATGTCGGTCGCCCCGTAACGCCTGGCACGAGAGCGGATAATCGGGTGGACTGCCCAGGAAGAGCGGGGTGGTGCTTAGGGTCCGTCATTTTGTCCAGTTGCCGGTGGTTTTCACAGGGCGCAAACACGCGTCAATCCGGCCACTTCACTCAGTCCCTAGATTCTGAGCTGAGTACCCTTCATTGAATGCTTTTGATGCGGAGCGTTCAAGGCCAATGCCAGAGGGGTATGTGTTAAATGGTACGTAATCTGTGAGTATCCCATCCGGTATGGCCTTGCATTTGGAGCGTACCATGTTGCTTCTAAACGGGCCTTCAGGTGGAATGTCTCTTCAATCCCTGAGTTACTGGAAGCAGGCATGCAAAAACCTCGACATTGAGGGAATTGACTTGTACGGCGGGACCCGGGACAGTAGCGCAACAGATTTGAGGCGAAAGGGCCTCACTCCGGAAGCCATAAAAAACCTCACGGGGCATGACACAAGTCAGGCTTTCCGGAGGTATTACCAAGTGGATTTGGATGAGCTGCGGGGGAAGGCTATGAACTGGTACGCCAGTCGAAGACCTCCGCACCAATTCTGCACCTCCGAAATGGGAAAACCGACCCATGAAGATCGGCTTCCATTGCCACTTTTCAAATAGGCGGGAGAGGATTTGAACCTCCGACTTCCACCGTGTGAGGATGGCACTCTCACCGCTGAGTTACCCGCCCACTGATTCCCGCAATAGCTCTGCGAGCGTACTCGATCACGCTGTTATTTATATCGGATAGCTTTGCCAAACGCAATAGTTTAAGGATGGCGGATATCCGAACTCGATTGCGTGGACGGGCGAGGGGATACCTGGATCGGGAGAGCACATGCCTGCGGCGCCGGTCCGGCTTGGCGCGAAACCGGGGCGTCGAGGAAATTCAGCCGCTGTTTGCCCGGTCGCAGCACTGTTAAATCCGGGAAGGATGAATCAGGAAGGCTTCTTCCTGGCGGCCGCCGAGCCTTTTTGCAACTGCTCGATTTTTATGCGTTCATAGTCCTCTTTTGCTTTTTGGTCCTTGAAGTCGATTTTGAGTATGCCTTCGAGCTTCCTGGATGCCTCGGCATAGTTGCCGGTCTCTTCGTAAAGGTCGGCGGCTATCCTGTAGTACTTTTTCTCTTTCGGCTGGAGCCTGATCAACTGCTCGAGTTCGCGCAGGGCTGCCTTCTTGTCTCCAAGTTTTGTGGCCGCCTGGAGCAGATATTTATGCAGGCTGATCGTATCCGGGTTTTGTTCAGATAACCCGCGGAAGTAAGCCTGCATGCCTTTGTAGTCCTTCCTGTCATCGTAGTACTTATAGACCGAATCCATGCTGGCCGGGTTTTTGGGATCTATCTTCGCAAGCTCCTGCCGCATCTGGATCTCGCCTTTATCGTTTCTAAGCTTTTGATAGATAATGAGGAGCTGTTTTCTGGATTCCACATCCTTCGAGTCCATCGACGCGATTGACTGAAGACAGGTCTGCGCCCTGTCATACTTTTTCTGGTCGATGTAGAGCATTGCGGCGTTAAAAAGATACTTGCGGTTATTGGGGTCTATCTGGATGAGTTTTTCGTAGTTCTCGATCTGTCCGTTTTTATCGTTTAGTTTCTCCAGGATCGGGATGAGGCTGACAAGAGCTTCCCGGCTCTGAGGGTTTCTCTGGAGTATGGATTCGTAAGTGGCTTTTGCCTGGGCGTGGTTTCCCTTCTTTTCATAGAGGTCGGCAAGCAGTGTCCAGGTTTTCAGATCGTTCGAATTCTTATGGAGGTATTTTTCAAATTCCGTTATCGCCTCGTCGGTTTTGCCGTTGCGCAGCAGAGTGACCGCCAGGTTGTATTGCACGTTGGAGTCCATCACGCCGGCTTTTTCGGCCCGCTGCCATGCCAGGGATGCTTTTTGCCAGTCCTTGACGTCGCTGGCCAGTTGGGCAATTTCGACCAGGACCTGGGAGCGGAATGATTGAGGGATGTCGCGCTCGTGCTGTTCGAGAAATCGTGCAACCTGCTCGCTCGTCTTTTTCTTTTTGAGATAGGCGAGAAATTCCCTGAAAGTCTGCTGTTCCTCGGTGAGCTTGAGAAGATCGAGGTAGACCGCCAGCGCTTCGTCGGGTTTATTCATGATCTGGTAGACGACAACGAGCTTTTCGGAAATGTTCCGGGATTTGCCCGATTCGCTTATTTCCTTGTAGAGCCGCGCGGCATCCGGATAGCGCTTGCAGTCGAAATACAGTCCGGCGAGCTGGGTCTTCAGCAATATGTTTGAGTTATTATCCTGAAGGGCCTTTTCCAGGCATGCTATTCTTTTATCGATGTCGGCGCATGTGTTTGCCCTGCGGAGCCAGTCCTTATAGTCCAACTGGACGAGGAGGGAGACCCTGCCGATGGGCCGGTTCCACAGGAGCACCCGCAGTTCCACGAGCTTGGGGGTTTCGAAGGTTTCCTGCGGGAAGAGTTCCTGTATGGTAACGCCGGGTTTTCGGCTCATCGATTTTACGTCCACGTCGGCGGATACCACTCTGGTCCCCCACGAGAGCCATCCGTCGGTCCTGATCTCCACAAGCCGCAGACTATCCCTCGGATTTACGATCACCTGGGCGTCGGGGGGCAGGAGCAGTTCCTGGCCGTTGTGCTGGAAATGAAGCGCAACAAGTTTTGACGGGAAAAACGTCAGTGAGGAAATCCCGGTTTCCTTGGTCATGACAAAAGCGAAAGCAGCGCCCAATGCAAGGACAATAACAACAACGGCAATGATGATGAGGAGGTTGTGCGAGGGAGGCGGCTTTTCTTTATTTTCCCCACCGCCGCGGTAGAAGGAGCCTGGAGATCCATAAGGATAACCTCTTTTTGAATTCATTACGGCTCTCTCCTCGTGTGACAGACTTCATAACCAGCACTGAAGAAACAATGCGCTTCGCCCGCGCACGCCGCTCGGTGTACTCCACTGAGCGCGAAAGGCCGACCGCCGAATATCTCTGCCGCGCGCGCCCGGCCTTCAGCGGGAGGCCTTGACGAGACCGGCTTCCTCGTAGATTTTCCGGACTTCACCGGGTCCGAGCAACCGGTAGCGGCCCGCCGCCAGGCTACCGAGGCGCACCGGCCCGTAGGCAATGCGTCTGATCTTCAATACTGCGTGACCGATCGCCTGGCCCATGCGCTTTATCTGGCGGTTCCAACCCTGGTGAAGAGTAATCCTGATCCAGGTCGCTTCGGGCAGTTCCCGAATGATTTCCACGCCGGCCGGGGCAGTTAAGCCTTCCGTTAACCGGACGCCTGAACGGATCTGTTCTATAGCTTTTTCATCCGGATATCCTTTTACTTTTACATCATATACTTTCGATATTCCATAGCGAGGATGAAGAAGGCGATTGGCAAGCTCCCCGTCATTAGTGAGCAAAAGAAGCCCCGCCGCGTCATAATCGAGCCTGCCGACCGGAAAAATACGCACTCCCAGGTCGGGAAGGAGATCCAGGACGGTCCTGCGGCCCTGTGGGTCGGACGCCGTGGTTACGCAACCGGAGGGCTTGTGGAAGGCGACAATGAGCCTTTGCACGGGCAGAGACAGCGGTTTTGCGTCCAGGGTTACGCGGTCCTCCAGGGGGTCCACGCTACAGCCGATTTCGGCCTTTTCACCGTTTACTTCCACCCGGCCCTGCCTGATCAGTTCCTCGGCGGCGCGCCTGGAGGCGACCCCCGCCTGTGCGAGGAATTTTTGAAGCCGCATCGTCCCGGAGCCGGGATTCCCTATGTCCTTCGGGGAACGCCGGGCGCCGGACTGGTAAGGGACATTTTCCACCCCTTTGCGACTCATTTGGCTCCAGCTCCGTTTTCCGGCCTTAATGCCGGTTTTCCGGGGTCCCTGATTAAGGGCTTGTCCGTAAATAAATCCTTTGTGCCCGCATCCGGCTTTTGGATCGCTTCGGCCGCTCCTCAATCGCAAAACCCTCAACGTAGGCCGGCTACGCCTGCGGTTTTGCTCAATCGTCGCGACCAAGATCGGTCTCAAAATCCGGCGCGGTCCCTAAAAGGCCTATTTACGGACAAGCCCTTGCCGCTCACGCGTCCTGAATGCCTATCGCACCGCGGACCATCTCCATGGTGATCACTGCTTCCCGCCTGGCTTTCGCAGCCCCATCGGCAATGATTTGCCTGACCGTGTCCATTTCCCATTCGAGCTTACGGCGTTTTTCACGCACGGGCGCAAGCCTGGAAACGAGATTGCGAATGAGGACCTTTTTGCAATCGACGCAGCCGATGCCCGCGGTGCGGCATCCTTCGGCAATTTCGGCGATTTCGGCAGGGGATGAGTAGAGCTTGTGAAGAGCGAAAACGGGTGAAACATCAGGGTCGCCCGGGTCGTTTCGCCTGATCCTCTGCGGATCGGTCATCATTTTGGATATTTTATCGGCAATCTCTTTTTCGGATTCGGTTATGAAGATACAGTTTCCATAGCTTTTGCTCATCTTCCTGCCGTCAAGCCCGGGCAGCACCGGCGCCTCGGTCAGCAGTTCATCGGGAATCGGAAAGATGTCGGATTTGTAAATGAAATTGAACCTGCGCGCGATTTCCCTGGACAGTTCGACGTGAGGGAGCTGGTCCTTGCCGACCGGGACGCCGTGAGCCCGGTATATGATGATGTCGGCGGCCTGAAGCACCGGATAGCCGAGAAAGCCGTAGGTGGCCAGGTCTTTCTGATCGATCTGGAGCTGTTGTTCCTTGTATGTGGGATTTCGTTCGAGCCAGGGCAGGGGGGTAATCATCCCGAGCAGAAGGTAGAGTTCCGCATGTTCCTTGATGTCGGACTGGATGAATAACGTGCAGAGTTCCGGGTCGAGCCCCACGCTCAACCAGTCGAGAACCATTTCCCAGGTGTTGTTGCGGATTCCTTCCGGCGTGGCGTACTCGGTTGTGAGGGCGTGCCAGTCGGCTACGAAGAAATAGCAATCATACCGGTGCTGAAGCTGAATCCAGTTCTCAAGGGCGCCGTGAAGGTTTCCGAGATGAAGTCGCCCGGTGGGGCGCATGCCGCTTAGAACTCTTTTCCTTTCCGACATCTGAAGCCAATCTCCTTTAGATCAGTATAAAGAAAAAAGGTGGATTGAGAAAATAATGCTCCGACTCGCAAAGCGTCGGGTTTGAGCGCGACTTTATATCACACACGCCAAGGCTACATCAAAACTTGTCTGAAGAAGTGTACAAAGGGACGGACTATATAACCCCACATGCCCGAAGCGATCAACAACAGCACGATGAGCATGCCATAGCGTTCCAGGCGCTGCATCGCCAACGCCACCGGCAGCGGCGCCAGTCCCGCAACGATCCTGCCGCCGTCGAGCGGAAGAATCGGAAGAAGATTTATGACCATCAGCACGATATTGAACTGAACCGAAAATGACGCCATCAAGTGAAGGGGTACGCTAATCCTGGAAAAAAGAGCCCAGGGGTCCGTTGGGCTGAGAGTCAAATGGAATACGATTGAACTCAAGATTGCAAGGATGAAATTGGTGAGTGGGCCTGAAAGGGCAACAAGCGCCATGTCCCTGCGTCCGCCCCTGAGATTTCCGAAGTTGACGGGCACGGGTTTCGCCCAACCGAACAGAAAAGGCGAACCGATGCGCAGGAGGAGCCCCGGAAGAATTATCGTGCCTATGAGGTCGATATGCGGAATCGGATTGAGCGTGATTCGTCCCAGCAGTCTGGCCGTGGGATCGCCGAGTTTCTCCGCGACCCAGCCGTGAGCGACTTCATGAAGAATGACGGCAAACAACAGGGGCACTATGAAGAGGATAATGTCTTTAGCGTCATACATGAAGTCCTGCTCTCCATCTTTTTCGTTCCATACCGGTCCGGTCAGAGCGCATATATCAGTATTTATCCTTTCTCTCCAGCCAAATTGCAGAGCTCTTGCGATTTGTTGTGGAAAGGTTTCGGTTTCGGTTCAGCATAAGTACTTCCAATCGCCCTCCGAAATATCTTCCGGGAAGAGTTCCGGATGTTTCGATACGATAAAGCGAAATTCGTCGAAGCGGTTTTCGACCTCTCTATCGATCCTGGCGTCCAGAAGTTCATCGAGCAGCACGCGGTAAATCGGGCCCGGAACAACTCCCATCTCCTTGAGATCTTTGCCCTTGAGCTCGGTCTTCATGTTTCTGTATCTATGGAGATAGTGGCTGACCGCCCTGCGGGCCGATTCGCCTTCGGCTTTGCCCATCAGGTAGAGCAATTCCTCGGGCTTGAAGGGCAGAAGCGCCCGGAAGATTTCGCTGGGCTTTCGGTTGGCAATGTCCTGGAAGGTGGTTTTAAGGAGCCTGCCCACATTTTCATGCGTCCATATCAGGCGGTCACGCTGGTTTCCAGTGAGAAGAAGCCTGGAGCAGGCGTCCTTGACGTCCTGAGCACCCAGGTTCGAAAACAGTCCCAGCAGATAGACCCACCACCGATCCAGTGGTTCGTCGAGGAAACTCAGCCGATACCAGGATATGACCTCCCTGAGCCTGCCGAAAAACTCCTCCATTTTCCTGTCGAAGTTAATGGCCGGCGCCAGGGCGGGCATGACTGAAAACTCAGCCATCCTCTGAAGGGCCGGCACGGGGTTTTCCTCCTCCATGATCAGCTTGATCTCATGGAGGAAACGGCGGCCGCCCAGTTTCTGAATCAGACCCATGCGCACGGCGTTCCTGATAAGACCGGCGGACTGCTTGCCTATTTTAAAGCCGAACCTCTGTTCGAAACGAATGGCTCGCAGTATCCGCGTCGGATCTTCGATAAAGCTCAGGTTGTGAAGGACCCTGATGGTTTTTTCCTTGATATCGCGCTGACCGCTGAAAAAGTCGATCAGTTGGCCGAAGTCTCCGGGGTTGAGCGCGACGGCAAGGGTATTGATGGTAAAATCCCTGCGGTAGAGGTCGAGTTTCAGCGAGCTGAGTTCCACTATGGGCAGGGCGGCCGGGCGCTGATAATACTCGAATCTTGCCGAAGCGATATCGACAGTCTGTCCGTCGGGAAAAACAAGCATCGCGGTGTTGAACTTCCTGTGCATCTTGGCCTTGACCTGGTGTTTTTCGGAAAAGGCCCTTGCAAATTCTATGGCATCGCCTTCGAGGACAACGTCTATGTCGAAATTAGGGCTGCGCAGGAGCAAGTCGCGCACGAAGCCGCCCACCGCATATGCGTGGAACCCGAGGCTTTCGGCCAGCATGCCGAATTCACGGAGCATTTGAGTAATTTTTTTTGGGAGTTGCTCGGAGAGCACGGACTGGAGGTTTTTTCGCTTCGACCAGTGCGACAGGTAATCATCCGAGACAGCGCTTTCGGTATCGTTGTCGCTCAGCATGAAATCGAGCAGATCGCGGCGCGTGATCACACCGAGCACTTTCCCGTTTTCGACCACGGGCAGGATGCGTTGATGCCTTTCAACCAGATGCGTTTGTATTTCGACCAGCGTTGCGTCAGGTCCTACGACCGTTACGTCCGTATTCATCAACTCGGCCACCGTCTGTTTGGTCAAGCCGTGGAAGACCGCCTTTTCGAGCACCTGGCGGTTAATTATCCCGATCAGCGCCCCGTTCTCCAGCACGGGCATGGCATTTATGTTGTAGCGTACCATCGTTAGCTCGGCTTCCCCGATTTCCACTTGGGGTTCGGTGTAGACCACCGGGCTCGTCATCAGATTCTCTGCCGTGGGATAAGGATGAATATGGCTCCGAAGAATTTCGAGCAGCTTCGCCTCGGCCTGGATCAGGGTAAGGTCCTTTATGCTGGCCGACGCGGCGGTACCATGCCCGCCGCCTCCGAACAGGGACACAATCGATGCGACGTTCACCTCCGGGACGCGGCTCCGGGCGACGAGATAAACCCGGTCATCCATGCGGGCCAGCGCGAATACGACGTCCATGTTCTCGATATCCCGCAGTTTATGCACCAGCACGGCAAAATCGCCAACGTACCTGTCGATGGAAACCGTCGTTACGCAAACCACTATCCCCTGGAAATTATAGTTTTTGGCGGAAAGGATCATTTCGTTCAGCAGGTTGATCTGTTCGGCCGTAAGCTCCTGGGTAACCATGTCCGAGACTACGTTGAGGTCCGCCCCCGATCTCAACAGGAAAGCGGCCGCCTCGAAGTCTTCCGGCGTCGTGTTGCTGAAGGTGAACGATCCGGTGTCTTCGAATAAGCCCAGGCTCATTATGGTGGCCTCTTCCGCGGAGACCTCAATGCCCTTTTCACGAAACAACTGTGTGAAAAGGGTCACCGTAGAACCAAGGTGTTTCACGATGCACAGGTTTGCCCGGACATCGTCCTCGGCCTCCGGATGATGATCGTAGACGTGGACCTCGAGTCCGGGTTTTTGCAGGATGTCGACGAACTTGCCTATCCTGGACGCCTGTCTCGTGTCGACCAGTATGAGCCGTGTAACCTGATTTATGTCAATATCGCGGAGCCGTTTGAAGCCGTATATGAAGACCGTCGATTTTATGAAATACTCGCGCAGGGTCCTTTCCTGCGAGCCGGGAAAGACCAGAAGAGCACCAGGGTAAAGCTTCCGGGCCGCAATCATCGATCCCATTGCATCGAAGTCTGCATTTATGTGGGTGGTGATGACTTCCATTTCGATCTGTCCAGCCTCTTAATAGTGAGCAGTGAACGGTGAGCAGTGCAACGCCGCCCGCCGTTTCTGCGGTTCCGCCTTACGGTCTTGGGTGGTATTTCTTGTGTATCTCTTTCAGCCGCTCCCTGGCGACATGCGTATATATCTGGGTCGTGGCGATATCCGAATGACCGAGCAGCACCTGCAGGGAGCGCAGATCGGCCCCGTTTTCGAGCAGATGGGTGGCAAACGAATGCCTCAGCATGTGAGGGGTAATGTTTGCCTTGATCCCGGCCTTTCGGGCACTGTTCTTGATTATTTTCCAAATGCCCTGCCTCGAAATCCCCTCGCCCCCGGCATTGATAAAAACCTCGGCGACATGGCCCTTTTTCAATAATTTAAGACGCCCCGACTCCAGGTAACTCCTGAGAGACTCGGCGGCGAACTCGCCCATAGGCGTCAGGCGCTCTTTTCCGCCTTTTCCCCGCACCAACAGATAACCCGGCTGCAACACGACCTGCCTCAGTTGGAGTTCGGCCAGTTCGCTGACCCTCAGGCCGCAGGCGTAGAGCAGTTCGAACATGGCCCTGTCCCTCTGCCCAAGTGGTTTGGCTGTGTCGGGTTGAGCAAGCAGAGACTCTATTTCGGCCGAAGTGAGCGCTTTGGGGAGCTGCGGACCCAGTTTCGGGAAATGGACCAGCAAGGCTGGATTCGTCTCGATCAGCCCGCCTTTTTCCAAAAAGTTGAAAAAGGTCCTGAAACCGGCCAGCCTGCGAGCGCGCGAGCGAGGAGAAAATGACGGCCCCAACGTTTGAATATAGCCGCTCAGGGTTTGTCCGGAAACTTCGCGCCAGGAGAAAATACCCGATTCTCTTAAATAATTTTGAAAATGCCTCAAATCGGTCGAATAGGCTGCAATGGTATTGACGCTCAATCCACGCTCGACGGAAAGGTTGTTCATGAACAGATCGATTTCAGCATCCATTGTGCGGTCCATGGCATGTGGACAAAGATTTCAAGCGGCCCGGCATCGGCGTGACGAATGCGGCAAACCGTCAGCCGCCGTGCCGCCATGCCGGACAAGCCCTGGAAATACTTTTAACTCTCGATCAAGTAAAGGAAAAACTTGAAACCGGCGTGGCTCGGGACTCGGGAGGGCGGTTTGAGGCGCCGGGCGCCAAGGGGGGCGCATATGCTGTCCGGCCTTATGCCGGCAGGGAGCAAATGGCGCATGTGGCAGGCTGGACCCTCCTACAATGACTTGCCTGCTCCTGCAAATACAGGGGAAATACAGGAAGGACCTGCATAACCCATTGAATTCATTACAGGTGTTGTTTCCTGCGGCAAAAATGAGGCCAAATCTTATAAGCAACTGATTTAATTGACATTTTACAGCTATCAGCCCCACACTGAAATTCTCGATTCTGCTTGGAGCATTTCGGCCCGCGTCCTCCACCACACCGGGTCATCCCACTATCTTATAGCAGGGGTGATTCAACGCTGCAAAACGGCATCGAGAACCGGTAATAAAAACGGCAATAGAAGCGGCAATAGAAACGGCAAAAACTCGGACGAAGGACAGAGGACGGAAGACGGAGGAAGGAGGACGGAGGACGGAGGACGGAGGGGAAATGCGCAATATGTCGCCTTTGCGACACAGCCTCGTATTGCCGGGGTGACCGGTTATGAAATCCTCCCGGCCGGCCAAAAACTGTCGCGTGTGGCTCTTATGGTCAAGAAATCACTCGGGCAACAAGCCGAGAAACATTCCCCTGCGCTCCGCAGTTTTCAAAATCGCGGAATTTTCCGCACGCTATCCTATTTCGTCCTGTTTTTTGAAACATGTGTCGTGTAGGTCTGGAACCGGTAGTCGACCAGGAATGAGGTCTGCACGCTTTCCCCGGTCCGCCTCGTTGAAACGATGTCGATATTGTGCACCTTGCCGACTTTGTCGGGGAAGGTGATCCTGAAACCGTCGGGAAACCCGCCCTCATGGAACCAGACCTCGGGAGGCAGGAGCCATGTTTGCCCGAAGCGCTCTTCGAATTTGAGGAAATCGAGGGCGTCTCTTGGAAACTGCAGGTAGATGCAAAGCTCCTCATCCGTGGCAGCGCGTTTCAGGTGGGATTCGAGCCGCAGACGCCCGGCCTTCATGTCCTCGTCGGCAAGCTCCTGTACTCCCGATCTTTCGGCGAGGATTTCCTGCCATCTCTTACCGTCTTTTCTGCCGTCTTCCAGCACTTTCTGCAGTACCCACTCATGCGGATCATAGAAGGGGAACGGGCCGTAGCGTCCCAGGAGCAGCCTCTTAAGGTCATCCGAGGGTTTTTCATAGCGTCCGTTCAATACGTTGTTAAGAGCGGTAGACCACAAAATCTGGCTGCCGGGAGTCACCATCCAGATGTTTCCCAGTTCTTTGCGCACCTGGATGAATTCACTGAAAACCTCACGGGTGCGCTCGATCAACCCGGCTCTTTCGGCCTGCTCCAGAGCAAGGCTTATAGCCCCGCCGGGCAGCATATGCCTTTTGACGGTCGGGTCGAAGCCGTGAAAAGAGCCCGTGAATTTCTCATACAAACGCCGCTCCAGCCGAAGAATATCCGATGCGTCCAGAATAGGTGGGATGCTCAGTCCCGGGGTCTTGAACCCGTAGGCATGAAGGTTCTGAATGAGGCTGAGCGCGGGCGCCTGGCTATAGATGCCTCCGTAGCCGTGGTCGGCAACCTCGACCAGTTTAACGCCCTCGTGGACCGCGGCCACGATGCGGGCGAGTTCGTTGGCGTCGGTGTTGTGTCCGTGGTACGCGATGAGGAGGTCCGGGAACCTCTTTCGGATGGCCCGCACGAGTTCGGCAATACGCGGCGGTGAGCCGAGGGACGACTGGTTCTCTATGCAAAGGATGATATTTTCACCGAGAAGAGCAAGTATCTCTTCGACTTTTTCAAGGTAGAATTCATCCGTATGCCCGGTCCCGGTGCTGAAGCAAAAACAGGGCATGAGGATTTTGCCGGCCTTTTTGACCGCCTCGGCAGCGGCTACAAGGTTCGGGATATAGTTCATGAAATCGTAGAGCCTCCAGACATCGACGTACCTGGAAAAAAGCCTCACGGTCATTTCGATGACGTTATCCGGGTACGGCCTGTAGCCGAACATATACCTTCCACGGAGCAGGCCCTGGATGAGAGTGTTGGGCATGGCGCTACGAACGAGGCGCAGCTTTTCGAACGGGTTTATCTGTTTTTTCATCAGGTCGATATGAAGGGTGGCCCCGCCGAGTATCTCGAAAGCGAAATACCCGGCCTCGTCCCTATAAGGAGCAACCTTCAAAGTCGTCTGCGGCATAATCCGGCATTTGAAATCAGATTGCGAGACATCGCGTTCGTTATTGGTAAGAAAGACGCCGGGAGTACGGCGCAAAAAATCGAGGATTTCGGCTGCCAGCATTTGTGGTGAAACTCGCTCACGCTCGGACATTTACTCAAACTCCATCGTTTCTCTGTGTAAACGGGAATGCAATGAATCCGGTCCCGGTAATTTCCGTTAAAGTCAGGCCGCGCCTAGTGCTCCGTGTAGGGATTATAGCCGTAGGCGTTTATTTCGGCCAGGAGGATGGCCAGTTTGCCGATCGCCGGGACTTCCTCCTGGTAATCCAATAGTTGCGGATGTGTTTCGATAAAAGAGGTATCGAAATTCTGCCTGACGAAATCAGGGTCCTTCACTATCTGCTTATAATAGGGAATAGTGGTCTTGACGCCCGCGATAACGAAGCTGTTGAGCGACCTTTTGAGGCGATCGACGGCTTCTCCCCAACTAAAACCGTAAACGGTCAGCTTGCACAGCATAGAGTCGTAAAAACGAGGTATTTCGTAGCCTTGATAGACGGCGCCGTCGATGCGCACGCCGTGGCCTCCCACTGACTGATAGATTTCGATCAGGCCGGGGTTCGGCATGAAATTGTTCTTGGGGTCCTCGGCCGTTATCCTCAACTCTATCGCGGCCCCCCTGAAGGATATGTCCTCCTGGGATACGGAAAGCGGCTGGCGGTTGGCGACCAGGAGCTGCTCGCGAACGATGTCTATTCCCGTTATCATTTCCGTGACCGTATGTTCCACCTGGATTCTCGTGTTGACCTCCAGGAAATAATAGTTGTCGTCCTGGTCGAGCAGAAATTCGACGGTCCCGGCGCCGAGGTATTTCGAAGCGCGGGCGGCCTGTATGGCGGTCTCGCAGATTTTATTGGAAAGCTCTTCGTTGAGGGAAGCCGGGGCCACTTCGATCATTTTCTGGTGACGCCTTTGAATGGAGCAGTTCCGGGTCCCGAGGTGAATGACATTGCCGTGTCCGTCGGCCAGGATCTGAACTTCGATGTGCCTGGGATTGATAAGGCCTTTTTCGAGGTAAATCTCATCGTTGCCGAACGCCATTTTGGCCTCGGACCGTCCGGTTTGGATAAACCGGATCAGTTCATCCGTGTTGCGGGCCACGCGGATTCCGCGCCCTCCGCCGCCGGCAACGGCCTTGACCATAACAGGGAAGTGGCATCGTTCGGCGAAAGCCTCCGCAACCTCGTTGCCCAGTTCACCGGGCGGGAGCACCTCGGTTCCGGGGATGCCCGGGATTCCGGCCTCCGACATGATTCGGCGGGCGATTACCTTGCTGCCCATGTCGATGATGACCTGGGGTGGAGGGCCGACGAAAATCAGGCCTGCCTGAGTGCACTGCTGAGAAAAAGCCGGATTTTCGGCAAGAAAGCCGTAACCGGGATGTATTGCTTCAGCCCTGCTGCTCTGCGCCGCCTGGATGATGCGCTCGATATTCAGGTAATCTTTCCGTGGTCCCGTTCCTATACAAACAGCTTCATCGGCGCGCATGATGTGCATCGAAGTCTTGTCGGTTTCTTCATAGACTGCGACGGTCTTGATCCCCAGTTCCTCGGCAGAGCGCATTATACGTATGGCGATCTCGCCCCTGTTGGCAACCAGTAGTTTCTTGAACATTTCTAAACTCGCTTTCGAAAAATAGTGATCCCTCGAGTCCTTTGAGGACACAGTCGTCTATATCACAGGGGGCAAAAACTTCAACGAGCGAAACGAAGCGCTTCCCGCTGCAAGCCTGACGCGCTCTGCAGACTCTGCCCGGCGGACGCCTCGCGCGCTCCGCGAGGCACATTGTTGAGGGGTGTTCGCCCGACACTCGATTTCTTGTCGGTGTCGCGCATAAATCTGTCATACGAGGATGGAAGCCGGAGCAGCCTGCAAAATGACTGATGCCGACCACTACCGCACCGGTCTCAAAAAGCCCGATCTTGTCAATAGGACATGCCGGCCCGTTTGGCCGTGCGACGCGCGCGGCTCCTCTGGTGCGCATTCTCCCTGCTCATGAGATTGCACTTGAAGGGCTTTATTATGGCATTGACGTCCCATTTGGGCCGGTCGTCATCCCTGAGCAGTTTCTTGATGCTTGGCCAGCGGGTGGGACTGTAGAAATCGCACGAGTTGCCTTCATTGAAAAATTCGCAATGCTGTTCGCTTACATATTTCTCGTATTTCTTACAGTATTTGATCTTCATCGCATCCCCCTGTCCGATCACCGACCTCCCCCTTCGACAGGACTCACCAATCGCCTGAGCGCAATATAATTCGTAATTTCACCAGTGCAATGCAGAGGCTTGGAGCTTGATTTGAGCTGAATGGATGATTTGATCGACCGGCGTTTCAGAATGAACATGGATAGGAATTCTCAAGCGCCCTGAACATACTACCGATAGACTCCTTATGAAAGGGAAAAATGCGCCGGAAAGCGCCGGCGAGAGATATTGGAGCCGGGGGGTAATAAAATGCGGGAGAATAGATGCAGCCGGCATGCTCGTAACTTCGAAACTCGCCGCCGCTCATCATTCGCCGTTCCTGGTTTGGTTTTTCCTTTACATCGAAAAGGCAAACCAGTTATAAGATTTCTTCCTGCAGGCCAGTAGCTCTAACGGCTAGAGCACCGGACTCCAAATCCGGGGGTTGGGGGTTCGAATCCCTCCTGGCCTGCCAGGGATATCAATAGGTTACGGATTACGCCTGTTTCTCTTTTTCTTTTGCGCGCATATTGCGTGCACACCTGCAGGTTAAACCACCTCTTCAATTCCATATCCCGAACACTTCCGGTGTCTCATTGTCGACATTCAACAGCACACAGGAAGCGCCAGGGTGTTCTGAAATCTACGATCTCACAGTGTACCATATCATTCATCATCCGTTCTGGTGTTTCCTGTGCCTTGCCACTTGCCAAGGTAATGTCCTGTGCCCCGATTAATGCGTGCCAGGGTGTCAGTGAGTCACCGAGTCATTGTCCGAGATCTTCTATCAGAGGGAGGGTGGCCTGCGCACTGGGGAAATTGATTCAGTTAGTGCGTGAGACCACTATTACCCACGGGGCGGTAATTTTTGGAAATTGGAGAATACTGATATCAGAAAAACCGTTGTTCGCCGCCGCCGGCCCGAGCGAGCTGACGCATTCTCAAAGGCAGCCGCTCTCGAAGCATATATCATGAATTTGCTATTATTTGTCAATCCCTGCCAACGCCTCGACAAATCTCCTTAAATTTAGTCTGTTGAGTACATTATTACTCAATCTCTCTCCCCCAAAATACCCCTTGATCTGAAACAGTACATATTATACCAGGTTCGTTTTATACATCCTGAGTAACTAAGGGTACGATAAGATTTGTCGAATACAAAATTTGTCGATCTTGCCTTTTCATAACGAGGGGGGGTACAGTGAAAAAGGTATTGGCATCATCGTGTCTGATTGTTCTCTTGTTTGCGGGCAGCGCATTAGGCGATGCGGTAAACACCATTTACTACGTTAAGAACATTTCGCCCTCGACTGTGACGAAAACGGTAAACGTCACCTTCAGCCTGTATGACGCGGAAAGCGGGGGGAGCCTTTTATGGTCGGAGACAAAGAAGATGACCATTAAGGCAGGTTCAAAGACAATCTCGACCAATCTGGGGGACACCAATCCTCTGGGAGAAGTGGACTTAAGGCCTCAAATGTGGGTGCAGGTTGAGATAGGCAGCACAGTATATTCGTCACGCGATGTGTTTGCAGGGGCGCCGTATGCCCTTTGGAGCGCCTCCGGCACTCCGGGTCCAACAGGTCCTAAAGGGGCAACGGGAGCGACTGGTCCAACCGGTATTCAGGGCGAAAAAGGGGCAACAGGCGCCACGGGTCTCACAGGCGCCACGGGTCTTACAGGCGCTACCGGCGCTAAAGGAGCGACGGGGCCGTCGGGAGCCATATCGATCCCTTTCGACAACGCGTCCACTGTCTCCGGGCCCCTTCTGTCTTTGTACAACACGGGCGGTGGAGACGGCATCTGGGGAAGGTCTGCCGGGGTCAATGGAGCCGGTATTGTTGCGAAAAATGATGGGAACGGCTACGGCGTTTTTGCCACGTCTGTGAACGGCTACGGCGTACTTGCCAACGGCGGCAGCTACGGGGTCTATGCCGGGAGCGCCAATGGCACCGGTGTATACGGAAACGGCTCTATACACGGCGGGAATTTCTATTCCTATTCTAAATCGGGACAGGGAGTAAATGCCTACGGGGGCAGCTACGGCGTCTATGCCTACAGCGACTATGGCACCGGTGTATACGGAAACGGCTCTAAATACGGCGGGAATTTCTCGTCCTCAACGGGAGAAGGCGTGTATGCCTCCAGCAACCTTGGCAACGGTGTTTATGCTGCCAGCACGTATGGCGACGCGGTTTATGGTGTGGCCGGCGATTCCAAGCATACGGGGGTCTATGGCAAAAATACCGCCTCGTCGGGGGGAGCGGGTGTTGCCGGTACCAGTAACGGGAACGGGTCGGGAGTAAAGGGGACGAGTAATAAGGGCTACGGCGTTTATGGTTCCAGCACCAGTGGCGCCGGGGTGGTCGGTGAAGGCAGCACGGGCGGTTCTTTCAGCTCCAACACCCCGAAGGGGGATGGTGTTGCCGGTACCAGCAGCGGGCCCGGGTCTGGAGTAAAGGGGACGAGTAATAAGGGCTACGGCGTTTATGGTTCCAGCACCGGTGACGTTGGGGTGGTCGGTGAAGGCAGAACGGGCGGTTCTTTCTCTTCCAACATCGCGACGGGTGTGGGTGTTCAGGGCGAAGGGGGTACCGGGACAAACGCCATTGGCGTTTGGGGGATATGTCGCATGAATCCGAACGGCTTCGCAGGAGCGTTCTGGGGTAATGTCTCCGTAATGGGCAATTTGGATAAATCAAGCGGCAGCTTCAAGATAGATCATCCGCTCGATCCTGCGCACAAGTATCTTTACCACTCTTTCGTGGAATCCCCCGATATGAAAAACGTCTATGATGGGGTCGTCGAACTCGACACCGATGGAGAAGCCGTGGTGACGCTCCCTGATTGGTTCCAGGCGCTTAACAGCGACTTCAGGTATCAACTGACCTGTATAGGCGGTTATGCCCCGGTGTATGTTGCCGAAGAGGTTGAAAACAACAGCTTCAAGATTGCGGGCGGCACTCCGGGCCTGAAGGTCTCATGGCAGGTTACCGGAATCCGCAAAGATGCCTGGGCGCAGGCGCACCGCATCCCCGTGGAAGAGGAAAAACCGTCTGCGGAAAGCGAGCATTACATTCATCCCGAACTCTTTGGCGAGCCGGAGGAGAAATCGGTCGAATGGGCGCGCCATCCTCAGTTGATGGAAAAGTCGAAGCAAGAACGTGAGGAAGCAAGCGGCGCATCATCTTCGAAGTGAAACACGTCCGTGCGCCGGGGCGACCCGGTATGCCCCGGCCCACGGCGCAGGAGAGCCATAATACAGGTAAGACTCGAGTCCGACCCTGGAAAGAGGAAATCCGTTGGCGAACGCTTTATTCAAATGTGGCGCCCTCACTGTTCAACATGCGCTTTTGTGTGAGAAAACTTACCCCACGCATTATGCTATTGTAATATTTGAATTGGACGTCAAACTCCCCTGCTTCGAATACTCCCGGCAGAAGCAGTCTCAGTTCTTTGAACCTTTGGTAAATATTTTCTATAGCCGGTAAAAATCTTGCCGCATCCAAACACTGCTTTTCCGTAAAAAACATGGAACTTAATACAGCCGCTCGCACATCCTGCTGCGGAAATACGACATCTTCCCCCATGCCAAGGAGCCCGCACCCGAAATCATTATACGGCTTCATGAATATGCCTGTAAGACGATTTTTCATACTGCAGCTACTTTCGACGTGGTGGCCGCTGAGGCCGGCGCGCAGGTAACCGGGATCGGATGACCCGTTGCCCGACCCTGCTTGAGTTCCGAATTCTTTGAGAGCCGCGAAGCTTTCCAACAAAATCAACCGCAGGCTGTAATAAATAGCCAGGTACGCGTAGACTCCTGCTTGCTCGCTGAAAGGAATCTCTTTCGTCGTGAAGCCATGCAGCAGATAGTCTACCAGGTGAATACCCAGATCTCTGATTATAACGGCGAGCTTCCGACCGGAGTTAATCCTTTCACTAAAGATGAGGCCTCCTCTGCAAACCGGCTGAGACTGCCTGCACCACTTGAATGCTACCGGGATCCGGGCGTCCCGGATTTCCAGGAAAAGGCGCGATCCGAACAAGTGAAAAGGGTTGTCGCATTTGAATTGAATCTGGACCCCGCTTTCCGAAAAATCGATGATCCTGATACCGTTGAGCCGGTCGGCATCTCCTGTCGGATCAGCCGCGCCTCCCGGGGCGCCGCAACCACGGGCAGGATGGGTTGCTGCGGAGAGTAAGGACCCATCGTATTCAAAGTTTTCCAGCCCGCCGAGAGCGGCCGGAGTGTAAAATCTCGGGCTTTTTCTTGCCTGTTCGTCCGAGCGAATCCGCACCAGTGATTCCACCAGTTCCCTGAAGCTTTGTTCATCGGTCAATTCATCCAGGACCGGTTCATCCAGCCCCAGTTTGCATACATACTGGTCAAGTGCTTCCCCCCCGGGTCGGCTGGTTGGGACCTGCATGAGTTCTGCAATAGTATCGATTGACAATACAAACTCCAACGACAGATAGTTTGCGGTTAGGCCGAATTGATATTCCCGTCATTGGTATAAACGGTCAGTCATTGGTTTACCTTGAGTCGAAGCAGCCGTTTTTTTCTATCACTTATGCATTCTCTCCGTTAACACCTCCAAGCGAACAGATTCGTAAGGGAACGATCCCTCATTGTAACTCACATCGTTGTTGAGAAACCAACCCACTTAAAAGCTCAAGATGTTCGAATCATTCTTTGGAGCATAAAAAAAGCTCCCATCTTGGCAAGTTCTCATGACCTTCCCTGCCGGTCACGCAGCGCGAGGAAATGGGTTCAACTTCAGGCCAAAAATTTCGAGTCTCACTTTTTCAGAGAAACGTTTGAAGGGATAGAGCGAAAGGTCTTGGGTTGTCGGAGGCTTTACTTCCCTCCCATGTTTGATCGTCACGTCTTATGGGTTTGTTTGAGGGCAGAGGGACAACAAAAGTTGAGCCTGCTCCCATAATAATCATTGACTCTCAACAAAGGGGCATACCCTTGAAGATACTTTCGTTTTTAACGATGGGCAACGATTGGCTTCTGTCCACGCTGAAGGGCTTCGGGCTTTACAGGGCTGGAAGCACTTGAGGCCGGACCAGTCCCAATCTTGTTTGTCGCCGTTACCCTGAATGTATAAGCTATCCCGTTGGTCAGACCCTTCACGGTTATCGGGCTGCCCACACCTTTGCCTTTTATGCCACCGGGGTTCGAGGTTACGGTGCAACCCGTTATCGGGCTCCCGCCGTTTGCCGGCAGCTTAAAGCTCACCGTTGCCTGAGTGTCACCCGCCTTTGCGGTTACCTGTGTCGGGGCACCCGGTACTGTGGCCGGCGTTACCGGGTTGGAGGGACCCGATGGCGGACCGGTCCCACTCTTGTTTGTCGCCGTTACCGTGAATGTATAAGCTTTCCCGTTGGTCAGACCCTTCACGGGTATCGGGCTTGCATTGCCTTTGGCTTCGATGCTGCCGGGGCTGGAGGTCACAGTATAGCCCGTAATGGCGCTGCCGCCGTTTGAAGCGGGGGGCGTAAAGGTCACGATTGCCTCAGCATTAGCGGCCGTCGCCTTTACTTCTGTCGGTGAGCTCGGAACTCCATGCCGCGTAGCGATGAAGGCATGGAAGGGGCCTGAGGGAGTAAGGGAGTATCCCGTGACCTGTCCGGAGTCGTTGATGCCGTAACCATAGCTGTTAGTGCCGCCGAGGGTTCCGATATCCTGCATCCCCGTCGCTGCGCTGTATACGAAGGCATGGAAAGCGCCCGAGGGAGTAAGGGAGTATCCCGTGACCTGTCCGGAGTTGTTGATGCCGTAACCATAGCTCTTAGTGCCGCCGAGGGTTCCGATATCCTGCATCCCCGTCGCCGCGCTGTACACGAAGGCATGGAAGGCGCCCGAGGGAGTAAGGGAGTATCCCGTGACCTGTCCGGAGTCGTTGATGCCGTAACCATAGCTCTTAGTGCCGCCGAGGGTTCCGATATCCTGCATCCCCGTCGCCGCACTGTAAACGAAGGCATGGAGGGCGCCCGGGGTAGTAAGGGAGTATCCCGTGACCTGTCCGGACTTGTTGATGCCGTAACCGTAGCTGTTGGTGCCGCCGAGGGTTCCGATATCCCA
>Ga0326728_10006005_pt1 | contig 33289 bp, 32 predicted proteins | sample MB3enrmetagenome_FD_207602 | JGI IMG/M metagenome (GOLD analysis project Ga0326728, IMG submission 207602) | Lab enriched peat soil microbial communities from McLean, Ithaca, NY, United States - MB31MN | ecosystem: Environmental > Terrestrial > Soil > Wetlands > Peat | place: USA: New York... | reverse complement strand
TATTGAGTTGATCTAATTCAATGTGCTTGTCATTCAACGGGCTTCGCTCGACCCCGAAGTCCAATCATAAAAAGACCGCTTACTCCGACAAGCTCCTAGGCAGGGGCATCCACTCCCTGAAAAGGGCAAAATAAGGGTTCATCCGTGAAACGAGCACCTTGGGGAAGATATCCGGGGTAAAGAGTATTTGGAAAATTCACAGCCTTATCGGGGATTACACCCCCTTGCGTATACCTCTCGACAAACTCAGGACCTTACGATGGAGTTGCTGTTCTCGCGCGCGAGCGCGCGAAAGGGACTTCGCAAAAGCTTTCGGTAGTATGGGACCCTAAAAAGGCAATTCCCCCCATGGGGCTGTCTTTACACGGACCGGCATTCGAGTCATCACCTTAAGCGCTGCATGAAACCGCCCAAGGACTTCACCGCATTGGACTGATCGACGCGAAGACCATGCGCGATTTCGATGCATCGTGCCTGACGAGCGTCGAAAAGCTTTCGGCCAAAGAGATCGCGGAAGTTCGGAAAAGTGAAGGAGTCAGTCAAGCGGTATTCGCAAAGTATCTGAACGTTACGACAGGATTGGCAAGCCAATGGGAGCGGGGTGAAAAGCACCCGCGAGGGGCGTCTCTCAAGCTGTTGCCACTGGCGCAAAAGAAGGAATTGGATGCTATAGCGTGATAGCAAAAAGCCAAACGGAAAAACATGCAACATGAGACATTTTTGTTGTAAATTGCCCCTATTTCTGAAATTATGCTTCCCGACCATATCACGGCAATTGGCGTGATAGCCAGAAATCAGGTTACTTCCTTTTTGGTGTGACAAAGGATGGAAGCCATAATCTGCGGGAATATATCCTTTTCCGGAGAGCATGTTAAGGAGTTTGATGGGGCACAGGTTATGGCCTCAATCCCAAAGGCAGAAATTACTTCGATTAAGTTTAGTTATGGTGAAAGTGTAGAAAAGCCCGTCATACAAATCATTGCTGGTATTGTCTCGTGCCTGCTGGGTTTTTTTATTGGCGTATGGCCGCTAGCAGGCTATCTTTCTAATCTTTACATGCAAAGAGGCGGACACATTGCGCTAATCGTTTTCGCGATCCCTCTCATTTTAATCGGGATTTACCTGATTGTGCCAGTGTTTAGCAGATGCAGTTACCTACTCGTTAACACTCAATCAGGAAAACGAAAACTCACAATGAAAGATTGCAGCCCCTCGGAGATAGTCACCGCTGCCAGGACTTTTGGATATCCTATAATCGAAAGAACCGAGCCCTAACCAAGCCGGTGTCAGAGCGCAATCTTTTAACTCAGAAGAAACTGGGCAAAATCCCGTCCGGTTATTGCTTTAATCCACTTTATTGACCATAAGTTGCTTTTCAATGTCAATGTGTTATCACCATGATCCAATCTGACAGGCATTTCCTCCAGCTTCCGACCTCATCCGACATTTTGGCGAGGGTGGTCACCACATGTGACTTAACATGTTGAAACCATTTCTTGAGAAATCAACAACTTAACAAGTGGCAAGAAACATTGAATCCGAGATGCTCCTGATCAAAAGCCGCTCACACTACCGGACTTCCGAATGTGGGAGATCACTGCACTCCATCAAACCGGTGAGTTATTACGAATAAGACACTTAGCCGGGGCACAAGACGGAAAAATTTATTCTTTCAACACACCACAGCCCAGCCTCTGGAGCAAGGATGAGCCTCTTTGGTCTCTCTGGCGCCTTGGAGGTCAATCGCCGCCAGCACCCCAAAATACAGCTTGCAAAAAATCTTTTTACATGGTTTGACTTATTCCCGTTTCGGCCCGTTTTGAGGATAGAGGTGGAGACAAATGGCCAAAGAATGTTCTGGTAGGCTTCGTGAATCTGAGATAAAATTCCTATGAGGAAGGAAAAGTAGTGGACTTGAATATCTTCCGCCAGAAATACCCTGCTCGGGAGCCAAACCTTGAACGCTTGAAAAATAATAGCGAACTTATTCTTCTTACCGAACATAATGGCCTTCGGTTACTCGCCGTAGCTCCAATGAGTAATATTGAGCTTGGTCTAGCCCCTCTGGATCAATCTGATAGAAACGGAGTAAACAAGTATTTGTGGGTTATAATGACCAGTCATGTGCCGATGGTTATGGAGTTTGAAAAGACCATCTCCGACCTGGGGCTTGAGCGTGCAACGCATACGAATCTCACAGGAGGAGCGCCCGCCCATTGTGCGGGTGAACTCTGGTTCAAAGACGAAGCTACAATTTGGTTCAGTGGCGGATCTTCCCGATATAGACCAGAAAGTTCCGGACAACTTACTGATGTAGTTGCGAGTTTTAAATCGTGTGGATACCGAGTAATTAGCTTTGGTTGGGACGAAGGTGCCGATCAACCTGCGAGATTCTACAGGGGATAAGATGCCAACTTTTGATTCTGAACAAGAAAAGCTTGAGTTCATTTTCACATGTAAAGGTAAAGGGCTATCGCCTGATCAAATGGCCAGAGGGTCTGATCTTCTGTTTATTAGAAGTCAAGACCTTCTAGCTGTATATCACCAGAAAGGGTCAGGACGTGTTTTATCTGCTTGGGAGGCATTACAAGCTTTTGGTGTTGACCTACTGTACGAAGCTGTAGTAGATGGGTCGGCGATTTTGGTTAGCACTAAAGAGGAACCTGCTAGAACAATTGCCAGGCGCAGGAAAGATCTTGGACTTAGTAATGCTGATATTGCAAAGTATACGCGCTTATCGCTTGAGGACATTCACAATTTAGAAGACCCCAAAAGAAGAAATCCTATCCAGCACCTTGAGATAATGGCTAGATGCCTGGGTTTGGATGAGCGAAGGATTGGTTTCAAACCGGGTTCCGGCGGAGACAACCAACTGGCCATTCGTTTAAGAAACTTGAAATCTAGTTCTTCGCATTTTACTCCTGGTACGGTCATGAAGTTTAATGAGGCTGCTTGGACTATCGCGACGCAATATCGCCTTACCTCTTGGTTAAACGCCGGAGAGAAACCTTTTTGGGAGACCAATTTTGAGGCGGATAATACATATGGTGATGCTTCATATCCAGCTTGGCAACGTGGTTATTATCTTGCAGGCCAGACACGACGTATTCTTGGCATTGGCCACGATGAACCTATTCTAAATCTGCGTGAGCTTTGCAATAAGAAACTTGAGATCCCGCTGCTCCAAATGCCTTTGTCCAAAGACATTGCAGGCGCTACACTCGCAAATAATGATGACAGAGGGATCGTTGTTAACATACTTGGGAGTAACAATAATGTTTGGATTAGACGATCAACCATAGCACACGAACTTGGTCATTTGCTCTGGGACCCTGAACAGAACCTCAATCGTTTGAAAGTAGATCATTATGAGGATTTTGATCGAGATCCAGAGTATTTCTTGCGAAGCCATGATTTTGTGGAGATGAGGGCAAACGCCTTTTCAGCCGAGCTTCTTGCACCCAGGGATGCAAGCGTGGAAGAGTTCAAGCGAACAGATCTAAGGCACGTAATGGAGAAATTTGGCGTCAGCTTTTCGATTGCCAGATACCAAGTCTGGAATGGATTGAAACGTGTGATACACTGGGATTCTTTAGTGGTTGACGATATTCTCGCAACTGATGACTGGGTCGGCAGGGAGTCTTTCACTGTCGATTATTTTCGTCCAGAATCGGTGCCAACCTCCAGAAAGGGCTTGTTTGCATTCCTCGTAGTCAAATCGGAATCTGCAAATCTTATATCGGAAGATACAGCAATAAATTATCTAGGATGTTCAGCGACTGAGTATCACCAATATAAAGATCTGATCTTCGATATCTTTCAGTAAGCTTTTTGTGGGTGATTCATCCTGAGTACTGATGAGATTTGCTTGCTGTGTCTATCTCATCATTTGATGAGTCTCTTTCCTCAATGAACCATTAATAACTCCAGCAATTAGTCAAGATGTCTCTCCTGATCATTTCGAAACAAAGCCTCGCAATTCTTTACATTCCCGAATCATATGTGAGCTTCGCCACTCCGGCCCTGAACAGCTTCGGGCGCTTTTGCCCGATGAAGTTCGAGCTTCTCGGGAGTGATTGCCGGATCAGGACATTGCTACTGCAATTTAATGTCTTTTAAGGTTTGCATCGGTTGTTCTATGAACGGACTTTTCTACCTGTATTCCGCCGACAGGTCGGTAATTGAGGGGTTTTCGCCGCAGAGCGGGCATGCCGGATTTGCTGAAACCGCAATGTTTCTGAATTCGGCTTCCAGGTAGTCGTAGACGAGGAAGCGTCCTGTGAGCGGCTTGCCGATATCAAGTATCAGCTTGATGACTTCACCTGCCTGAATAAGGCCGATCAGGCCGGGAACCATACCCAGCACGCCGGCCTCGCTCGAGGCGGATGAAAGGCCGGCAGGGGAGAGATCCGGGAACATGCAGCGCAGACACGGGCCGCCTTCTTTGGGGAAAAAAACACCCGCCTGTCCTTCAAACCCGGACACTGCCCCGAATATATAAGGTTTTCCCGCAAGGTGCGCCGCATCGTTTAAAAGAAACTTCGTCTTCAGGTTGTCGGAACCATCCACGATGACATCGTAGGCTTGAGCGAGATCCAGCGCATTGCCGGCCTGGAATCGTTCCTGATAGACGGTGACGGCGACGTCCGGATTGATCGCGCGCAACTTCTCCAAGGCCGCGTCGGTTTTTTGCCGTCCTACGTCGTCCACGCCATAAAGGATCTGCCTGTGAATGTTGCTTAGCGCGACCGTATCCAAATCGACGATTCCAAGCGCGCCGACGCCGCCTGCGGCAAGGTAGAGAGCGATGGGACTTCCAAGACCTCCGGCGCCTACGAGAAGGACCCTGGACCGGAGCAGCCTCGACTGGCCTTCTTCACCAATCCCTGCAAGCTGTATCTGTCTGCTGTACTTCATCGATGAGAGCCTTCCACTTGCAGGAATCAACGGCGGGTTTTGACCTCTCTGAGACGCGGGCGCGCAGGAGAAGACGCCGGGGCGGCGGCGCCTTCGGCGGACGGGCGGCCGCTCCATCGTTCAAAGAGAGAATGCTCGATATCAAAGTAGTCGAATATCTTTCCCACGGTCTGATCGATGATGTCTTCGACGGTTTTCGGATGATTATAGAAGGATGGGACCGGCGGCAGAATATGTGCTCCCATGTCGGCGGCCATATTCAACAGGCGCAAATGTCCTTTGTGAAGGGGCGTTTCTCTGACAACCAGGCAAAGCTTGCGTTTTTCCTTCAGTACAATGTCTGCGGCGCGCACCAGCAGGTTGTCGTTATAGGAATTGGCGATTCCCGACAGTGACTTGATCGTGCAGGGCGCAACAACCATTCCGGTCGTAATAAATGAGCCGCTGGATATGGGCGCAGCCATATTCGTATAGTCATGCGCAAAGTCCGCCATTGACATGACTTCGTCGGCCGAGTAGGTGGTTTCGATCTCGATATTCAATTTGCCGTATTCGGATATTACCAGGTGGGTTTCATAGTCCGTTTCTCCGAGGAGCTGGAGGCAACGAACACCGTATATGACTCCGCTGGCGCCCGAGATCCCGACTATAATGCGTTTTTTCACTCTTCACCTCGAATCTGAAATCCCGCCATGCATGTCGCGAGCTTCGCCGCGCGAGCGGCGTTGTTGAGTATATCTTACAAACTGTAGATTTCAATTATTGAATGGTGTCGAGGAAACGTGACAAATCTCCGATAATGGGATATGGTCCGGCGCCGTTGATAAAAGAGCATTCTGGAGGAGCAAGAGATGAATCTGTTCATTTCCGGGTCCCTGGCCTACGACCGCATAATGGATTTTCCGGGTCGGTTTGTCGATCATATTTTGCCCGAGAAGATTCACGTCTTGAACGTTTGCTTCAACATAAACGGACTGGTTGAAAAATTCGGGGGTACGGCGGGAAACATTGCCTACAGCCTTGCCATCCTGGGTGAATGCCCGTTTATTGTGGCTACCTGGGGGACGGACTTTTCCCGGTACGAAGAATGGCTCCTTCAAAATAATCTGCCCACGGCCTGTATAAAGACGATTCCAAGCGTCCTTACCGCAGGCGCGTATATCACCACCGACCGGGACGACAACCAGATAACCGCCTTCAATCCCGGGGCCATGGCTTTCGAAGCGGACCTGCCCGCCCTCGATGGTTCCAGTATTGTCTTCATCGGGCCCGGCAACAAGACGGACATGATGAATTTCGCCAGGACAGCCAGGATTGCAAAGGCGCCGTTTTTCTTCGACCCGGGACAAAGCCTCAATATCTGGACGGGCGATGAACTGCGGGAAGCCGTCGCCGGGGCGCTCTGCTTCATCTCTAATGATTATGAGCTTTCTCTTTTTCTTCGGATGACCCGGTGGCGAATGAAGGACCTCTATGAGGCCGCGGAAGTGATAATCACTACGAAAGGATCGGACGGAGCGGTGATGGATGTTGGAGGCGACAGGTCGCACATTCCCGCCGTACCTGCCCGCAACGTGGTCGATCCGACGGGAGCGGGCGATGCTTTTCGAGCGGGAGTGCTGAAGGCCAAAACGATGGATCTTCCATGGGCCGTCGCATGCAGGATGGGCGCCGCAGTCGCCTCATTTTCCGTTGAACACTACGGAACTCAGGAACACAGGTTCAACTGGGAGCAGTTCTGCGAAAGATACAGCAGCGCGTACGGGCCTTATTTTAGTGATATCAGCAAATCCTCCGGGCCGAAACAATAAAGACGGGATTGAGAGCCTCGAATCTCATATCTTTTGCGATTGAAGCTGAGCGGCTTACCTGGAGCTGAACGACGGAAACCTCGAAATTTCTCTCCCTCAAAAAAGAGACCGCCTTTTCGAGCGTATTAAGCAGGACCACGGTCTGAACTATTCTACCGCCCGGAAGGAGTTTCCGCTCTACGGCTTCGAGGATGGAATCCAGATCGTCCCCGCTTCCTCCTATAAACACCCTGTCGGGGGCGGGCAGGGCGCCCATCGCCCGGGAGGCTTTCGCGCACACGGCTTCCACCTCGGTTGCGCCGAACTTTTCAAGGTTGAGGAGAAGTTTGGAATAACGGGACCGGTTTCTTTCTATCGCGAATACGCCTTTGAGCCGGGCTATCCTCGCGGCTTCCACCGAGATCGATCCCGTGGCCGCGCCAACGTCCCAAAGAACCTGTCCGTGCCCGAGCTGAAGCAAAGCGAGGACTACGGCCCTCACTTCCATTTTCGTGATCATCCCGGCTTCTCTTTCAAAAGCCTCCTCTCCAAAACCAAAAATCATTTCCAGCTTGTCCGTCCCGTCCACTTCACAAATAGTCTGTCCCGGTTTGGCGAGGACGACGTTCAAGGGTGAAAACTCTTCGCCTGCGGCTTCCGCCGGCGAAAAGAAACGGACTTTTTCACATGCGGTTCCAAGGTCCTCTCCGATAATGAGTCTGCACTCGCAGTGGTTGGATTCGAGCAATTCGCCTGCGATCCATTGCGGATTATGCGCGGGATCGGTGATGATCGCGGCTGTCCGGCCCCTGTTCAAGATATTCAGGACGCATCCGATATCTGCGTCCCTGTTCAAACCGTGAAAACTCACGGCGTCGACCGAATCCGGACTCTCGCAAATCGCCGCGCACAGACTCTGGACGCTGTTGACGTTTGGAATAACTACGAGGCGTTCTCGACCAAATCTAGCCGCCAATGTGCCGCCGACGCCAAAAAACAAAGGATCGCCGGAGCAAAGGACAGCAAGCCTTTTCGTATTGGAAAGTCTGCCGATTTCTTCAAGGCTTTCGGCCAATGGGGACTTTAGAGGCAGCTTTTCGCCGGCATGGCTAGGGAAGAGTTCGAGATGCCTTCGGCTGCCTGCTAGAATCTGGGCTTCGCTTATCCACTCCAACGCCAGAGAGCCGAGCCATTGCGGACCTGGACCCATTCCAACAGCGGCAATGAGGGGCGGCTTCCATTCGCTTGGTTTCAAGATGTTCTCCCTTTAACATCCGCAAGCAGGCGCCCGGCGAAGTCGAAAAGAAGCAGCCTGATCTCTGCTCCTTCGCCGGCAAACCGCGCTGACTCGGCAGCGGCCTTCAGGGCAACGGACTCAAGGATATCATGTGAATTTTTGACTGCAATAATGTCGAGGGCATGCCGAGCGGTATTCGCCGAGGCCAACTCCCGGCAATGTGTCTCAGCGTGGCCCAGACTGCGGGCTATGCCGGCCAGAAAGCCAAGATCCAACGGGACTGAACGAGCATGCGTATAAGGATGTCCCTGCGCCATCTTTATGGCCTTGCCGAAGAAGACGCTGTGGATTATCCGGGAAAAACCGCACATGCGGGCCTGCCTGACGGAAAAAGAGAAGAAATCTGCAATCTGAACGAAAGCTTCGAGAGGCAGCGCGGAGAGCAAGTCACCGGCCAATCGCTCGCTTTTTCCACCTGTGCTGAGGACTATTGTGTCGCATCCGCTGGACGCTGCGACGGAAAGAGCAGCTTTGATGGTTTCTTCGTAAGCTTCGTTGGAGAACGGTTTGACGATGCCGGTCGTGCCGAGGATCGAGATCCCTCCAACGACGCCCAGCCGGGGATTGAGCGTGTGCCTGGAGAGTTCTTCACCTCTCGGGACTTCAATTGCAACCATCACCGAGAAACCGTGTTCCCGCCCGGGCGCCACGAACGTTTTCCCCGCACCGTCGTAAAAAGGCAGCTCAACTGCCGGTTTATCGTTCGTGGCGCCAGGCGCGGCCAAATGAGAGGGGTCGAGGGGGTTCAAAAAAAGCGATTCGAGGTCCGGCATTTCTGAACGAAGAAGCTCAAGGGAAATATTCTCGGAGAGCATCTGTCTCGGTACCGGGTTTATGGCTGGTTCCCCCGGGCTCGTGGGAAGGCCCGGCTTGGTGACCAGACCGACTCCCTTTCCACCCTTCAGAAGAATCGTCGGCCGGACATGCCGCGCCTGCGACGATCCGGGTGCATCGCTATCCTGCGTGACAGACTCTCCCGCCACCTCCGGCGGGCGCAAAAACGCGACCGTCGCCCTGATCTCAGCTCCATTGGTGATATCGGGGTCGTCTCCGCCGTCTTTGATGACCGAAGCGATTGCGGTTCTGCCCAGAACACTGCTCGACGCAACCGGAACGGTGAGATAGGCGCCGGAAGGAAGGCGAACCGCAACGGATTTCGGTGACACCCCGGTGAGAAGATGACGCAGGGCGGCCACAGCCGCAGCCGTTGCAGCGGCGCCGGTGCTGAAACCACAACGCAGCGCACGGCCGGTTCCGTGTTTCCTGTTTGAGTATTTTGACGCGCTGTCAGGCAATGGTCCGCTCACTCCTCAGCTTTGGCAAGTTCCAGGAGCGCGTGAATTATGGCCACGGCGACCGAACTGCCGCCCTTTCTTCCCGGGACGGTGATCGAAGGTTGTTCGACCAGATCCGACAGCGCGTTCTTTGACTCCTCAGCCTGCACAAAACCGACCGGGACCCCTATTACGAGAGCCGGCCTGATTCCGTCAGCCTCAATCAGGCGGATCACCTCCAGGAGCGCCGTCGGCGCGTTTCCAATCGCAATTACAGACCCATCCAGACCCGGCGCGCAATTGCGGAACGCGGCAAGAGTGCGGGTAACCCCCGCTTTTTCTGCCAGTTGCTGGCTTTGCGCGTCTTCAGCAGGGCAAACCACCCTGTTGCCGTGCCATTCAAGGCGCCATGGGGAAAGACCGGCCCGAATCATCCTGGTGTCGGCGTAGATGGACGCTGCGTTTTTAAGCGCGGCGACTCCACCGGAAACGGCATCGGTTGTGAAACGAATCCGCTGCGCATAATCGAAATCGCCGGTCGTATGGATGATCCGGCGAACGATTCTCCACTGATCGGGCGGAAAAGAGTGACTGCCAATTTCTTCATCGATGATGCGGAAACTCTCCAGTTCTATCTCACGCCCGGCTTTGACCAGGCCGGGCCGATCCCGTGTATCTTTTGGAGGAAATTGTAATATCACCTTAATTTTCACCTCGCGATTTCCGAAAGAAAAAAGTTCTTGATCCCGTAGCTGCCCGTCTATACCATTTTAGCCGCGATGCGGATCAACTAGAAACTAAAAACTCTTAAAAAGTGATAAGCGTAATAATACCCACATTCAACCGGGCGAAATTCCTGATGGAAGCTGTCGGCTCGGTGTTCGCTCAGCGTAAGGTCTCCGAAGAAGTCGAGGTCATAGTGGTTGACGACGGCTCGACGGACGATACGAGGGAAGCGCTTGCGTCCGTGGCCGGCAGGATACGCTATGTTCGCCAGGAACACTCCGGGGTGAGCAAGGCTCGAAATCTGGGGATCTCAAAGTCCGGCGGCGAATGGATCGCATTTCTCGACTCGGACGATATGTGGCGCCCGGGCAAACTCAGCGCTCAAATGAAGTATTTCTCCGAGCACCCCGAAGCGCTGCTGTGCCAGACCGGAGAAATCTGGCTCCGCAGCGGCAGGCGCATCAATCCCCGAAGATATCACCGGAAACCGAGCGGACACTGCTTCCCCCTGCTGCTCGAAAGATGCTTGGTGAGCCCGTCCGCTGTGATTGTCCACCGAAGGCTTTTCGATCTCGTCGGATGCTTCGATGAATCCCTCCCCGCCTGCGAGGACTACGATCTTTGGCTGCGGATCGGCTGCCGTTACGCCATCGGGCTGGTCGATAAGCCGCTGGTCGTCAAGCGTGGCGGCCATCCAGACCAGCTCTCGGCAAGCGTTGCGAACCTGGATAAATATCGTATAGCGGCCCTTGTCAAACTGATTCGGACCGCGCCGCTCAGTTGCGAACAGATGCGCATGGCTAATGAAATGCTCGACAAGAAGCATCGTATCTATTCCGACGGATGCCGTAAACGCGGAAACTTGATCGAAGTGCAAAGAATTGATAGGCTTATCCACTCGGCGCCTCTATAATGTCTCATTCCCACTTCCCGACTTTGTTGGGGAAAATAAACAGGGCGAGTCGAGCCGTAGACGGCAAAAGGAGGTCTGTATGCTTTTCATGGCCATATTCAGTTATGCTCCTGAGGACAGGAACCTGGTGATCGAACGCGGGATGGAGTCTGAAAAAACGACCGGCGTTACGATAAAAGGGGAGTGGTTCGATGTTTCGGGCCACAGAGTATTCCGGTTGTTTGAAGCCGAAGACGATGCGCATCTGGCTGCGTCCATATTCAACTGGACCGACTTGGGCGTAGCGGAGATCATTCCGGTTATGGAGACGGAAAAGGCGCTCAAGCTGTTCAAAAAGGCGGGAAAGAAGTTCTGAAAATAGAGTGGAAAAATCGGCATGGTGAACTTCAAAAAGGCCCGTGAACGCATGGTGGAGAGCCAGATCGCGGCCCGCGGCGTTCACGATGAACGAGTCCTGGAAGCTATGCGAAAGGTTCCCAGGCACCTTTTTGTCGATGAGGCGCTCCGGGAACAGGCTTACAGCGACCACCCATTGCCGATTGCCGAAAATCAGACTATTTCCCAGCCTTATGTAGTGGCCCTTATGACCGAGAGCCTGGAACTGAAGGGCTCCGAAAAAGTCTTGGAGATAGGCACCGGTTCGGGGTATCAGTCGGCGGTGCTTGCCGAACTGGCAGACAGGGTTTTCTCTATCGAACGATATCCCGACCTGGGATATCGCGCAAATGCAATTCTACGGAAGCTGGGATATAAGAATTTTATTATCCGGGTTGGCGACGGTTCGCTTGGCTGGTCCGACGACGCGCCTTTCGACGGCATAATCGTCACGGCGGGGACGCCCAAGATTCCGCAGCCGCTGGTAGATCAGCTTGCGATGGGCGGCAGGCTGGTTGTGCCCGTTGGCGACCGGACGGGTCAGGACCTCATTTTAGTGAGGCGGGTGGCTGAGGGGATTCAGAAGACGAATTTGGGTGGAGTTCGGTTCGTGAACCTGGTAGGGAAATGGGGATGGAAAGAATAGAAGTCGGTAGTCCTATCATAGCGGTGGTCGGGCATGGGGTCAGCCGGCCGGAATTGACGAAGCTGGCCGAAGAGGTCGGGCGCGAGATTGCCCGCAAAGGAGCGATTCTTATTTGCGGGGGACTGGGGGGCGTAATGACCGATGCAGCCCGTGGGGCCAAGGAGATCGGCGGCGTTACCCTTGGAATTCTTCCGGGACCCAAAACGGCTGAGGCTAATGAATTTATTGATTTTCCCATTGCGACCAATATGGGGCATGCACGTAACTCAATCATCGTCCACACCGCCGATGTCCTGATTGCGATAGGGGGCGGATACGGCACTTTGTCTGAAGTGGCGCTGGCGCTGAAGATCGGAAAAGGCGTGGTCGGGCTTAGGACTACGTATCAGATTCCAGGCGTCGTTGCCGCCCAGACGCCGATTGGAGCGGTTGACGAGGCCCTTACACTGGTCGAACTCGGACAGCGATGAATGAAACAAGCGCCAAAAAGCACTCGTAAAAAGGGTCCGGCCGAGGGCGGCGCCAAGGTCCCATCCGAAAGCTCCGGGACTGTTTCCGAGGGCCGCAATCTCCAAAAATTGCGACGGGAGAATGAAGCTCTTCGCAAAGAACTCGCCGGCGTGCTTGCCAACGCTTTGGAAAACGAAAAGATATGGAGGCATTTTGCGGCTATCGAGCGAATCCTTTTCAGGACGCGCGAGTTGGATCGGCTCGTCGAGGAATTGCTCAGGGAGATAAAGCAGCGATTTGGAACAGGGCTCCTTGTTTTATTTCTCTCACATGCGGAAGCGCTTGAGAGATTCTTTCAGAATGAGCCAGCGGTCAGCCGTGAAGTCGCCCCGAAAACGTGGATATCTCCTATGGACGGGCAATCGGGCCAGGCACTTTTCGGTCCGGCTCTGAAGCCCGTGCTTTTTTCCGCCGGGAAAAACGGCCGACCGTCGATTTTAGCCGGGAGCGGCGCGAATCTTGGCTCCGGGGTGCTGATTCCGCTGAAAATTGGCGAGGTCCTTTTCGGAGCGCTGCTGCTCGGCAGTCAGGATCCCGGAAGGTACGATCCGGAAGATGGTACTGACCTCCTGGAGCAACTCGGAGTGAACATAGCGCTCTCCATGGACAATTGCCTCACATATGAAAAGGTCCGCGATCTCACAGTGAGAGATCATCTGACCGGGCTTTTCAATTTTTTTCAGATACATACAATCCTGGAAAAGGAATTCAAAAAGGCGCGCTTATCGGGGGGGGCGCTTTCGGTTTTGGTTGTCGACCTCGATTTCGTCCAGGGCTGGGACGAGTTCGACAGCGGAATGGAAGTGCTAAGACATGCGGCGCATCTGCTTGAAAATATCCTTCCCGAGAAGGGCTGCTTTATGGGCAGATATGGAAGCGATGAATTTCTCGTTGTTCTTCCCGGTGTGCCTGAGGAAGAAGCCAGGGAGGTTATACCTTACGTTTCCTCCACCATGAGAAAATCTCCTTTCCTGCAAGGCAACACGGCAATCCTAATAACTACGGTCATTGGAGTGGGATCCCTGAACGAACGGACGACCGGCGCGCAGGATATTGTCGATGTCGCCTGTGCCGAGCTTTGCGCACTGAAGCTGCGGCATGGACCGGCAGATGGAAACGGATGAAGGAAGCAACGGCTGAAATCTTGCCGGGCGCCATTGCTCAACCGGCGCCGAAAAGTTTTTCGCCTTGATGTTTTCTCTATCACACACGCGCAATTTCCATCAGAGATGCCGACGGATGCTTCTCGGCCTCTCCCGCCTCATCAACCATATTAAAGATCGATGTGAAATCATAGTGGATCATTGACACATCCGCTTGCTTGCTGTTAGAATTTTAATTTCCCGTCCGGCGACGTCTAGAAATCGGCATTTTAAAGTACGGAGTCCGATCTTCGGAACGGCTATTGTACGCGCTCAGACAGTCCGGAATTAAACAACGACAAGTTAGGGCTTTTATGAAAATGAAAGGTTCACAAATATTTTTCGAATGTTTGAAGAAAGAAGGTGTCGAGGTCATATTCGGGTTTCCGGGCGGCGCCGTTTTGGACATCTACCATGAGATGGCAAGGCATAACATAAGACACATCCTTGTTCGCCACGAGCAGGGCGCCACGCATATGGCGGACGGATACGCCAGGGCGTCCGGCAGGGTAGGGGTCTGTCTTGTGACTTCCGGCCCGGGGGCTACAAACACCGTAACAGGCATAGCCACTGCAAACATGGATTCCGTCCCGGTGGTCATTTTTACCGGCCAGGTCTCGACACCTCTCATTGGAGACGATGCGTTTCAGGAAGTGGATATCATCGGCATCACCCGGCCCTGCACCAAGCACAGTTATTTGGTTCGCGACGTCGGCGATCTGGCGGTGACGATCAAGGAGGCATTTTATCTGGCTCGCACGGGCCGACCGGGACCCGTGGTCGTCGATCTGCCAAAGGACGTGATTCAGTCGCTGACAGATTTCAAATACCCCGGGAACGTAGACCTGCCGGGCTACCGGCCGCCGGTGGAAGCGCATGCCGGGCAGATTGCCAAGGCCTGGCAGATGCTCTGTAAAGCAAAGTCGCCGGTCGTTTTCGCCGGAGGAGGTATTATCGTCTCAGAGTCTGCGGATGAACTGACAAGGTTCGCCAGGCTCATCCAGGCCCCTGTCACCTGTTCACTCATGGGGCTGGGCGGCTTTCCCGCAACCACGGTTGACGGCGAGGGCAACAGGCGGCCTGACCCGCTCTGGCTGGGAATGCCAGGCATGCACGGCACCTACCAGGCGAACATGGCATTGTCTCATGCGGATCTGATCTTTGGTGTCGGTGTGCGTTTTGATGATCGGGTAACGGGAAAGATCAGCACATTCGCTCCTAAAGCCAAAATAGTACACGTGGACATCGACCCTACCAGCATCGGCAAAAACGTCGATGTCGATGTACCCATTGTTGGCGACTGCAAGAGCGCGCTTCAGCAGATTATCCGACTTGCCGAAAAAGAGCCGATCCAGGGTCTTGCGGACGTTCGCGCTCCGTGGTTTGATCAGATAGCGAAGTGGGAAAAGGAACACCCCCTTTCATACTGCGTAGATGGAGATCTGATAAAACCGCAGTACGTTATCGAAAAGATCCAGGAGATCTGTGGCGATGATGTCATAATTACCACGGAGGTGGGCCAGCATCAGATGTGGACCGCTCAGTTCTTCAAGTTCAACCGGCCCCGCACCCTCCTGACTTCAGGCGGTCTCGGCACGATGGGATATGGTTTCCCTGCGGCTATCGGCGCCCAGGTGGCCTTCCCTGATAAACTGGTGATAGATATCGCCGGGGACGGAAGCATTCAGATGAACATTCAGGAATTGTGCACTGCGGTCTGCAACAATATTCCGGTTAAAGTGGTCATCATCAACAACACCTATCTCGGCCTTCCGCGCCAGTGGCAGGAGCTTTTTTATGAGAAGGAATATACGGGGTCCTGCCTGGAGGGGTCTCCCGATTTTGTCAAACTGGCGGAAGCTTACGGGGCCGTGGGATTGAGGGCCGAGAAGCATGATGAGGTCGAGCCGGTTTTGCGGAAAGGCCTCTCGACAAAAGGTCCCGTTCTGATGGATTTCCGTGTGGCTACCGAAGAAAACGTCTATCCGATTGTCCCGCCCGGAAAGAGCATCACCGAAATGCTCCATACGCAGTTGTTGTAGAGATGAGGATATTCGAATGATAGTCACGACCGATACACGGCATACGATAGGCATTCTGGTTCAGAATGTCCCGGGTGTCCTGGCTAGAATAGTGGGGCTTTTCAGCGGCCGCGGGTACAATATTGAAACGGTCACGGCGGCCGAGACCAACGAGAAGGGACTCACGCGGATTACCCTGGTTACCACGGGCGACGAACGGGTTCTGTCTCAGATCATAAAGCAGTTGAACAAGCTGATTGATGTTATCACGGTGTTCGAGTTCGCGGAGGGCGAATTCGTGGACCGGGAAATGGCCCTTATCAAGGTGAGGGCCGAGCAGCAAACACGGGCCGAGGTGCTTCGCATTGCCGATATATTCCGTGCCAAGGTGGTGGACGTAAGCCCTAATTTCTATACGCTCGAAGTCACGGGGAACGAGGGGAAGATCGCGGCCATAGTGGAACTTTTGGATCAGATCGGAATAGCGGAGATTGCACGCACAGGTAAAGCCGCTGTGGCGCGCAGCAAGAAACAGTGAAGGAGGTAATCGATGCGAATTTTTTATGACACTGATGCCAGTCTGGATGTTTTGAGGGGCAAGAAAATCGGAATCATCGGCTATGGGAGCCAAGGGCACGCACAGGCTCAAAACCTGCGCGATTCAGGTCTTCAGGTGATGGTTGCCGACCTGCCGGGTACGCCCAATTATGAGAAGGCGGTTGAGGATGGGTTCACACCCGTTCAAGCTCAGGAAGCCGCCGAAAAGTCGGATATCATCCAGATTCTAACCGAGGACCACGCCCAGGCGGCTCTTTATCGAAAGGATATTGCCCCTTCGATGAAAGCGGGCAGGACGCTCCTTTTCTCTCACGGTTTTAATATTCACTACGGCCAGATCTTGCCCCCCAAAGAAGTGGACGTGGTGATGATCGCCCCGAAAGGCCCGGGACACCTGGTCAGGAGCGAATATGTTCGCGGCGCCGGTGTGCCGGCTCTGGTGGCTATTCAGCAGGATGCCTCGGGCCATGCTCTCCAGACCGCCCTGGCGTACGCTTCGGGGATCGGAGCAACGCGGGCGGGTGTTATGGAGACCACCTTCAAGGAAGAGACCGAAACGGATCTTTTCGGCGAACAGTCTGTGCTTTGCGGCGGAGTGTCGGAACTGATAAAGGCGGGATTCGATACATTGGTCGAGGCAGGCTATCAGCCTGAAATCGCCTTTTTTGAGTGTATGCACGAACTCAAGCTGATCGTAGATCTCATCTACAGGGGCGGGCTTGCCTATATGAGGTACTCCGTGAGTGATACGGCTGAATATGGCGACTTGTCGCGCGGGAAGCGAATCATTACCGAGCAAACCCGGGCCGAGATGAAAAAGATCCTCGAAGAGATTCAGTCCGGACAGTTCGCGCGTGAATGGATACTCGAAAATCAAGCCGGGCGGCCCATGTTCCAGGCAGTTAGAAACCGCGAAAAACAGTTGCTGGTTGAGCAGGTTGGCGCAAAGCTCCGCGGAATGATGTCGTTTCTCGATGCAGTGAAGATGATCTAGAACCGGGACTCACGGCAGAGACTGAGAGAATCCGGGGCAGATAGAGATCGATCACTTCGCGTCTTGACGGTAGAATTTGGCCTTTGTCAAAGGATTGCGCGTGCCGGTCGGAGATTTCAGGAAAAAACAGGCGTATGTCCCCATTGCAGGGGAGGGGGTTCCCTTCATCCTTGCCGCCATGTTTGCAACCTTGATCACCGCGGTGCTCGGCTGGGCGATTATCGCTCTTCTGCTGCTGGTCGCAACGATGATGATAGGCCATTTTTTTCGTGACCCGGAGCGGATTTCGACCGCCGGTGAAGGCGATGTCATATCTCCGGCGGACGGCTGTATAATCGCCGTTTCAAAGGTTAATTCGACCAGGTTTACGGACAAGCCGGCAACCAAGATCAGCATCTTCATGTCGATTCTGGATGTGCACGTCAACCGGATACCGGTCTCCGGCGTTGTTGAGGGCGCCTGCTACAGAAAGGGCCGGTTCATGGCTGCAAACCTTGCCCAGGCGAGCATTGAAAATGAACAGAACTGGCTCTGGATAAAGTCGGATTCGGGAGTGGACATTATCGTTACCCAGGTTGCCGGATTGGTTGCCCGCCGCATTGTTTGCTGGCCTGAAACCGGGGACCGCGTGTTTAGAGGTGAGCGGTTCGGAATGATTCGGTTCGGCTCCAGGGTGGACCTCTATGTGCCGGAAAACAGTGAAATTCTTGTAAGCCAAGGCATGCACGCCTATGCGGGAGAAACTGTCATATGCAGATTGAACCCGTAAAGAAGCGGCGTTCGCGTAGAAAGAAATGGCGCAGGGAAGGCGAGGTGCGCCGTGGGACATATATCTGGCCCAATCTTTTAACCACCGCAAACCTGTTTAGCGGGTTTTTCGGCATCGTCAACTCCATTAACGGCAATTTTGAGGTGGCCGCCATCTCGGTCCTTGCTTCCTGCGTGTTCGATATCCTGGACGGCAAGGTTGCCAGGCTGACCGGAGGAACCAGCCGTTTCGGCGTCGAATACGATTCGCTTGCCGACCTCGTGGCCTTCGGCGTTGGACCTGGATTATTGATGTACCTGATGGCCCTCAAACCTTTTGGAAGAGTCGGCTGGCTTGCCGCGTTCGTATTTATGGCTTGCGGCGCCCTGCGGCTTGCGCGTTTCAATGTGCAGGTCGAAACGACAGGCAAAAAGTATTTTGTGGGTCTTCCGATTCCGGGCGGGGCCGCCCTGGTAGCAACCACGGTGCTTTTTATGAGCCATTGGAACTTTACGGTCCATGGCCCTTTCATAGGGTTCGTGCTGCTGGCCATGACCTACATATTGGGGTTTTTCATGGTCAGCACGATGCCCTATAACAGTTTCAAAGACGTCGAATTCATAAAGGCAAAGCCTTCATTCGTAGTATTCGGCGTAATTGTGTTGGTTGTAATAATAGCATTTTCTCCCGCTGTTATGCTCTTTTCGAGCCTGATGATATATACCGCTTCTGGTCCTGTAAGATGGGCCGCCTGGATGGTCCGGGGGAAGAAAGGGATTCAGGAAGGCGGACCGGCCGCCGTCCAACAGGCGTCCTCGAGTCAAGCGGCGGAAAAGGTCCAGGCCGAAGAGCAGGCTGTTGTCCTCGAAAAGCCGGGCGGGAAACTGGAAGCAAAGGTTTAGTTCAATGCCAAAGACTATCAGTGAAAAGATTTTGGCCGATCACGCCGGGAGGCCCGAGGTTTTCCCGGAAGAACTGGTGGAAGTGCGGGTGGATTTTGCATTCGGAAACGATATAACGGCGCCTCTCGCAATCGAAGCCTTCAGACGCGCCGGGGCAAAGAAAGTATTCGACCGCGAGCGCATCAGCCTTATACCCGACCACTTCATTCCGAACAAAGACATAGCCTCGGCCATCCAGGCCCGGATGCTGGCTGAATTTGCCAAGGAATTCGACCTCCCTTATTATTTCGAAGTCGGACGCATGGGGGTCGAACACGCACTGCTTCCCGAACAGGGACTCGTTTTGCCCGGCGACGTCGTAGTAGGGGCTGACAGTCACACATGCACTTACGGCGCGCTGGGCGCCTTTGCGACAGGTGTGGGCAGCACCGATCTGGCGGCGGCGATGATAACTGGGCGGATTTGGTTCAAGGCGCCGCCTTCCATAAAGTTTATTTACAAAGGAAAACTCCGGCCCTGGGTTGGCGGAAAAGACCTCATCCTGTACACTATAGGTCGCATTGGAGTGGAAGGGGCCAGGTACCGGGCAATGGAGTTCGCCGGCGAGACGATAGATTCTCTTCCCATGGCGGATCGTCTCTCGATGTGCAATATGGCTATCGAAGCGGGCGCCAAGGTCGGAATCATAACGCCCGACTCTATTACCGAGGCGTATGTAAGCGCTCGGGCGAAAAGGCCTTACAAGTTCTATAACAGCGACCCGGAAGCCGTTTACGAAGCCGTGTATGAATGGGACATGTCGGACATCGAGCCGATGGTGGCGCTGCCTCATTCGCCTCAAAACGTCAAGCAGGTCACCGAAATAGCTGAAACCCCGATCGACCAGGTAGTGATAGGCTCATGCACGAACGGCCGCCTGGAAGATTTGCGGCTGGCCGCTTCGGTAATGAAGGGAAGGAAGGTCGCGCGCGGCGTCCGCTGCATAGTGATCCCCGCGACTCAAAGAGTATACCTCGAAGCCATGGAAGAAGGGCTGCTCGAGACTTTCATCGAGGCCGAAGCCGTAGTGAGTACTCCCACCTGCGGCCCCTGCCTCGGCGGACACATGGGAATTCTTGCGCCGGGCGAATCTGCCGTAGCGACTACCAATCGCAACTTTGTCGGTAGAATGGGACATGTGGAAAGCAAGGTATATCTGAGCAATCCGGCGGTTGCCGCCGCTTCCGCAATCCTCGGACATATTGCGCATCCCCGAGAGGTGTTGAACTAATGAAAATCAGAGGAAAGACGTGGAAATTCGGTAATGATATCGATACGGACGCCATCATACCGGCGCGCTACCTGAACACTACCGATCCAGGGGAGCTTGCCGCACATTGCATGGAGGACGCCGATCCGCAGTTTGCCTCCCGGGTCGGGCGGGGAGATATTATTGCAGCGGGAAAAAATTTCGGATGTGGATCGTCCAGGGAACATGCTCCCATAGCGATAAAAGCCGCCGGCATCAGTTGCGTTGTCGCACATAGTTTTGCCAGGATCTTTTACCGGAATGCCTTCAATATGGGGCTGCCGATCCTGGAATGCCCCGAGGGCGCCGAGCGCATCCTCACGGGTGATGAACTGGAAATCGACCTTGATTCAGGAGTAATAGAGAACCGCACCAGGAACGAAACGTACCTGGCGCAGGCTATTGCGCCTTTCATGCAGAAACTGCTCCGGGCCGGAGGGCTGATGGAATATGTGCGGGAGCAGATGGCGGAGCAGATGGCGGCGTGGAAGACGGAGGACAGGTGACGGGGGACCGGGTAGGAGGGCTTGAGGCCGTGTGGACCGGTGAGTTCATTGACCGCTATATGTCCTGTATGTTCTGCCGATTCTGTATGATCTATCGTTACCTGTTTTAGACTGGAAGAGAGAGCAGGAATTTATATGGCTAAACATTACCGCATAGCAGTTATTCCAGGAGATGGCACGGGTCCCGAGGTGGTGCGGGAGGCCCTTAAGGCGGTGGACGCCGCATCGCAAAAGGCAGGGTTTTCGATCGAAAAGGTTCCCTTCGATCTCGGGGGGGAGCGATACCTTCGAACGGGGGAGATTTTGCCTGAAGGCACGGTTGAAAATCTTCGCAAGTTTGACGCCATTCTCCTTGGAGCGATAGGGCATCCTGAAGTCAAACCGGGGGTATTGGAGAAAGGTCTTTTGCTGGAACTGCGCTTCAACCTTGACCAGTACATCAATCTAAGGCCCGTAGTACTTTACCCCGGTGTGGACACTCCTTTAAAAGACAAGGGGCCGGACGAGATAAATTTTGTTGTCGTCAGGGAAAATACCGAGGGTCTTTACGCCGGAGCGGGTGGATTTCTGCGCAAAGGCACACCTAACGAGGTTGCCGTCCAGGAATCCGTAAACACCCGGCTTGGCGCCGAACGCTGCATCCGGTTTGCGTTTGAGTTCTGCCGCAAAAGGAATCTAAGGAAGAAGCTTACCCTTTGCGGCAAGACCAACGTGCTCACTTATGCGTTCGACCTCTGGGAGCGAACTTTTAATGACGTGGCCAAAGAATATCCGGATGTGGAGACCGACTACGCACACGTTGACGCCATCTGCATGTGGATGGTCAAAAATCCCGAGTGGTTCGATGTCATCGTAACTGATAACATGTTCGGCGACATAATAACCGACCTGGGAGCGATGATTCAGGGCGGAATGGGAGTTGCGGCGGGGGGCAATATCAATCCCGCCGGGGTTTCCATGTTCGAACCGATTGGCGGGTCCGCCCCGAAATACACCGGCCTTGGCATCATCAATCCGATTGCAGCGATTGGAGCTGCTCAGATGATGCTGGAGCACCTGGGTGAAACCGGCGCGGGCGGCCTTATCGAAAGCGCCGTCAAAAAAGTGATTGCAAACGATCTCAAGAGCCTTGCCGCGGGCCGCATGGGTTATTCGACTTCGGAAGTGGGCGACCTGGTGGCAAAATATATATCCCAATAAAGTGGTCAGGGGAAGCTAGCATTATGGCGCGTGACGAATTCAAAGTGGCTGTGGTGGGAGCGACTGGCGCAGTCGGCGCCCTGATGGTGAAAGTCCTGGAGGAGAGAAATTTTCCGGTAGGCGAGATCAAGCTTTTGGCGTCCGCCCGCTCCATTGGAAAAACACTCGGGTTTCGCGGCAGGCAAATCGCCGTTGAAGAACTGGTAAAGGACTCATTCAAGGGGATCCATCTGGCGCTCTTTTCCGCCGGAAGCGCTGTCAGCAGGGCATTTGCTCCGGTGGCGGCGCAATCGGGTTCAATAGTCGTCGATAACTCCAGCGCCTGGCGCATGGACCCCGAGGTCCCGCTGGTCGTGCCGGAAGTGAATGGGAACGCCGCCATGTTCCATCGCGGTATTATCGCCAATCCCAACTGTTCCACGATTCAGATGGTTGTCGCTTTGAAGCCCATATATGATGCGGTAGGCATAAAGCGGATCGTCGTGACTACTTTTCAGGCCGTTTCCGGCACGGGTAAAAGGGCTATCGAAGAGTTGCAGGCGCAGGTCGCGGATATCATGAGGGGAAATGAGACCGTTCGACAGGTGTATCCTCATCAGATCGCCTTCAACTGCTTTCCGCATATCGGCGCTTTTCTTGACAACGGTTTCAGCGAGGAAGAGATGAAGATGGTCAACGAAACTCGGAAAATATTCGACGACCATGAAATAAGGGTTTGCGCGACCACCGTCCGGATACCTGTTGTCTACGGCCATTCCGAGTCAATAAACATCGAAACGGTTAAGAAGATTTCTCCCGAAGAAGTGCGCGAACTGCTCAAAGCCGCGCCCGGGGTCAAAGTCATAGACGATCCTTCAAACGCCGGCTATCCTGTGCCTCTGGACGCTGCCGGTACGGACGATACTTTCGTCGGCAGAATACGTACGGACCCTTCGGTTGAAAACGGACTCGTTATGTGGGTGGTTGCGGATAATGTAAGAAAGGGAGCTGCCACGAACGCCGTTCAGATTGCGGAGTTGCTGCTCGACAGCGGTCGATTGTAGCCGGATATGCGAATCATTGCGGGCGAGTTCCGGGGGCGGCGGCTGCATACCCCTCCCTCAAAGAGCCTAAGGATTCGACCGACCATCGACAGAGTCCGGGAGTCGATCTTTAACATTGTCGCCGACAAGGTCCCGGGAGCCAAGGTGCTGGACCTGTTCGCCGGGACCGGGGCAATGGGCATGGAAGCACTGAGCAGGGGGGCTCGGTTTTGTTTTTTTGTGGACAGTGGCGCTGAGGCAGTACGCATAATACGAGAAAATGTCAGATTGTGCGCAGCGCAAAACAGATCGCATGTAATCCAGGGGAAGGTTTCCTCGGCAATCGCTCGCCTGAAATCGGAAGGCGAGTTGTTCGACCTTATTTTCATGGATCCGCCGTACGGGAAAGGTTACGTCGAGGAAACGATGCAAGTCCTCGGCCCGGTTGCGAACGACGATACACTGGTAATTGCCGAGCAACATATCAAGGATGAACCGCCCCTGGTTCCGGTTTCGGTATGGCAAAAAGAACTCGATCGAAGATACGGTGACACTTTGGTCTCTGTATACTCCAGGCTGACAATCACTTAGCAACCGGGCAGGAGGAAAAGATGGGAAGCATAGCGGTTTACCCAGGCACATTCGACCCTATTACGAACGGGCACATCGATTTGCTGGAACGCAGCCTCAAGATCTTCGATAGAGTCATCATCGCCATTGCAATAAATCCCGGCGGCAAGCAACCCATGTTCACTCCCGGTGAAAGAATGGAGTTGATAGAAGGTTTTCTAGAGCACCATCCCTTGAGAGATCGGGTGAAAGTCGATATTTTCAGCGGTCTGCTGGTAGATTACGTGAAATCGATTCCGGCCAAGACCATAATAAGGGGCCTGCGGGTAATAAGCGATTTTGAATATGAATTCCAGATGGCCCTTATGAACCGAAAGCTGAACAGCGATATCGAAACCGCCTTCATAATGACCGGAATGCGTTGGATTTACATCAGCTCCGGAATCATCAAGGACGTGGCGTGCGTAGGGGGCGATATATCCGGCCTCGTCCCCGAAAATGTTGAAGAGAAGTTGATGAAAAGGCTGGAAAATGCGGGCAAGGACAACCTGTGCTATTAGCTGTTCCATGATGCCGGCTACCGGCGCAGCACCCGGTCCAGCACCTGCCTGAGGTCGTCCAGATCGTAAGGTTTTTTGAGAACGTCGCGAAAGCCGTAACTCGTGTGATCGTTCATTATCGGAGCAGTAACGTCTCCGCTCGATAAGATCGCCCTGATCTTGGGATCGAGTTGCAAGAGCTTTCGAATTGCTTCCCCGCCGTCCATCCCGACCTTTACGGTCAGATCCAGGATGACCGCGTCGTATCGCCGGCCCGCCTCTATCGCATCCGAGTACAGTTGTACCGCCTCTTCGCCGTTGACGGCAACGCCGACCTCGTAGCCCAAGTGCTCGAGCATCGTTTGAATAAGATCGCGTAACATCTCTTCGTCCTCCATCACCATTACCCGTTTCCTGGGTACGGGGACGTAGGACCGGCTTACACGAAACGCTCCCGCCTTCTGCACCGCTGCGGGGATGAATACGGAAACGGTCGTGCCTTTGCCCGGAGAAGACTCCACTTCTATCCGGCCATTATGCTTCTCAATTACCGAGCGGGCGATGGCAAGTCCGAACCCCATTCCTTTTCTGTTGCCGCGATATTTAGTGGAATAGTTCAAATCGAATACACTCGGCAAGTTTTCTTTCGGGATTCCCATTCCTTCGTCCGAAATGGCCACCTTCACGTAACGACCCTTGTTTGAATCGCTTTCCTCGGGACCGCTCTCGTCTATTTCCGAATTTTCGGCGCTGATTGAAATTACGCCCCCCCTGGACATAGCTTCCTTGGCATTTTCCAGCAGACTCGTGAAGACTTGGCGCATCTGGTTCTCATCTACCTCAACCTGCCACAAATCTTTTACCGCCTTAATCTCGCTGCTTGTCATCGAGCCGCTCAGCACCAGGCTGGCAACGTCGGAAACAAGTTCCGGCACTGAAACCAGTCCTTTGACCGGACCGCCTCCCGAAGAAAAAGTGATAAACTTCTGTGTGAGATCCTTCGCACGCCGGCACGCTTTTTCGGCTTCAACCAAATGGCTCTGCGCCTGGTGGTTTTCATCGATCTTCAATTGCGCCAGATTGATATTGCCCATGATGACAAACAGCAAGTTATTGAAATCATGAGCTATGCCACCCGCGAGAACCCCTATGGCCTCAGATTTCTTGGCATCGAGCAGTTCATCTTCGTATTTTCTTCGATCCTCGTCCTTCATCTCTTTTCATCCTTCTCGCGCACTACCATTCGTCTTCGGATCCCTTTCAGGTACTCAGCGCCTCTCAGGCAAAAAAGCTTTGACATTGACGCTCTTTGGAATGAAGGCAAGAACCAGAAACCCGCCCAGGATCAATATAAACGCAATGGTGTACAAAGCCGCAGAAGGGTCTTTCGAGATATGTTTTACCCACACGGGAACGTTGGGACCCACGTAGCCGCCTAAATTTCCAATGGAATTTACTATTCCAATCCCGGCCGCCGCTGCCGTTCCGGTCAAAAACGCCGATGGGATTGGCCAGAAAAGGGGCATCGATCCCAGGACGCCAAGTGTTCCGAACGACAGAAAGATTACCGACAAAACCGGACTGTAAGAAAAAACGCCGCTCAGAATGAGGCCGATGCCTCCTGCGGCCACGTTAAAGAAATAGTGCAGGCGCCTCTCGCCGGTCCTGTCTGAACTTCGGCTGAGAAGTATCATGCCTACAGTCGCAAACCCATACGGAATAGCCGTTATGAGCCCGACACCCAGGTAGGTTTTGAGCCCGAAGGCTTTGATAATCGTTGGCAACCAGAAGGCAATGCCGTAAAGCCCGATCATCAGGGTAAAGTAAATAGCGCTCAAAACCCACACCTTGCCGGACCTGAAAGCATCGCTCAGTTTAGCCTGGTGCTTCGTAGTTTCTTCATCTTCAATATTTTTAGTAAGTATGGCTTTTTCTTCGTCACTCAACCATTTTGCCTCAGCAATACTGCTGTCCAGATAGTAAATTACCCATATACCTACAATTATCGACGGAATCCCTTCGATCAGAAAGAGCCACTGCCAACCGGCCCAGCCCCATGTCCCCGAGAGCGTGTCCATGATCCAGCCGGAAATCGGGCTGCCTATTACACCGGAAACCGCAATGGCGGAGACAAACAGGGCCGTCCTCGACGACCGTAAGCCGGACGGGTACCATAAGGTGAGGTAGAAAATGATGCCCGGAAAGAAACCGGCTTCAGCAAGGCCAAGCAGAAAGCGCATCCCGTAAAAAGCCCACTCACTCTTTATGAGCATGGTCAGCGCCGATACTATGCCCCAGGACACCATAATTCTGGCGATCCACCTGCGGGCCCCGAATTTCTTCAGCAAGACATTGCTGGGGACTTCAAAGAAAAAATATCCAATAAAAAAAATGCCGGCGCCCGTCGCAAATGCAGCGTCACTTAATGACAAGTCCTTGAGCATCTGCAGTTTCGCGAACCCGACGTTGACTCTGTCAAGATAGGCTAGGATGTAACATAAGAAAAGAAAAGGTATTAAACGCAAGTCTACTTTTCGATAGATGTTTTTCAAGGTCTCAATACCTCGCCTTTATCCGTTCGATCGTTGACTCGATCAGGCCGCGGATCTCATCCAGCCGTTCCCGGGACTCGGCCTCATAGCGCAAAACGAGAACGGGCTGTGTGTTGGAAGCTCGCACAAGGCCCCAGCCGTCAGGAAAAGTGATCCTGGCGCCATCAATATCGATTACTTGAAGGTCCTTCCCTTTGAATTCCTCTTTTGCCTTCTCGACGACTTCAAACTTTATTTCGTCAGGACAGTCGATCCGTATCTCCGGCGTCGTGTGCATGGACGGAATTCCATCGAGAAGTTCGGGAATTCTTTTGCCGGTCCTGGAGAGAACCTCAAGCAGTCTACACGATGCATATATACCGTCGTCAAAACCGAAATATCCGTCCTTGAAAAAAATGTGACCGCTCATCTCACCTGCAAGTTGAGCGTCAACTTCTTTCATTTTTGCCTTTATAAGCGAGTGGCCGGCTTTCCACATTACTGCCCGGCCCCCATGTTTCTCTATGTCTTCATAAAGAGTCTTGGAGCACTTGACCTCTGAAATTATAACCGACCCCGGCCGCCTCGATAAGATTTCCCTTGCGAAGATGATCATGAGTTTGTCGCCGAAGATCACCTCTCCCTGGTGGTCCAGCACGCCCAGTCTGTCCCCGTCACCGTCATAAGTGACGCCTACGTCGAGGCGCTGCCTTAGAACGAGGTCTCGCAGGTCAACCAGGTTTTCCATTACGGTCGGGTCCGGGTCGTGATTAGGAAAGGTTCCGTCCATATCACAATAGATGGGGTATATTTCGCAGCCCAACCTCTCCAGAATCGCAGTGGCAACCGGACCGGCGGTTCCATTGCCGGCGTCGACCCCGACTCTTAGCTTGCTCTCGATCCGGATATTTTTTGCAACGAAATCGAGGTATGGGGTCAAAATGTCAAAGCCGTCGAGCCTTCCTTCCGCCGATATAAAGTCATTTGAAAATGCTACCTGAGCGAACTTCTGAATCTCAGCTCCGGCGATGGTGTCAAATCCGTTGCAGATTTTGAAGCCATTATATTCGGGGGGATTATGACTGGCGGTAATCATCATTCCGCCTTCCCGGTCCAGATGTCTGATTGCGAAATAGAATAGCGGCGTAGGGCAGACCCCGACATCGACAACGTCCATGCCGGAGCCGAGCAGCCCGCTGACAAGAAGATCGCGAAACCGCCCGGAAGTGAGGCGGCAATCTCTGGCTACCACGATTCGCCTCTTGTCCTGACGGGCCATGTATGTCCCGAAAGCCCTGCCAAGTGTCGATACGTCCGAATCGGTAATTTCGGACCCCGCAATTCCACGTATGTCATATTCTCTGAAAATCTTTTGAAGCATGGACGATTTATCCGATTGAAAAATTTAGATTAAAATCCCGCGACAGATACCGTGGAAGAAAATCAGAAGCGAATAATATTATCCGGAAAGGGGATATCCGGCGAAGGGGTATCTTATTATTTGTCACCGGCTCATCTTCACGACATCGCGGATTTGAGCGGAACATAATCTGTTGCGCGTTTTCGGGAGATCCGCGAAAAGTCCCTGGCTTGGAGAAAGCGATTATTGAGTCTAATGCATCCCCATCAATGATGAGAGCCGTTTTCTCCCGATTTTAGACGCTTAACGGCCAATATAACCGCCGCCATCAGGCCTATCCCGATTACAGACAAAGCCCCGTAAAGCGCGGCAAAAAATATGGCGTGACTGGTATCGTACCATGGTATGTCCCATGGCAGCATACTGCTTAAACTTCGCTTAAGGCCTTCGCACAGAAACTCACCTGCTCCCCACATGGACACTCCTCCGCACGTGGCGCCCTGCCGTTCGAATTTGTACATCTGACTGATTGTCAAGCCAAATTAGCATACAACCGAAACGGGGTCAAATGCAAAGACGGAATGGACTCCTCCTGGCGACCGAAGAGAAAAATGGGCAAAAAGACAGAAAGCGGATGCCTTGCAAATTGGGTCTTCCTTATCCGTTCCCTATTAGAACATATCCTGCAGGTTCATTGGGTCTTTAATCTCGATCTGACTATCGCCCATGAGTTTTTTCCCGCCCCTGTCGTCCAGATAATTGGCCATATCGAGTTCAACCTTCATCGGGACTTCCGATCCCGCCGTGGCCAGAATCTGTCTTAGAAAAGCCTCGGATTTCACCGCGAAAGCTATCGAATCTGCCAGCACGCGCATGGCCTCCGGCGGATTGTGGAACCCGACCGAATTCTCCGCACCTATAAAGACGCTGCGATAAAAAGCTTCTTCGTAAAAGTCTTTTGCTTTCTGATAAAGTTCCTCATCAATCGGCTTGCCTTCTCCCCTGGCTCTGTTCACCGCTTCGAAAAGTTTGGCGGTGGTTGCCGTAGCATAGCCTGCCCTTAGCAGAAGCGAGACGGTTCGATCCTGGATTTCTATCACCCGCTCCCTGAGCCAGTCGGGACCTTCGGGATGACATTGACTGCACGCGCGCAAATCGGCCTTCAGAGGGCTCATAACACGGTGATCCGAGACTTTGTGCACTCCCACTCTCGTATAGGGCATATGACAGTCCGCACACGCGACACCTGCTTTCCAGTGCAGGCTGTGGTTCGAAAAAAGCTCGTATTCCGGATGGCGGATGAAGGCCAGTTTGAAACCCGTGACTGTCTGTTTCCATTCCTTGTAGGAATCATCGCTTCGGATTACCTTGATGATGTCTTCAATGGTTATGTTGCCTGACTTACTGTTCCTCCAGGGGAAGAAAAGACCGGTGGAGTGCATTTCCTTGTCTTTTGAAATACTGTAAGTGACGTGGCACTGGGCGCAAACGGCGGTACGCATATCCTGGCGCGAGAGCTTGTCCGGATCGACCCCCATCGACTTGAAAGCCTCCACCAGCGTAAAGTCTCTGGAAAGCCTCAGCGACATGTCACGATTATTGTGACAATCGATGCAGGCAACGCCTAACGACCTATCTTTTTCAGGTATTTTTTCGAGCACTTCCTTATAAGGCAGCATGAAGTAATCGTTCCCCAGCTCCTGTCGGAGTCTCGGCGCATAGGGCGTTTTGCATGACAGACAGACTCCGCCCGATTTAAGGCGTGCCGCATCAACTGCAAGCTGATCGCGAATCATGTTCGCATGGCCTCTGGGTTCGTTATATTCAACGCCGAAGCCCCAGCCGCTAAATAGAAGGGCCATATAGGGATACTCCGAGAGCTTGTCATAGGTGGGTCTGTCGGCGTCAAAACCGCGCTTGTACTTACTCTTGCCGGATGGTTCCGGTTCTTCGGTCTTCTTCCACAGGTTATATTCGTCCGGGTAAGCTTTGCCCCAAACTTCCGGGTCGATCTCGCCGTCGGGAATGGTGACGGTCTTGACAGACTCGGGCTTGGACGGCTGGCAGCCGCAAAGCGCTGAAGAAAACAGAATAGGAAGATAAAGCAGGCAGGTCCCGAAGATACCGGCGACAAGCATGTTTATTCGTCTTTTTGGCGGCATAAACTCTTCTCCATCCCTATCTTCTGATACTTGTAAAAGATGGCGCCGGTAATCGGCGCTTGCGGTTTGTAATTAAAAACTGTCTAAGGCGTTTATAGAATATCCTGGCATGTTGCGCAATTGACCTATTGTAATAGCGACGGTAAAGCGATTCGGTCTGTAGCTCGGAACCAGTGCTGAAAATGGTATCGGCACAATTTTGTTGCTGCCTATGATGGAGACGATAATAAAGGCCGGCGTCCCGTAATCGTCGAACGTTACTTTTTGGATTCTTCCAAGATCCTGGCCGAAAAGATTGTACAAGTGATGCCCGACCATAGCGTTCGCTATTACGACATCTCCATATTGGGCATATTGGGCCTCACATACCGCCGCCGTTTGAGCGACGAGCGCAACGGCGATTGACAAAGCCAGCAACAAAGTATTTTTCATCGTCTCTGCCTCCTCTTACGGAAAGTTCGTCGGGGCTGGAAGCCCCTCCTACAAAAAATAACGAACTTTTCATGGTTTCAGAGTGTCCCAAAGGGACGTGAGGAGCTGTCTCATAAGCAGCTTGCAGCTTCCTCCAGCTCTTTCTTGTTGAACCCGACAAAGACTTTATCGCAGATGGAGATCACGGGAGCCGTTCGGACTCCTCCTGAAAGCTTCCTCATTTCCAACAATGCTTCGTTGTCGCCGGATACATCCACCAGGTCAACTTCGACTCCCTTCCCGGCAAAATATTTCTTCGCCTGATCACAAAGGCCGCATCCCGGAGTCGAGAAGATCTTGATCCTGCTTGCCATACCATCAACTCCACCGCCGATCCCCAGGAAGGCCTCCGCCATCCGCCCGTCCCAGACCTGCGAATCAAATCTTTATTCGTTTGAGTCCATTTATTTGAAATGTTCCTAACTTATAAGGTAAGCCGCCTAAGGCGTTCCTGCTCCTCTTTGACAAGATTTTTTATAAATTCGCGGTCCTTTTGGCCTGACAAAGCCTCCTCGATGCTGAGGAAAAAGATTATCGAGTCCTCCCGTTCAATCGGAACGGCGATTCTGAAAACGTCTCCCGCGCTGAAGCCGTACCTTATCAGCCAACCTCCCACATGAACCGGGATGGAGCTTATTTCGCGCTAAGACGCGAGCAAGTAAAAATATTATTTTTCTTTTTCGAAGTCTTGTTTTGGCGCACCGCAAACCGGGCAAACCCAGTCGTCAGGCAAGTCATCGAATTTGGTCCCGGCAGGTATTCCGTTGTCGGGGTCGCCGACAGCCGGATCGTAGACGAAGCCGCATACCGAACATACGTATCGATCCATCTCTCCTCCTTAAAGTTGTAAAAATTGTCATTACTGGAACAAGCAGGTGGCATAATATAAAAGGTGGCCGGCAAGCAATCAAGAGCGGTTGCGCCAGATTCGCCTCAGGCGCAGAGCGTTCGAGACGACCGAAACCGAGCTCATCGCCATTGCTGCGGCGGCGAACATAGGATTGAGCAAAATGCCGAAAAAAGGATAGAGCACCCCGGCGGCAATTGGAATGCCCACCGAGTTGTAAAAAAATGCCCAGAAAAGATTCTGTTTGATGATCCGCATGGTCAGAGAAGACAGTTGAATAGCGGAAGGCACCAGCAGCAGGTCGTCCCGCATAAGAGTGATATCGCTTGCCTCAACGGCAATGTCCGTGCCTGCGCCGATTGCAATTCCCACGTCGGCCGATGCAAGGGCGGGAGCATCATTTATGCCGTCTCCCACCATGGCCGTAATCCTTCCTTCCGATTGAAGCTGCCGAATTTCACCGCTCTTTCCCTCCGGAAGGATTTCCGACAGGACACGCTCGATTCCGGCTTGCCCGGCTATTGCAAGGGCCGTTTGCCGCCGGTCGCCTGTCATCATTATTACCTCGATGCCCATCTTCTTTAGAAGCGATACAGCTTCCTTTGCAGTGGGTCTGATCACGTCGGCGAACGCAATGACTCCGGCCGGCTTTCCGTCTTTCGCCACAAAGACGCATGTTTTTCCGGCATCTTCGAGCATTGCGACGACCTGGTCGAGTGGACCCGTCATCACACCTTCCGACTCGATAAACCTGCGGCTTCCGATGATGATCCTGCCGCCTCCGAGCGTTGCGCGAGAACCCATCCCGGAGACTGATACGAAATCGGAAGCGATATCCGGTCCCGCATGCGTTCCGGCTTTTCCTGTCATGGAGGCCTTTACGACGGCCTTGGCCAGAGGATGCTCCGACAGGCTCTCCACCGATGCGGCCATGCGCAAAAGATCGGCCTCGGAAAACCCTCCGGTTGCGACGATGTCGGTCACTTCAGGCTCACCCCTGGTTATGGTGCCCGTTTTATCGAATACCGCCGTGTCGATCCGGTGCGCACGCTCCAGGCTTTCGCCGCCCTTTATAAGTATCCCGTTTTCAGCGCCAAGCCCGGAGCCGACCATCACGGCTGTAGGCGTAGCCAGCCCCATCGCGCACGGGCATGAAATTATCAGCACCGAGACGAAATTAAGAAGCGCTCGGCTCAAAATGTGCCCGGGCACGGCGAAATACCAGATGATGAATGTAAAGACCGCAATGGAGATTACAGCCGGCGTGAAGATGGAAGCAACTTTGTCAGCGAATCTTTCTACGGGCGCTTTGGACCCCTGAGCCTCCTCAACAAGGCGGATGATCTGCGCGAGGGCCGTCTCAGCGCCTATCCTGGCGGCTTTAAAAACGAAACTCCCACTCTGGTTGATGGTTCCGGCAAAGACCTCATCGGCCGGCTTTTTGGAGATCGGCAGACTCTCGCCTGTAAGCATGGATTCATTTACGAAAGACTCCCCCGATATGACGATTCCATCGGTCGGTATGCGATCGCCGGGCCGAACCAAAATGGAATCGCCGCGAAGGACCTCCTCGACGGAAATGTCCATCTCGACCTCGTCCCGGATAACCCGCGCCGTTTTCGGCGTAAGTTTCATCAACTTCTTTATGGCCTCTGAAGTCCTGCCCCTGGCCTTCAATTCAAGAAACCTGCCCAGCAGAACAAGCGTCACGATCATGGCGGCGCCGTCGAAATAAACCGGCGGCTCGCTTCCGGTATTGGAAAAGAAGTGCTGGAAAATGGTTGCAAGAGTTGAATAGATGAATGAGGAAAGAGAACCTATGGCGACCAGGGTGTTCATATCCGCTGTCTTCTGGAGGGTGGCTTTAAGAGCGCCTCTAAGGAAACGGTCCCCAACCCAGAAAACCACAGGCGCACTAAGGAAGAGAAGAATGTAAAGCATCACCTGGCGGGGAATTGCGTGCAAAAGAGGGAAAAGATG
>Ga0326728_10006004_pt1 | contig 33308 bp, 27 predicted proteins | sample MB3enrmetagenome_FD_207602 | JGI IMG/M metagenome (GOLD analysis project Ga0326728, IMG submission 207602) | Lab enriched peat soil microbial communities from McLean, Ithaca, NY, United States - MB31MN | ecosystem: Environmental > Terrestrial > Soil > Wetlands > Peat | place: USA: New York... | reverse complement strand
AGTATTGGAGCGTCTCGATCTGGAGGCGCTCAAGCGCGATCTTTGGTTCCCGCTTTCAGTAGGGATGGGAGAGGCCCGGGTCGCAGCGTCCAGTCCTTGCGATCCCGAACTCCTTGAAAAGATCAAAGGAACTCTCGGCGGCCTTTCGATCCGCTTCATAGTGGCCCTTCCGTCCGATCTCACGCGTATGATCGAGCACATTCAGGACATCAATCCGGGTTTTCCGCCTTCCGCTGGAAGGACCCCACTGGCCAGGCTTCGCACCAGGCTTGCAAGCGACCGGACGGTCCTTGCTTGGTACAGGACCTCCATGGCAAAGGGACGAACGGGCCTGGCACTCTTGAGAACGGGGATTTCGTTCATCGCCATCAGTCTTACTCTGCTAAGAGTTTTCGGACTCGGCTATCTAAGCATCATCCAGGCGCCTCTTCTGCTCGTGGGTATCATCATGGCTGCTGAGGGCCTCAGTTGGTACCTGCCTACGAGGAAACTGGAACCGGGTGAAACCGGCTACCTGCCCACGCTATCCACCTTCGGGACCACCATTGCCGAGCTGAAATCGACGGAAAAAGGTCCGGTGCTCACGAGGTCTGAGCCGGTCCAGGGCGCAGAACAGCTTCGGACCCGTTGGAACAGGCTCTCTCCGGTTATGAGGCGCCGATTTTTCGCAATCGACAGGACGGACCTGGCTGAAGAGAGGACTTTCCTTGCGGCTTACAGGGTAAGGATGGCAAAGGCCCGGACCGGCCTGGCCTTTACCAGAACCGGCAACTCCTTTGCCGGCCTGGGTATCCTGCTTATCAGGCAATTTCCTCCCGGCTTGTGGACGATCTTTTATGCCGGCCTCATCTTAACGGGTCTGGTGATGTTTCTGGAAGGCGCCCGGTGGTACTTCCCCGGACGACGAGCAGGGCTCGAAAGCACTAAGACTATACGTCAAATCGAGGAGAGCACCTCCATATGGGATTTCATGTTTCGCGCTTTCAGCCGGCTCGACGACATGCCGCCCAAACTGATGGTCAAGGGGACACATGCCCCTGGCATCTGGGGGACAACCGGCCTTGCTCTGGAACGCACGCTCCTTGCCGAAAGGCGCAACGTCAAGTCAAGGCTCCGAACCACGCTTGCAAGGTCGAGGACCGGTCTCTCGTTTATCAGGACGGGAACAAGCATCTTTTCCGTCGGGCTGGGTCTGCTGGTTTATTTCGGCTGGGGGCATATTCTATGGACGCTTTTTGATTTCCTTCTGATGCTCGCCGGCCTCTTTTTGATTGCCGACGGCCTCCACTGGCACATATCCGCCGAGCGGACGAAAAGACAACTGCCTTATTGCTTCGAAGACCTGGAGATCCGCATGCCGGATTTCGGCAAGCCGACCATGTTTTGGAAAAAGGTGATATTTAGCTATGATGACAATGAATGTAACTGAATCCATGGAGGATTTTCAGGCCCTTGTGGATTGGGGGACTATTACCGCAGCTCAACTGCGCTCTTCTGGGGAAGCGGCGCAGGCCAGGGACGTGGAAGTAGAGGAGGTCCTCCGCTACGATCTCGGCATTCCACGCCGCAAACTGCTGGAAGCCCTTGCCCTGCGTTTCCGCTGCGAGTGGGTGGAGTACGACGAAAGACTTCCGGTACCTCCTGAGCTTCTTGAGGGGCTTGATCCGGCGAGGCCGTGTTCAAACCTGTGGTTTCCCGTCGCATTGGACGACGACACCGTGGTCATAGCGGCCCGCGATCCCAGCGACCCCCTGATCATCGAGGAGGTCGCAGACTGCTTGAAAGCCGAGAAATTTCGGTTTCACGTGGCCCTTGCTGAAGATATTTCCTATTTCATAGAGGATTTTCTGAACTCGCATCCCAGCCATCTTATAGGAAACGAAAGAACGGCCCTTGCGCTCTGGCGCAATACAATGGCCAGATGGAGAACGAAGCTGGCGAGCTATCGGACGGATTTCGCCAGGGTAAGGACCCAATTGAGCCTCCTGCGGGGAGGCCTGACGATGATAGTAATCGGAAGAACGCTCGTGCGCAGCGGCAGAGCAATCAATCTGGCGCCTGTCTACTGGGCGATGATGGGCGTTGGCCTGCTGCTTATTTTTCTCGGACTGCTAAGCTATCACAGGGTCAAAAAGTCCATTTTCCGCCCCCCAAAGCATGAGACTCTCGTGGAAGTCACGGCGGCAAGCCTGTACTTTCTGGAAAACTACCAGTTTGCCGAAAGGGGAGAGCCCGGCGGCAAAAACGGAAAAAAGACGATGCTGGCCCGGCTTTCGGACATGGCGCATCGCACCGTGACAATCATTGAGCCCTCGTACGACAACAAGCCGCGCTCTCAGCTCGCACACGAAAGGAACCTTTTCGCCGCGCAACGCACCATCGCGGCATGTTACCGCACCATTTACTCCCGCGCCAGGACCGGTCTTTCTTTCATTCGCACCGGGGTCTCCTTTGCAAGCGTCGGGGTTGGCCTGATCACCTATTTTGGTCTGAGTTTGCTAAACATTGTCGATGCATTTATAATTTTGGCTGGCCTGCTGATGGTCGTTGACGGTATATTATGGTCATGGCCGGTGAGAAAAGAGAACTACGAGGCCCTGAAGTGCGCGGTGTCTTTCTAGCTCGTTCCCGTCCCGATTCTTCGACGCCGAAAAAATCCCTGTACGCCCTGGCGCTCCACCATGCGTTTATGTTGACCGCATTCATGATCGTTCAGCATGATTTCTCACCACGAAGTTTGCCACGGACCCCGATCCTGGGATGAAAATATCTCGCGGAGCGTGGATGGGACAATTGTCTGATGAGAACCATATTTTCCGGTGAACCATTGCCGCAAATCCGCACGGTGGAAGATTTATGAAGCTAGTTCACAAAATAACGATCGTCAATTTCATCAATATTTTGTTGATAGCCCTGACCGGCTTTTTTGCCTACCGCAGCCTGGACCAGGTGCTGACAAAACTCAGGTTCATGGAAATCGCCGAAGACCTCAATTCATCTTTTCTCGAGATGAGGCTCGCGGAAAAAAATTATTTCCTCTACGGAGACAGATCGGCCCTCCCGGAAATCGAAAAGAAAATGAGCGCTGTCTTTTACGCCATCGATGCTTCCAGGCCGGATATCCTTCGAGCGATCGGCGAGAGCAAAACAGTCCAACTGGAATCAAGCCTTGCTAGTTACCGGCAGGCCCTTGAGAAGGCCCAAGTAGGCGACATGGCCGTGCAGACCAGTGTTCGGGAGGCCGGCCAAAAGCTGGGAGAATTTACAAATTATATCACAGTCACTGAGAGAGCAGAGGTGAGCCGAATCATCGCAGGCTCAAAGAGGGGACTCGCTTTCTCTCTGGCGTTCATCCTCCTTTCCGCGGTCGGCATCACCCACCTTATGTCCTTCAGGGTCCTCAGTTCTCTCAAACGCATAGAAAAGGCGACATGTTACATATCCGACGGCGATTTCAGCAAAATCGAACCTGACACGTCCCGGGATGAATGCGGCCTCGCTATTTCTGCGCTCGTTTCAATGGCTCAAGAACTCCGGAACCGGGAAGAGCAGGTCATCGAGGCAAGGAAACTGGCTTCAATCGGGATACTTATCGCGGGCGTGGCCCACGAGGTCGGAAACCCGCTCAATAATATCTCAATGCTGGCGCAAAACTTTATCGACCTCTATGATGGCATGGGCCGTAACGAACATATAGAATACGTGAAAAGAATCGAGGAGGAAGCCGAACGCATTCAGCGGATAGTCAAAGATCTGCTCGATTTTGCCAAACCCAAGAAACCCGACCTCAAGGAGACCTTCATCAACAATGTGGTCCATAAAAGCATGCGCCTTGTCCACAACATGATCTGTATCTGCAATATCGACGCGCAGCTTGATCTGGGTGAGGATTTACCTTCAGTCTATATAGACGAACACCAGATCCAGGGGGTGCTGATCAACCTGCTCACCAATGCGCTTCACGCTGCATCGCCTGGAGACCGGCTGCGCCTTTCAACCCGTTTTAACCGCAACACCGACCGCTTGGAAGTGGAGGTGGAGGATTCCGGGAAAGGAATAGCCCCCGAAATGCTGCCCCACATTTTCGATCCTTTCTTTACTACAAAAGGGGCAAGCGGAACCGGACTGGGTTTATTTGTCAGCTATGGAATCATTAAGAATCATAAGGGAGACTTGAGGGTGAGAAGCGAGCCGGGGGTAGGGACCTGCTTCACCATAGAACTCCCCGTTTACAAACAGACCGATAGGAGCGAGCAATGTCTGGTTTCAGGGTTATAGTAATTGACGACGAGAGGATTGTTGGGCAGATGATTAAAGCTTCCATGGAGCCGGACGGCTACAAAGTAGAAACCTTTCTGAATGCGGAACCTGCCTTTGCGCGGCTCAGAGAGGAAAAATTCGATGTGGTGATCACTGACCTCAAGATGAAAGGCATCGATGGGATGGAAGTCCTGCGGACTATCAAAACCGCATACCCGGAGATCAAAGTTGTAATGATAACAGCCTTTGCGAGCCTGGATTCCGCAGTTGAAGCCATGAAGAGCAAGGTGGACGGTTTTTTCGCCAAACCGGTGAAGATAAAAGATCTGAAAGAGTGCGTCCAAAAGCTTCTAAATCCGGCTGATACGACGGCGTGCTGAAAGCGGCGGGGCCGCACACCGGGATTGCCAAGCCGGCTATTTTTTCAATCCTCACACTTCTGCTCGAAGGGCGGGAAACAATCGGTACTGCATCGTACAGGGGCGGGCCTGGCGCCCGCCTCTGTACGGCACTATGAAAGATTGCAGGCCGGCAGCCTGAAAATATTTTGAGACGCTATTTTCGGATCATGGAATTACGGCCTGGATGTAGCCGGCATCTCCAGTCCGGTGATCGACCACCAGGAATGCAGCCTTTTTATTGGGCTGCAGCGCCGCAACCGCTGCCCCTAATTCTTCCTGATTCGCAATGGTCTGCGTGTTTATCTGAAGGATTATGTCCCCCGGCTCCAGGCCAGCCTTGCCCAGAGGGCCCTTGAGATTCACTTTGACCACCTCTACGCCCTGTCCGGCCTCAATACCATACTTCTTGGCCTGCTCGGGAGTAACAGGCTGCACGACGATTCCCAACCTCTCCTGGGCAGAGCTCGACAGCAGCTTCTCCTGCTCCTGTTCGCTTCCTATTCTTACCTGTATTTGAAGTTTTTTCCCGTCGCGCATCACGGTCATGGTAACTGTCTGCCCGACTGAGGCAATTCCCACGGAGTTCCTGAGACTGGAAGCGTAAGGAACTTCCTTTCCTTCGTAATCCACGATCAGGTCGCCTTTCTTAAAGCCGGCGTTATAGGCTGGACTGTCCTTGATCAAGTCTGCAACGAGCGCTCCCTTGGTTGAGGTCAGGCCAAAACCTTCGGCAAGTTCAGGCGTGAGGCTCTGCAGGCTAAGTCCAATATAGCCTCGGACGACCTTTCCATTTGCGATCAGTTGCTCTTAGAAGGGGGCCTCCACCTGATTGTGTTATCGCCTGTCAATTCGGGACAAGCCGGTCTTAACCTCCATGGGCATTGAACGAGAAATACAATTTTAATTCCGCATGTCCTGCCAACCGGACCGCAGAGGGGAATTGACGCCCAGCTTTAGCGCGCGCCGGCGGAGTGCTTAGCTTACATATTAAAATTGAAGCCAGGGAACTCGGTAAATTAGAGTTTCCGGATGGACGCAGGCCGAGGGAATTTACCAATATGGAATTTCACAATGATATCTGAATTTCTGCATGACTTCCGAAATCTGGCCTCTCCTTACTGGAGATCCGACGAGAAATGGAAAGCACGTGCACTGCTTGGCGCAATAATAGCGTTGAACCTGGGGATGGTCTATATTCAGGTCCTGGTAAACGAATGGATCAGGGAGTTCTATAACGTCCTCCAGAGCCTGGACAAGGCCAAGTTTGCTGCTGAAATCCTTCGTTTTTGTCTGCTGGCGGGTGCATATATCGCACAGGCGGTTTATATGCTCTACCTCAGTCAAATGCTGCAAATCCGATGGAGAAAATGGCTTACAGACAAATACTTGCGTGACTGGCTCACACACCAGGCATATTATCGAATCAATTTCGCCGCCCCCGTAACCGATAACCCCGACCAACGAATAAGCGAGGACATCAATTCATATATAGAGCTGATGATCAATCTTGGGACAAACCTCTTGAGTTCGGTGGCAACCCTTGTATCCTTCCTTGGCATCCTCTGGATATTGTCGGGAACACTCATTATTCCCTTCGCCAATCATGCCATCAAACTCCCTGGATACATGGTTTGGGCCGCGCTGTTTTATGCCGTTCTCGGCACCTGGCTCACCATGCGTATCGGGAATCCTCTTATCCTCCTCAATTTCAATCAGCAAAGGTTTGAAGCGGATTTTCGCTTCAGCATGGTCAGGGTTCGCGAGAATAGCGAACAGGTTGCGCTGTACGGAGGTGAGCAGCAGGAACAGGCACATCTGCTGGATCGCTTCAATATCTTGATGGATAATTTTTGGAAAATTATGAGGCGGCAAAAGCGCCTTTCCTGGTTAACCAACACCTATAGTCAAGCAGCAGTCGTCTTCCCTGTGATAATGGCAGCCCCTCGTTTTTTCGCCGGTCAGATGGACCTGGGCGGACTCATGCAGACGGTGGGTGCATTCGCAGCGGTCCAGGGCGCTCTTTCCTATCTTGTTACAAGTTACACGACGATAGCCAAATGGCGCGCTGTAATAGACCGCCTGGTCGGTTTTTCCCGAACACTGGATATGCTGCAAAGCTCCGGGTCCTTGAAGCCCACCGAGCGTATCCACAGTCCCGAGCAGGTGATAAGGATCGACTCTCTGAGTGTTTTCCTCCCAAATGGGAATGCTCTGTTTCGAGATCTCAAACTCAATATTGCACCGGGAACTCATCTTCTTATCACCGGACCATCCGGTAGTGGAAAGAGTACCCTGATTCGGTCTCTGGCGGGCATCTGGCCTTTTTGTCAGGGTAATATTTCCTTGCCGGACATGTCGTCGATAATGTTCCTGCCTCAAAAACCCTACCTACCCCTCGGGACCCTGCGCAACGCGCTGTGTTACCCGCATTCGGACGGTTATCGGCCGGAAGAGCTGGAAAAAGTGCTGGAAGAATGCGGGCTGGGGCACCTTGCAGCCTCGCTGGAGAAAGATGAGGACTGGTCTCATGTACTCTCTCTCGGCGAACAGCAGCGCCTCGCGTTTTCAAGGGTATTTCTTGTCAAGCCGGACTTCATATTTCTCGACGAGGCAACGGCATCGCTCGATGAAAAGTCCGAGGCGGCCCTGTACGAACTGCTTGAGACTAAATTTCCGCACTCGGCGGTGACGAGCGTAGGACACCGCAGCACCCTGATCACATGGCATTGCGAAAGGTTGACATTCGAAGGGGACGCCAAATGGGTAAAATCCGCGCTGGAAAGAGAGTGCAGAGGACCTCATCAAAGTTTCTGAGGATATTCGACGGGGTGGGAACGGTATTGCGGGAGCAGACGGAATAATCTGCAATCCCCTATGCTTTATTGCGCTGCAACGCGTGAGGAAAGATAATCTTCAAGTTTAACGAAGCGGTACCCTCGATTCCTAAGCTCCCGGACTATTTTGGGTAACGCCTCACCCGTATGGTATCCACGTCCATTGATGTGGAAGATCAGAATACTTCCCGGCTGGACCTTCGATAAAACCCAAGCGGACATCTTCTCAGCCGTAAGGTTTCGGGCAGGATCTCCGCTGGGGAAAGACCAGTGAACGACGGCGTATCCTAAACTCTCCACAAGGTCCAGGGCCTCGGGACTATAGTTGCCGGCAGGAAATCTGAAGAAAATGGGCCTGCTTCCCGTAATGTCTTCAATTATTTCTTGATTCTCGATTACCTCGAGGTATATTTTGCTCGCTGGTAATGTTTCCATATGGTTAATGTGACTAAGAGAGTGGTTTTGTATGCTGATCAGATCATTTTTTGCTAATTCAGCCAGGTCGGAGAAATTTCTTTTCGCAAACTTGCCACTCACAAATATGGTGAAAGGGAGTTTTTCATCGACCAGGTAGTTAAGAATCTTGACATCGAGGTAAGACGGTGTCTTGGTTTCGCAACCATCAAACGTGAGACAGACGACCTTTTCTTTTGTTCCAAGGTTTGTAATTACCTCACCAGCACATGGGACAGTCACCACTAACAGTAGAATGCAGGCGACCAGCATCTCTATATAGTGCTGATATGCACCTGTGCGTGAGCAATTCAAAATTTCTCTCCTTTAGGAACCTTACGAATGCGATCGGAATTATGGCGAGACTTTTCTCCGCTGCGTGTTGCCTGGTTTCCAACCACCATCTTCTTTAACACAGTTCAGCGCTATTTCCCAGGCCGATGACTTCGTGGAGTTCTTCCTCAACCTCTTATATAACTCAATGCTCCGCGAGGTTTAAGTGCTTCTTCTCAGCGGTGTCCTCCGCCTCCGCCACCGCCACCTCTGCCGCCTCCTCCGAAGCCGCCGCCACCAAAACCGCCGCTTCCGAAGCCGCCACCACCGAAAAAGCCGCCTCCAGACCCGCCGCGATATCCGCCGCCGGTAGAGAAGTGCTCTGACGGAGCGCTGCCGGACGTCCGCCCGCTGTGGGAAGAGGACCCGGAATCGGCGTCACGGCTTAATCCGGGACTGGACGAGAACCTGTCCATATCTCGCGCGGACCCTGAAGATGTGAGGTTTCGCGACGCTGATGTGTCCGCCGTGTTTGACCTTGCCCCGGTTTGCTGGGTTGCCGTTGCGTTTGCGCCGGCACGCGCAGTCGCACTGATCCTGCTTACCGTGCCGTTTGCATTTGTTACATGATTAGTAATTTGGTGGTTATGATGGCGCCTGTCGAAATCGACCAGGATGAAGAAGCCTCCGAACCCGTATCCGTCCCACCAGAATTGGTCCGGGACCCAGTCATAGAGATAGGAGTATTCCCAGGGGGGCTGATAATAAGTCACGACAGGGGGCTCGTTAGCGTAATAGTAATCGTCAATAACATAGGGTTCCACATATTCGGAACCTTTCGGAGGAGGAGCGGCGGAGCTTGGCTGGTATCCGGAACCGGACCCATAATTGTATTTTTCGCCGGCCACTTTGACCGGAAGATTCATTGCGATGCTCACTTTATCCACTACGCCGGCCGCATCCGTTTCTGAAATCCGCAAATTTCCCGAGGATGCCGATCTTGCTGCGCTGTCTCTAACTTCGGCAATAATATCGGGCGTCATCGGATAGTCGGCAATCCATCCATTTCGAGGCGTGATGTTGATCGAACCCAGACGGTGTTCTGCTGCCGCTTCATCTTGCGACGAGGTCAAATTAAGGGCAGTCGCCAACTCTACGGCAAATTCACCTTCCCTTACCGGGGGTTGTTCAATAGGAGGGGGCCCGGAGGGTGAACTTTTTGCGTTCACCGAGGCAGTATATAGAGCCGAAACCAGACTTGCGGCAAGAAATATTAACAGTATTGTTTTCATTCAGGTACTCCTTCGCGAAGGACTGGGCGTACGTTGACAGCCCATAGTAAATATAATCATTCTGAGTACCTATCGCGATTCTCATAATAATATCCAAATAATAATATTGCTTAGAATGAGTCGTAAGTCACTTAGATATCGGCTAGTTTCTGCCAGAATACGCTCCGGTTCAGCCGAAGGCGCGATCAACCTTCTGATCCGCTCGTGGGGCGGCGTCATGTACGCCTCCACGCGACCCCGTTCCAGGTAGCGGCTATAGGGCTTAATGAATAGGAACCGCGATAGTTATGCCCCGGGATCTTCTCGCTCCGCGAGGTATCCGGGCCTTCCGACGTTTCCGGACAAAGACTGATCGATCATTGAGTATTGATTGCCGGGATTGTGAGAAACTCGAGGGCGAAATCGATCTCTTTGGTGGAGACAGGTCTTGGGCGGGAGAACAAATTCACGTCTAAATGGGCAATAATTAACGGCCCAAGCGGATCAACTTGCAACCCGGTAGGGATGTTCATGTGCGGGCAAGTCTATCGGGATTTCAACCCGAAAAGTGATTCCTTTTCCGGGATTGTCGGAAATCTCTATATGACCCTGGTGAGCCTCGATAATCTTCTTGACAATAGCGAGCCCCAGGCCGGTGCCTTCCTTCTTGCTCGTATAGAAAGGGGAAAAGATTTCCTGCCTTTTATCGGGCGGAATGCCGCAGCCGTAATCAATCACATTTATCAAGAGGTTTTCTCCCTTTGTATCACATCCGATTATAACGTCCTCACCCACCTGTGAAGCTTGTATGGCGTTTGTCAAAAGGTTTATGAGCACCTGCTTCATCCTCATGAAGTCCAGATAGGCTACGGTAGGTGTACCGGAATCGAGACGGCTGCAAAGCTTTATTTTTTTCTCTTTAGCCATGGGGGCAACTATTGCGAGGCACTCATCCAAAAGCTGGCCCATATCGCCCTTTGAACACTCAAGTTCCAACGGACGCGAAAAGTCAAGCATACTCTTCACCATGTTTTCCATCCGCTGGGTTTCCTTGACTACGATTTCCAGCAGGTTTTGGACGGGGCTGCCGGCGTTGATGCGCTTTTGAGCCAAGCATGCAAAGCCGCCGATTGCGATAAGCGGGGTCTTCATATCGTGGGCTACAGCGGCCATCGCCCGCCCCATTGCTGCGAGACTCTCGGATTCCCGCAAATCTTTTTCCGCTTTTTCACGCTGAATGATTTTCCACATTCCATCCATCAGGAGCGTGAGCTGCCGGGCATCTGAGAGGTCATATTCCGTCGCTTTGTTTCCTGCGCCTGCAATGGCTACAATGCGGTCATTTTCAAATACCGGGACGATCAAGATACGGGCAACGGTAAGGTTAGTTTCCAGGAAAGCTCCGGAGCCGGGATCGGGACCCGGGTAGTCGTTTATGACTACGACTCTCCTTTCTCGTATCGCGTCTGCGAAAACATCCGCTTTTCCAACCTCTATTTGAATGGGAGATCCCCCGGCCGATCCCTGCCATGGGGTTTCCTGCCAGCTATGAACAGTCAAAACCGTCTCGGCTTCGTCCAGAAATCCGATCCAGCCGACTTCACTTTTAGTAAGCCTCACCAACTGTTCCAGGGCGAACCGGGTGGTCTGATATGTTGAGGAATCAGTCATTTGGCTTAACTGCCACAATGCCTCGAGGCGTGCTTCATCAAATCGCCGCATCTCCTCTACCTGCTTGCGCTCCGCAATCTCTGCGCTCAGTGCCTCTTCCCTCAGCTTTCGCGCGGTGATGTTCATTGCAGCATGGACCACGTTGGTTACTTTCCCGGAGGAGTCCTTGATAGGGTTGGAGGAAACCATCCACGTCCTCCCATCGGCTTTTGCTATCTCTCCTTCGTGGGGTTCCCCTGTTTGCAGGGCCTTGACTACTGTGCATCCCGTGCAAGGTTCTGACAGACCATGGATAGCTTCGTAGCACTTTTTCCCTTTCAACTCCTCGGGTGTCAAGCTGAAGACCTGCTCGGTCGCTGAATTTGTCCAGATTATCCGCATCTCCGGGTCAAGGTATTCAACAGCCACGTATCTCAGGCTGTCCAGGATTGCCGCTTTGTCCTGCTCCGATTTCCTAAGGGCGTCCTCAGCGGTCTTTCGGGCGGTAATATCGGTGCCGATACCAAGTACTCCGCACACTTTACCCGCTTCATCAAAGAGAGCTTTATTGGCCCACATTACCCAGACCCGATCACCGTTCTTGCGCATATTTTCATTTTCATACCTTGCGCAGTGATCGGGATTATGAACGACGTCCTCTATGAGCGCCCTGAGGTCCTGTCCGGCTGAATTTGTTTCAGGCACAATGGTGCCGACGATATGGCGTCCGAGGATCTCCTCGTCGGTATAGTCGAAAAATTTCTGCGCAAATTCATTGACAAATGTGATTGTCCCGTCAAGATTCAGCTTTATGATGCTACAGTTGGCATTTACCACCAGCTCCCGGTATTTTTCCTCGCTTCTGCGAAGCGCTTTTTCCCGGTTGCCGATCTCTTCGGCCATCGCATTAAAAGAAGAAGAGAGGTCCTGAAGTTCCGCCGAACCCTTGAAGTCAAACCGTTGGATTGGCTCCCCCCGTCCAAGAGCCAGAGCATAATCACGAAGCCGCATGATTGGGTCGATAATGCCGCGTGAGAGAAAAAATGCGCGAACGAAGATAACTGCCGTAAGGAGCAGGAAAAGGCCTGACATATGGAGGGCCTGCGATCTGATAGGCGCTATCGTTGCGCTCTCGGACCGGCTGACGCATACAACCCAGTTGTTGAAGCGACTCGGAGTACAGGTAACGATCCGCTCCTCTCCAGTGTAAAGGCTCGGGAAGATGCCGGTCATTTTCTTGCCTTCCAGGGCCTGTCTGATGGCCGGGCGTCTCTTCAGAAGATCACGATCTTCCCATTTCAATTCTTTTTGCGGGTAACGATCCACCAGCATTCCACTGCCGTCTATGATGCTTATCTGGCCTTTTTCGGAGAGGTGAAGCCCTAATATACCCTTTAGCTTTTCAGCCCTCACTGCGGCGGCGACAATGCCAAGCAGCCTGCCTTCCCCATCCCGGATACCCCGGCCTATAAAGAAGACCGGTTTATCCGTACCGCGTGACAGCAGGTCGCTGACGCTCCACTCGCCCCCGGCACTGATAGCGTGGACAAACGGCTGGCCGGCTAAGTCCTCGTCAATTACCCCCGGCATATCTGATGCTATGATGCGGCCCTGGGGGTTGACCCAGGCAAAGTAACGAATTGAGGGCAAGGCGGCCTTGTTGGCCTCGAGTATACGGTTTATCTGCTCGGAGGAGAAATCCGGGGGCATGGATGTAAGGTTTATGCCGATGGCCAATTCCTGGTGGACGACATCCTGAACGAACATATTGAGTGTGCCCGCGACTGCCCGGGCAAGCTCCAGATTGCCCCGGAACTCGTTTGCCTGCCTGCTCTGAAGTCGTTCATACAGATATCCGGCCTGAAGCAAAAGCACCGCAACAAACGTAGTGAATATGAGACAGTACAATTTGCTCCGAATGGTTGGGAGCCATCGATTAAAAAGCACAATCAATCCTGCGTTGCTGTCAAATGTTGATAGATTTTCTCGATTCCCCGAATTTGCCGGATAGATGGCGCTTATAACATTTACTTGGAGTGGAGAAAAGGGATATGCGCAGGCGGAAGGCAAGATTATGAGCTATGCAGTCTCCAATCTTTGAAAAGTAACACAAATGTAACAATAATGATCCGGTCAAAGAGGTTTTGATAGACAACCTGACCTTCCCATCAACTGCATCGCCGTTTTTTTCTATGTTTTGCTTTGAGAAATAATCCAGGAATTTTCAGGATTCCCATTTCATGATTCAGCAGGCAAACTGCAAATGAAATGACAATTCCATATTGGCCACGTGTGTCCAATATGCGACGTGTTCCTGCATCACCCGGGCTTCAGCTTCTGTCATATCCCGGGCAAAGGCCGGTCTTGGCGGAATAAGCTGACGTAGGAAAAAGCCCATGTTTCGTTTTCGATAATTTCCCATGGGTACTGCCTGAGCTTCGTTCCCGCTTTGAGGCAAACAGTTCGCAATCTGAAACGATGGCGCAGTCGACTTCTATGACGACTGTGAAATTACATCCTCTCTTCGGATAGCCCTAGGCATGAAACGCGGGTTTGGTAGTCCAACCGGCGATTGCTTCTGTTATTGGTTACAAAAAAGGGGAAGGCCATAAGGGGTTTCCTTATGGCCTTCTGAAACAGAGGAGACTCGTAAAACCGATGAAGTCCGAGAAAGACTTTCCACCACTAACGGGAATGCAGATCGAGCATTGGAATCAACTTGGTCATAGGAGTTTCAGCATCCGTTCGAGTTTGAGCATGGAGATAATTTCAGAGCGCGAGCATGAACTGGGCCTGGATAAGATCAACTTGAATTCTCTTTTCAGCGTCCACCTTTCTTAGGAAATGCGAGCTTCAGCACGATTCGAATGTTACTTCCAAGTTCGGTTTCTAAGAGTTCCCTGTATAAATGTGGAGACGGGCACACCCTCAAGTTCAGTTTCCGGCAGCCACTCACCCTTCCTGGAATTCGGCGGCCCTTGTGCAGGCAGAATGCAAAGCAGCTTCAAAATCAACGAGGTCAAAGGGCTTCTTCAGGAACGTTTCGAATTCCACTCGATCCAGATCTTCAGCTATAGCTTGGAAATCGTATTCAGAAAGAACAATCGCAGAGGTCTCGGGAGCAATGAGCTTGAGCTTTTCAATAAGAGAGGGGCCATTCGCATCCGGAAGATGATATTCGAGAATGACAACATGAGGCGGCACTTTTTGAGCAAGATTAAGGGCTTGACTAGCTGTTGAACAACTGTCAAAAGCATATCCGGCCTGATCCAGGAATTTTTCCAAAGAGCGTCTCAACGAAGCGTCATCTTCGACAAGGAGCACAAGATTTTCAACACGCACATTCGCCTCCGCCTGTTCCTTAGAGCAAGTAGCGTGCCACGATAGCTGGATCATCAAGATAGAAGCCAGAAGCGCATTTAGGGGACTGGCTCTTTGACGAGGTGCAAGCCTTGTTTGGATAATATTCTACACCTTTTCAGGTTACTGGTCCCCGGAATGCTCGGTCTGTCTTTGGAAAATCAATTAATTCAAGGTTTTAGATCTAATATGTAGAATATTCTTCATAAAAGGAAGGTATTGGAGCATTTTGTTCAATCCGAATAGTGTGAACGGAGAAAGAGGTACTCGCGCATTTTTTTCAATTCTCTCCTCTCCCTCGACTCTTGGAAATTGCACCAGGAAAACTGACCTGCGCGGTCTTGACTCCGTGTCTCCATCTCCTTACATGCACTTCCAGAGCAATTCACGTTGCAAATCTGCGCAATTAATTACTCAACTACAGGGAGAGAAATCATGGAAAGAACCGTGACCATGCACGGAAACCCGCTCACGCTGGCGGGAACGGCATTGAAGGTGGGTGATAAAGCCCCGGATTTCAAAGTGGCGGATAACAGCCTCGCCAAGACTGGACTTACTTCCTATAAAGGCAAGGTAGTGGTCATTTCGGCTGTGCCCTCTCTGGACACTCCCGTCTGCGATGTCGAAACGCGCCGCTTCAACGTGGAAGCGGGGAAATTGGGGGATGATGTAGCCGTGCTCACCATCAGCATGGATCTTCCCTTTGCCCAGAAAAGGTGGTGCGGCGCCGCGGGGGTCTCTCATGTGACGACCTTGTCCGACTACATGGACGCAAATTTTGGCTTGGCCTACGGAGTACTGATCGCGGATCTACGTCTGCTGGCGAGGGCCGTTTTCGTGATCGACAAGGGCAACACGATCAGGCATATCGAGATCGTAAGCGAAATCACGAAGGAACCCGACTACGAGGCTTGCCTGAAAGCCGTTGGGGCTTGCCTGAAGTAGCCGGAGTAGGTCTTATCGCGCAAGCGAGGCCGATTTAATTTGGTGCTTACGTTGTTCCGGGGTGTGGGGAGGTACAGGGTACTCTCCCCACATGTCGTTTGTATTCGCATGACTAAAACAGGAATTGAGGGATTTGGGGATTGAGGGATTTGGTTTGAATCACCAATTTCTCAAGCCGGCATTCCTTGATTTCGGTATCCTACTTTTTAAATACAAGCCATCGAAGACTATCTACGCGATTCCTAGCGAGCAGCAACGTCCGGTTTTGCATCGCCGGGCTTCTGCTCGCCTTCTTCGGCGATCTTCTTTTGTTGCTCTTCTTCCCCGGAACTGCCTATTGCCTTCTTGAATTCACTGATGCCTTTTCCGAGACCGCTTCCGAGTTCGGGCAGCTTTTTGCCCCCGACCATAATGACAACCCCGAGGAGCAGGAGGAGCATTTCGGTTGGATTTAACACATTACGCCTCCATCTTTATAATCTTACATAGCCATGCAAGCCGCTCAAAAGGAATTTTACCCCCAAAAGGGATGAATAGGACAAACCCAACACCGATCAGGGATAACCTGGCGAATCCTGCTGCCTTCCAGCCTTTCATCGTGCGCGTGCCACGGGCAGGCATAAGCTTGCAGGAGATTACAGATGGAACTTTGCGGGTGTGTGACGGGAAAATGTTTTTTGGGTTACGGATCTGGACATGCTCTTCACGAGGCTTTGTCCATGAACACAATAAGAACTGTGAAAAATGATGAGGAACCCCGTTCAATAAAGGCCATATTGCAGATCAATACCCTTCCATCGGTACCCGGTATAATTCCCCGCTGGATTCGTCAGAGGCGCTTAGGTGATAGCGCCTGTCGCCATTTTTGTCTTCATTGAAATGTCGCTTTTTCGCCACGGTTCTGAAACATCTTCATGGTAGCGTCTCTCTCAGCTTTTCAGGGTGGGACCTGACCGGTTTGCTTGTTTTTGCAGGAACCGGAGCGGCTGGGGGTTTTTGCCCATTCCGGATTTTTCTTTGGCCTGCAGGGGAACTCATCTTCGAAGAGCGACATCTTTTTTTACTTTTTTTCAATTTAAATGAAGAAAAGCCAAACCCATCGTGAGGTGGGGACGGAAAGCCTGCGGGTCCTGCTTTAGCTGGATAGCCGGGTTGCCTCTTCGAAAGGCAGCTCGGCTTTTTTTGTGACATTTTGCCCTCCGGGTTACGGCATCAAAAGAGTCAGAAACAGAAGCCGAGTGGAAGTGCTTCTGTTTCGGGGTTCTTTGTTCCAGTCTGAAAATGTTCCCGGGGTCCATCCGAGAGGGGGTGAGGACTAGGACAGAGGGGTACTTTCAAAGATAGGGACTGCCACTGATCAACTCATATCGTTGCTTTTTCCGGTCGGTTTGAAGGAGCGTAGAAGACCTGCAGCAATCCCTGAAATCTCCGATCTGAAACGTGAAAAAGTCTGCTGAAACTCAAGAGGAGGTAAGAGCATGAAAAGAAGAGATTTTTTAAAATACGGTTCGACCGGCGTAGCCGGCCTGGCCCTTGGTGGATTGACACGCACACCGCTTTTTAGAATCGGCAATGTTTTTGCTTGCTCGGAAAATGCATGGAAATTCGGCGTTATGGGGGACACTCAGTGGACCCTGCACCCCGGCAATTCCTCAACTGAAACCCTCGCCCAAGACCCCAGCGGGCTAAATCCAAACAGTGTGTCTGTTTCGATAATCAACCAGGTCGATGCGCAATTCGTAAATCTTGGCGTTAAGTTTGTGATCCAGGTAGGCGACCTGACCGACTGTGGCACGACGGCCGCCATCGCAACCCGCGCCCTTGCCGCCCAGACCAATCTGTATCCTCACAATATCGGCTTCTTTCCGATCCGCGGCAACCACGAGACCTACGGCGGCGAATATGGCGACTTAAACTTATACGCTATTCCGGCTATCCAGGAAAACTTCCCGCAGACGCGCGGCCTGGGGGCCACATGGGATGCCTTCAACTTCAACAGCCCGACCCACATCAGCACGGACCTCGACGGAGTGAGCTATTCCTTCGATTATGGCCGCCGAGGCAACAGCGCGCGTTTCCTCATGCTCGACACGTGGGCTACGCAGAACAGCAACCCCCAAAGCGCCGCCCTCCCCACCGGCAGCGTTAACGCGGATGGTTACTCCTACGGTTACACCGTCGAGCAGCAGCAACCTTGGATCAGTCAGCAACTCGATATCCTGACCCGCCCCACGGACCACGCTTTCATCTTCACGCACCAGCCGCTCATGGCCGAAAGCCATCAGGATACTATGTTCAGCGGCTACACGAATGCTAACCCTGCCTGGCAGAACGCTTACTACTCCAGCGTCATGAAAAATGGAGTCAGGTATTGCATCGCCGGTCACGACCACATACATCAGCGATCCATTATCGCCAGTCCAGATGGCAGCTCGAAAGTCCAGGAGCTTATTTGCGCTTCGTGCAGCAGTAAATTCTACACGCCAACAGCCTTGGCCGACCCCAACTGGTTCGGCCAAAAATCCCGTGAGACCTCGGTTTCTCAGGAATTGTACACAGTCGGCTTTTACATCTTCACCGTGGATGGCCCGCTCGTGACCGTCGATTTCTATTCCGACGACAATGGCCAATGGAGTTCGAACGCGAGCTATCCGTCCGGGGGATCTGGTGCAGGAACCCTAACCACCCCCATTTTCGATTTCGTCAAGAAGGAGACCTGGGGTTACAGCCTGAACGGAGCGGAATACCTCGTAAATGAAGGATCAGGCGGCACGACGACGCAGTTCAAATTCGGCAAAACGACTGCCCAACTCTTTAAGAGCAGCAGTGCTACGGACGAGACCGGGCGATCCCTAACCAAGGCTGTGGATGCCTACTGGGCACATAAGCCGGCCCAAACCGGCGCCATCAGCGACATACTGACCCTGTTGGGTGCGATGGATGTGGGCCCCGTTCTAGGCGGCGCTCCGAGCGATACGTTCACTCTGTCCATGTCGTACGACCCCTCGGAAACGCTGAGACGCGAGCACATCAACCATGGGCGTATGATTACATTGAGCACCATTAATGAGAGAGGCCACTGGGTGAACGCGGTGGACGAAAATATAGGCGGCACCAAAAATTTCGTTTTTGGCCCCTGGAACGCGTCCTACCCGCTTGGCACTTATGGTGTTGACCCCACAACAAAGACCGCCTGGGCGGTCCTCAATTACAACGGTGATTTCGCGGTCGTCAAGAAAGGGCGCTAGCTTTAACTCACAGGCGATAATGACCCGTCCGAACAGTGAGGCAACACCACATACGGCAAAGCCCGGGCGTTTTCGTCCGGGCTTTGTTGTGGGCGGCAAGGAAATTTACCGGGTTCCGGGTCTTTTACCAAGCGTTTCCCCATCAGATCAAGTGCGCCTCGCGGGGCGTCGAGCGGCAATGCTGCATGGGTGGAGTTTATCCCCGGCCGGTCTTGAACGCAACTTAAGTATCAATGGATTTCCATGGGGTTCTCGGGGCTAAAAATGGGAGCCGGTTTTGTGAAAATATCATGAAAGACAGGCAGGTTGATACTTTGAGGGTTGCTCTCTTTTTTTAAGCTCACTATTTCGGAATAAATACCCATAATCTTCGTTTTTAATTCCTGAATTGTATCTTCCTCATCCGGCTTATTCTCAATTGCGATGTATAAATTACACAGCATCTCGATCTGATTATGGAGATAGACCAGCTCTGAGGTCGTATTCATAACTTTAATCCTCTATCCTCCCATATAATCAAGCGCATCGTCTTTGTAAATAATGTCAATAACGTATTTGTCCGGTAGGTGATAAGTATGTTTCACCTACATACCGGCGCATGGTTCTAGAGCGCACCAGGTTTTATGGCGGAAATGGCGGATTGGATAGAATCCAGTTTCGACTGCGGGCTGAATTTCCCAGAGTGGGTGCAGCGAAACGCCTGAAATGGGAGAATGGGAAGAGACCAGTTCTAACTGTAGACGTAAATGCGTTTAATATTAATTGTTAGGCGATAACGGTCGTGTTATGTTTTAAGCCAAGGAGTAATAAGGCCTTCGCCAGAAAGTGTCGTTCACTGCCTGGGTGCTACAACACATGGTGCAACTCTATCAATACCGCATGTTCTGATTACAAATACTCTGGCTTCCGATTAAAAAATACTCAGTCCAATTTATTTATTTCTCTCAACTCAGTGCCTACCGTACTGGAAGTGCAGGGACCTGGCTGATAGTCTTGCTCAACGATGTCTTCAATAACGAGGTAAGTAATGTTTTTCAATGACCACCTGTTAAGCCTACCCAATTCAAGTGTCTACCGTAAAGAATGGAGATCAACAGGGCTCTTCTTAGTAGGGCGGCTTATTCTGACGTACCACGTTTCTTCCTGGCTTAACGATTGAGCGAGTGTGCCACGTCTGAAAGGGACAATTCCCTTCACCTGCCAAAATACTGAATAAGGAGAAAGAATATGAGAACAAAAAGTTTGTGCCTGTTGTGCTGTGCAGTTTTTGTTGTGCTTACGGGAATACCGGCGCTCGCCCATTTTGACCACCATCATCAGCAGCAGGCGATCATCCCGAATCTTCCAGCGACTCCAACGCATTCCATTACGACCGTTCCCCCCAATGGGGACGTCAACCCTTACGGCGTTGCCTTTGTTCCATGGGGATTTCCTTCGGGTGGGCCGCTTCAGCCCGGCGACATTCTCGTGTCAAACTTTAACAACTTTAACAATCTCCAAGGGACCGGCACCACCATCGTGCATATCGATCCAGCCACCAGTACACAGTCACTTTTCTTTCAGGGACAAACGGGGCTGGGACTCACGACTGCGCTTGGAATTTTGAAGAGAGGGTTCGTGCTGGTCGGAAATGTCCCGTCTACCAATGGGCTTGGCGTATGTACTCAAAGCGGTGACCTGGAACAGGGGGTTGAGCAAGGCTCACTCATAATTCTGGATAAAAACGGAAACCTGGTAAAGACCCTGAGCAACGCAGAGTTTCTCGACGGCCCGTGGGATTTGACGATCAATGATGAGGGGGATTTTGCCCAGCTTTTTATTTCCAACGTTTTGAGCGGCACGGTGGTACGGCTCGAGCTGTCGATTAACGAGAACGATATTCTTGATCCCGTCATAGTGCTGTCGACAACTCAAATCGCGTCCGGGTATTTGCATCAGTGCAATTCTGCAGCGTTTGTCGTCGGCCCGACCGGGTTGGCATACGATAATGACCGGGACATCCTTTATGTCGCCTCCACCGGCGACAACGCCATCTTCGCCATTCGCGATGCGCGTCGTACGAGAAAAGATAATGGGATGGGTAAGATTGTAGTCAATGACGCGGTCCATTTACACGGTCCACTCGGTCTTGTGCTTGCCCCCAACGGAGACCTCATTACCTCGCAGGGCGATGCTGTCAACGAAGATACGACTCATCCGAGCGAAATCGTCGAGTTCACCCCCTGGGGAAAATTCGTTGCGCAGATTTCGATCGATCCTGCTATCGGGGGGGCATTCGGGATCGCCCTTCATTCTTTTGGAGATGGATTTACCTTCGCGGCAGTTGACGATAACACGAGTGTGCTGGATGTGTGGGTGGTTAAATAAATAGAGGCCGTCGATCCTGAAGGCCTGTCAAACTTTGTCGAGGCATTCGGCAAGTTTCAGCAGACCTGACTTATGTCTTACGAGTTTTCCGGGGTGGTCAAAATGGCGCCCTCTTCCGGATTGTTTGGCGATAATCCGGAGGGTGCCCGACCACCCCTTTTTATACCGTGTGCCAACTCAAGTCCGTCTCCGGAAGGCACAACGAAGCATTCCGGACGAACGAGTAAATTTCATTCAGAAACCTTTCTGCAGCGACGATCCAGCGGCAGAAGTAAGACAGGTGCCGGACGATTTGGGATAGACGGCTAAAAGGTCGTGTCGGCGTTACTCCCCTCCGTTAACTTAACGGCATCACGCCCGCCCCCCGTTGCATCCGTTCAATGGTTTTCCAGGCACTGCAGGAGGAGTTCCGGCAGGCTCATCACATGCGCTATGCCGGTGGCTTTTTCCTTAAGCGAATTATAGCACCAGTTACAGGTGCAAAGGATCTTGTCCAGGTTCAGTTCCGCAGCCTTTTTCATGACGCCGGACTTCTTGCAGCAAAGCTTCTTCGGCAGGTCAACGACCTTTAAACCCTCGATCCCATCCAACCGCTGACGATACCGATCCCAATTCAGAGATGTTCCGGGATAGAGAGCGCGATGGATGGTGTGGCACCCTTCAAAGTATCCAATCACCGCCGGTTTCATTTTGAGCCGATGATTCTCAAGCTTGTCGAGAATCAGGTCGACAATGTAAACGTGGGTGTCCGCGTCATCCTTGAAGGCATGTTTTGCGGCATACGCGCACCCGACACAACAGTAAGCAAGGGTGGTCGCTCCCTTTTGGCGCGCAAGGTCGAGGTTGAGGTGACTGAATTCCAGGCTGAGCGTTCGGGCACGGTTGAGATCCTCTCCTGTGCTCTCCACGATCAAGGGCCACCCGCAACAATATTCACGATCAAAATGGGTATGGTCCACGCTCAGCAGATCCAGCAGCCTGATGTACTCACGCAACAGGAACGGATTTGTGAAGGGCCTGTAGCAACCGAAGAAGATGCCGTTCTCCGCCTTGGCTTTGGGTTTCGGAATACCGTGTGCTGCCAGAACTGCGGCTCGCAGAACCGGACTCATCCCATGGTTTCCATATTTTCTGATCGATTCGATCTCCTCGGCAATCGTCCGGCCGCAGGAAAGTATCTTCGCCCTTTCTCGATCAATTGTAACCCGCTCGCCGGCAAACTTACCACTCTCACCCATAACGCACCTCCTTGAGCCCGGTTCCGATCAATATCCACTCATATATCACTTTCGGGGCATAGGGTCTCATGCTATTTGGAAACATTTCCGGGTCTTCCGGCAAACGCGTACATGGACAGTTTGCACGCGAAGCTGCGAAGAAGAACAACAGCAGGATACAGCCTGGAGCGAGGGATGGTGGTGTGTCCTCAAATTGCCTGAAACCGGTTCCTTTGACACGCGACTTGCGTTTTATTTGTTCGTATATGGGAAGGTTTTATGGCCTTGAAGGGTGTCCGGGCGGGTTTTTTAGAGTAGCGGACGAACCCCCGATGCCCTTCGAGACTCGCTGGTGGTCAAGCTGCAAAATAGCCGTCCTATCCGGGTTGCCGGCTTGCAAGTACGCGTTCTTCCAGTTCTCGTCTGCGGTGAACATAATTCGGATACCAAGTCGTGAAGGCCACCGTTCCGATGAGCAAGGTATATGTGACCACTTCATAACCCAGTTCGGACAGAATAAAATGATTCATCTTCCCCCAGGCCAAAATGGCGTTCACTGAAAAGATCAGGCCCCAGGCCGAAGCTATGACGACATTCGTCCTGATGAAGAGCGGGTTATCCCAGAGCGACGGGTCGGTGTGCTCGCGCGCGTAGTCCAGGGTAAACGGCTTCCTGATGGCAATGGTCAGCCAGGTGGAGACAGCCAGCGCCCCGTTGGCCATTAAACCCATGTGCTGCGCGGTCCACATGTTGTTGAGCAGCGCAACTGCCACCGTGGCGTATGTGAAAAAGAGCAGACCCGCCCACAGGATGACACCCCTGTGCAACCGGGTAATACCCATGACCACACTCAACACCAACGCAACCACCAACCCGAGTTTGAGACGAAACAGACTGTCGCGGGCAATAATAAGAAACGAAAGCCACGGTGCAAAAGTGAGAAGCAGCTTGAAAAACGACATATTCATCTCCTTTCCTTAAAAAAACATTAGCGCAGCAGGTTGTGCTCGTACGTCTTGTTCAACATTTCCCCTTCGACGACCGGTTACATATTCCAATCGAACCGCGCTGCCCCAAAGTCTACATTTCTATCCCGGTGAGCGATCATGATACCGGCACCCTCTAATCCTGATTTGGATGCTATGCAGCTTGGGGTGTAAGTTTTTTCTTCCTCCCACACCCTAAACAGGGGACATGAACCCGTTCAAATGGTGAGAGCCGAGAAGGGGGCGCCACAATTGGGCCTGTTCGCGGCTCTTGGGAGGAGGCATTAGACTTACGCTGATAAGGTCGGCAAGAAGACCAAAGTTCTGAAGTAAAATTAACGACAGTGCCACGGATTTCATTCCCCGTGACGATTGTTACGGCCCCGAACCCAGTGCCGATGTTTCCAGCGAGGCTTAATCAATTCCCCGTTTGTTGCGGTGGCCTTCGCCCCGGACCTTTCCGCAAGGAGGGTGGGCGCCTGTATCAACGGCTGTGAAGACGGACAAAAACGCCAAGCAGACACCAAAAACCAGCAGTTTCATTTTCAGCTCCTCATTTCTTTACGATTTGAGATAGTTCGGGCAATCCTTTTGATTTTACTTTAGAGACAAGGGGGCAAGGTGTTCCGTCTTCATGGTAAGCGTCCAGTCCAGCACATCATTGCCGGAGCTTTAGAACATGGGATGATCATCGCCGGGAGTAATCGGATACAAGCCGGATTGTTTGATAAAAGCATAGTGTGGCTATAGGATATTGTATGATTTATGAACTCTGCGTGTTCCATGAGCTTTTTCTTGTGAAATATGATCTGACAGAGTGTTCCGGATCTGTTGGTGGTCAACTTTACGCATCATTCATACTTATCCCTTTCCTTTCCTGTCACTTGACGACTTGGAGAATGTAATATCACAAGTATTTGGCTCAGACTGCATGCTCTGAACTGCAGTGGCGTAGTCAGATGCCTACATTTGAGCTATATGTCTCCAATGTTTTGAGGCCGGTAGGGTTAATCGCTGGAAATATTGACTAACGTCATCCCTTGGCTAATCCAGGATTCTGCTTGTTTTTTCCCCGATGCTTAAAGATCTCATTTAATCGGTACGTTTTTTGCTGAAACTTGGTGACCGGCTCGCGGATTCGTCTCGCATAATCTCAACTACCGATGGCGTCCCTCCGGGAGCTGTCGCTACGGAGCCGATAGGCATATACAACTATGGTAAGGTAGTTGGTTTGGTTTTTAGATAGCGGTTATATTCTGAAGTATGCCAACCATACCACTGTCAAGTTCTGAATTCGTCGCTGGTCACGATCACGGGGAAATCGCCGGAAGACGCGCCGATTAAAGCACCAACATACGGGATGGGTTCCTTGCTTTGCGTGGTGAGTGCGACTGAAAATATAATTCAGCGATTGCAGGCTGGATAGTCCATGGGCGGCACGGCCGGTAAGTTGGCCGCGTCGAAGGCAGGATGCTGGTATTTGAAGCATTGAGTTACGTCTGACCTTAAGGAGGTTGTGAAGATGAAGAAAACTTTTAGCTTGTTGAGTGCAGCATTGTTTATTTTGTTGCTGGCCGGTAGTGCTCTCGCGTTTGAACAAACTTCTCTGGTGCCCTCAACCTGGACCGGGAATGTCACTTACATCACTGCTGGTGGTGCGGTGACAAATTCTTATGCCTCCTCCATCGGCTTCGCTTTTGAAAGTACCGATCCTACAAATTTCCTGAGCGGGACATTTACGCTGAGCACCCCCGCCCCGGTAAGCGCTCCCTTCTCGGCAATCCAGGACGGAAACTCTCTTGCTATTACAGCAGCAAACTATACTATTTCTGCCTCGATTATCGGACATCGTTGCCACCATAGAAGGGGAGGCACTGCGCCCCCGGCAGTTATGACAATTAAAGGGAGAGGCATCGCAGACGGCAGCATGTTCGAGGGAACTTTGACTGAAACGACTGAATGATAACGCCTGTCCCCGGCAAGATTTTCACACAAATTCTCTCACAAAAAATAGAAGGGGTTACGGTCCACTTACCGTAATCCCTTGCTCGTCCGGGTGTCCCCGGCACGGCTTCAATACGCGGTACCGAGATCCGGGATATTCAACCCTAGCTTCACAAACTCCTCATCAGTACGTAAGTTGTGGAAACGATTCCATCCCTGATTGCTCTCTCCTTGCCTCCGGAAGGCCGGTGAGGTATATTTTCCCTCATGCCTCACGCCGCTGATTGAATTTGCCAGGATTTACGCTCATAATTTTCAGGAGCAATCAGTGACTCTGACCTAAGCCCAAATCTAAGTCGTCCCTGTTTATTGACCCTCGATGCTGTCCCATACATGGAGGCTTTATGCTCTACAGAAAGCTCGGCAAAACCGGTTGTGACGTGTCTGTCCTTGGGTTCGGATGTATGCGGTTTCCCATAGTCGGGGGTACCGGTGCAGTGGATCTCTTCGATCCGAGCAAACCCATCGACGAAATGGCTGCGCGTGAGATGATCCATTACGCCATCGAATATGGCATCAACTATTTTGATACGGCCTACCCTTACCATGGCGGACAGAGCGAGGTTTTCCTCGGCAAACACCTGAAGCCGTACAGAAAAAAGGTTCTCCTTGCAACAAAGCTCCCGACATGGCTTGTTCAGGGCCGGCAGGATTTCGAGCGGTTCCTGGGCGAACAGCTTGAAAGGCTGGAGACCGATTACGTCGATTTCTACCTCCTGCACGGGCTGAATCGCCAGTCGTGGGCCAGTATGAAGGAACTGGGCGCGCTCGATTTTCTCGACAAGGTCATGGCAGACGGACGCATCCGGTATGCAGGGTTCTCCTTCCACGACGATGTGAAGATATTCAAGGAGATTCTAGAGAGCTATGACTGGGCTATGTGTCAGATACAGTACAACTATTTCGACGAACACTACCAGGCCGGGAAAGAGGGCCTGAGCTATGCTGCATCCAAAGGGGCCGGTGTAGTAATCATGGAACCCCTTCGTGGAGGGAAACTTACGGACCGAATCCCGGAACAGATCCAAACGCTTTGGGATTCGGCACCGGTGAAAAGGACCCCTGCCGAATGGGCGCTGCAATGGGTCTGGAATCATGGAGAGGTTTCAACGGCCCTGAGCGGAATGAGCTCTATGGCTCAATTGGTCGAGAATATCCGTATTGCGGAGGATGCCGGGGCGGGTACACTCTCAGGGGCTGAGCTGCAAGTAGTCGCCGAAGTCTGCGAAGTCTATCGCAACATGCTCCGGATCGGTTGCACAGGGTGTGCTTACTGTGTGCCGTGTCCCAATGGCGTGAACATTCCTTTGAATTTCTCCCTCTACAATGACTGTTTCATGTTCAAGGATGAGGACATCAATTTCATGCTCTATAATCACATGCTCACCCCGGAGCAGAAGGCCTCGAATTGCGCCGAATGCGGCGAATGTGAAGAGCACTGTCCTCAGCAGATCAAAATCCCCGAGGAATTGAAGAAAGTTCATGCAAAACTGGCTCAATAGGCGGACGATAGAACATAAGAAGGTATGGAAGCGCCGGTGTGGAAACGGGTCCCGGCCTGGATAGCCATGCTCGGCCGGCATGCCGTTATGCTGCTTTCCCGCCTGTTTGACAGGCATCCATTATACTGTTGAATTTGAGTAAATCTCCCGGCATTGAACTGCCGGAGGAGGCAGGGATTTATGATCGACAAACTCTCGCGTCGAAAATTTCTGAAAACAGGGCTTGCGGCGACGGCGGCAGTAGTTGTGGGACACCGGCTCACGATGGCCGATAACCGCCATCTGTTCGAAAAAACATGGATCAGGTCCCTGGAACTTTCCAACCGTGGCATGAGGTCATCCACATGGAGCGGCGTAGGAGACCAGAAGGGCTACGTGACCGATCGCGCCCTGGAGTTTTACGGTGAACTTGCCAAGGGAGACATCGGGCTTATTTTGACCGGCTACCAGTATGTCATGACAAATGGGCAGGGACTGCCTTACATGTTGGGCAACTACGACGATACACAGGTTGAAGGGCTGAAAAAACTTGTCGATACGGTGCACAAAGAAGGTGGCAAGATCGCTGTTCAACTCGTCCACTGCCTGGCAAGGGCCAACCCCAAGCTTTTTTTCAGGGAAAGCGATGAACTATGGGGTGCTTCCGCCGTTGCGTATTCCGCGGAAGACAAAGTCCCCAGGGAGATGACCCGGACAGATATTGCCCGGCTCGTGGAGGCCCATGCTGCTGCAGCGTCCCGGTCTCTCAGCTCCGGCTTCGACGGTATTCAGATTCATGGCGCTCATGGGTTTGGTATCAACCAGTTCCTCTCGCCTGCATGGAACAGGCGCGGCGACATGTACGGCGGCAGCCTTCAGAATCGGTATCGTCTGGTTGGAGAGATCCTCGAAGCAATCAGAGGAGAGGTAGGAAAAGATTTTCCGGTCATGTTCAAACTCAGTGCACAGGATTTTATCGAAAACGGCGTAGAGCTTTCCGAATCGGCAGAAATTGCCCGGCGTCTCGCCGATGACGGAATAGATGCGATCCAGGTAAGCGCCTGCTGCTCGATTTCCAATCCGGATAAACATTGCACGAAGAGCATGATTGTGAAAGAAAAGGATGAAGCCTACCTGGCGGACTTTGCCCAGTACATTAAAGAAAGGGTTAATGTCCCCGTTATAGTTGTCGGGGGAATACGGTCAGTGCCCGTAGTAGACGGGATTCTGAAAGAGAAACGGGCAGATTACATTTCCATGGCCCGCCCTTTTATTCGCGAACCGCATCTCATCAAGCGATGGAAGGCCGGAGACAGCGCCAATGCCAGGTGCATCTCCTGCAACCGCTGTTTCGAGACGGGGATGAAGGGGCAGGGGATTTCGTGCTACTGGGAAAGGAAGCTCAAGGAAGATCGCGCTAAGACATAGATGTGAAACCGGTTCCCGTTCACCCCTGACCTTCGATCTTGCCGTAGATGTCCCGGGCCATCTGAAGATGCCGGCGCAGAACAGGGATGGTCTGCTGAGCGTAGCATTTGAGATCGGGATTGGTAACCTCATTGGCCATCTGTTCGAGCAACTTTACGTTATCTTCTTGATCCTTGATCGCCTGATTCATATACTCCCGGTCAAAGTCCGGACCTTCCATTTTTGAAAGATGCAGGATCGCCTCCCGGTCTTCTCTGTCCATATCCGCGTGGACTTCGAGGTCATTATTTTTCGCGATCTCCATGAGCCGGTTGCCGGCAAAAGTATTACAGTTTGCCATCATCCGGCCGAAACGCTGGACATCGGCGCTTGCCGCCCGCTCGGCGGCCCTCTCGCCAAGAGCGGCTTCCAGCATGTATCCGTCTTCGGCTTTCCTTACAAAATGCCTGTCGCATTCCGGTTTCACATAGCTTATGAATCCGAACGCAGCCATCCTGTCAAGCTGTGGGGGACCTTCGCATTCCGGCGGCCTGGCGCCGGCGGAGCTAAATCCTAACGCGATCACGGCGGCCGTCATGATAAATAACAAAAAGGGTTTTGAACTCCCTCTGTTCATTTCTTTTCTCCTTAACTAAGTCTATGACATCTTTATAAAATACTTTAATCACTGATAAGGTGCTCCGGATGCGGGACCCTCGTTCAGGAAGGGTGTAAAGGTAACGGCGGAAACCACCGGACAGGCAAACAGATTACACTGCCATCCGGGAAGGTGGTGACATTCAATTGTTCCAAGTTCTGCGGGCCGCAATAAATGGGGATGATGACTGAAAAGCGGGTCTTCCGGCAAACGCGTTCCTGGACAGTTTGCACGCGAAGCCGCGAAGAAGAAGCCTAAATGCCTTACCGGAAGTTGCGCAGACAGTAGCGGGAGGTCGCCTCGCTACAAATGTGGAGGGTGAGGTTGGAAGGGTGAAATTTTCATCCTTCGCTCTTCAAACTTCGTTACCATCCCTGCTTGCTGCCGTTTTTTCCCCCTTCTTTTTCTTCGCGTCTTCGCGTGAAAAATATTGGAGGTACTTGTCTGCCGGATGGACCATAAAAGCTCCCGGGTAAAGGCAAATCTCACGCTCATCGGGAAATAAAGGAAGGAGCAGGAATGGCAGCCAAAAAACGTTGGATTTACACACCGCCGAAGCAGTTTCCCGCCTATGCCATAGTGTCCTTCAAACCGGATATTGAAGGTCCCAGGCTGGTGCTGTCAGTGGATCGGGGAGAACCAGAAGGAAGTCTTGTCCCGGCCCACATCGGTAGCTGTCCCCTGGTAGCTGAAAGCCATGAAAACGGCATTGGGCGGCAGGTTTATCCTGCGGCTGAAAGGGATGGGATCAAAGGAGCCGCGATTGGTGGCCAGTCCGGTTTCTTCGAGGACCTTGCCGTTTTCATCCAGAAATATCGCACCAAGTTGAAAGCTCCGCAGGTCCGTGTAGCCCATGACCAGAGAATAGGAAAACCGGACGTTACCCGACAGGTCCATTTGCCCCTGGTCTTTCGAATAGCTGTATTCGACGCTAAGGTCGTTGCCTTTCCACCGTCCGGAATACCGGGGCTGCTCAATGGAGAGGCGGTCTGCGGCTGATACGGACTGCGCGCCGGCATCCGCTGCAATGATCTGCGATGCAGAAATGAAAAAGGCCGCAGCGATTACAGACAAGAGAAAAAACAATCCAGTTCTCACATGAAATCCTTTTTAAAACCCGGTATGCTCCAGATTTACAATGCGCTGTTTTCAATGCGACATAAGATAAGAGCTGATTTGCAAAAAACCAATCAGCCCTTGATTGAACCGGCTTCGCCGGCGTGAAAGGCTGGTGCGGCAAGTATCTTGGAGGTGATTTTATTTAAACCGATGATATGCAGGCCAATTTGGCCGCATGTCATACTCGGGGCAGCTTTTCCGGCTTCCCAGGTTCTAAATTGCCGGATTCCCTTCCCTGCATGTCTAAACGAGAGAATTCAACCTCCTTCCTCTTGCACCCTGACGCCGGGGGTAGCATTACTTGTTGATATTAATACGCTAAGCGTGAATAGTAGATGTTTTCCGATTTGATCCCTTATCCATAGGAGGTTTATCCATGAGCGTGCTCTTTTCACGATTCCGTCTGAGGGAAATCGAATTCAGAAATCGAATATTCGTATCTCCAATGTGCCAATATTCCAGTCAGGACGGAATGCCCAATGATTGGCATCTGGTTCACCTTGGGAGCCGTGCCGTTGGAGGAGCTGCCCTCGTTATGGTTGAGGCTACAGCCGTTTCCCCCGAGGGACGCATCTCGCCACATGATTCCGGTCTGTGGTCTTCTGACCACGGGAAGGCATTCAGTCGTATAACAGCCTTCATAAAAAGCCAGGGAGCAGTTCCGGGTATTCAGCTCGCCCACGCTGGGCGCAAAGCATCAACGGATGTTCCCTGGCGGGGAGATAGTCCGTTGGATGAGAGCGCAGGGGGATGGCAACCGGTAGCTCCCAGCCCGATTGCTTTCAGCGAGCATTCCCCGGTTCCGCGAGAGTTGAGCAGCAAGGACATCGGAGATATACTGACGAAGTTCCAGGCCGCTGCCCAGTTCAGCCTTGGCGCCGGGTTCGAGGTACTCGAAATCCATATGGCCCACGGCTATCTCCTTCACGAGTTTCTCTCGCCACTATCGAATAAACGTACCGACGAATTTGGCGGGACTTTCGAGAATCGTATCCGTCTTCCTTTGAAGGTAGCCGAAGCCGTGCGCGCAATCTGGCCTTCTAACCTGCCTGTTTTAGTGCGAATTTCCTGTACCGATTGGGTCGAAGGTGGATGGGATTTAGCCCAATCCGTCGAACTCTGCCGAAAGTTTAAAAATGTTGGGGTCGACCTGATCGATTGCTCGAGCGGGGCCTTGGTTCCCTATGCGAAAATTCCGGCCGGTCCCGGATTCCAGGTTCCCTTTGCGGCTGCCATTCGAAAAGAAGTTGGTATGCCGGCAGGCGCTGTCGGCTTTATCACGCAACCGGTACAGGCGGAACAAATAGTCGCCACGGGGCAGGCCGACGTTGTACTGCTGGCAAGGGAGATGCTGCGCCAGCCATACTGGCCTCTCCATGCGGCATACGTATTGGGCGCCGATATACCCTGGCCAAACCAATACCAACGCGCCAAATCTCATTAGGCCTTTACGGCCGGACTATTTTCCATGAGAGAAACGGTTTTTCCCGCACCCGGCAAGCGGCTTTGAGTCAGTTGAGAAGATGAGGACGGTTGGTATGATAATAACGACAAGGGATGGAAAATCTTTCGATACCGACAGAGACCTGACCGCTCCGGAGCGTCATATCCTGCAAAAACTCTTCATATGGCAATTGTTTGCTTCCAGCATCGATCAGTTCAAAGAGAAGGAAAAGGAGGCTATGTTTAGAGGCTGGAACAATTCAGGCCCGATTAAAACCAGCGAAGCAATGAGGGCGATTCTCGCTGAATTGGAGGAAAAGGTCGTCCTTCGACTCAGCGAGGATATGAAATAAAAACTACCGGTTCACAGCGGCTGGATTTCTGATAATCTGACACAATTTGCATATTACTTTTCAAATCCCGGGCCAGGTGAATGATGTTCCATTTCCGAGACGGACTGCTGCTCATTGCGACCTTGGCCTCCATCCTTACGGGTATTATCTGGCCTGAGTACGGAAAGCCCTTCCAGCCTTATCCGATCTATTCCATGATGGCCCTTCTTTTCTTCAGCTTTCTTCCTATCCGGCTCGGCGCCATCTTAAGTTCAGTAAGAAGTTCCGCGCTCTACCTCTGCTACTGTGCCTTCATCAAACTGATCCTGCTGCCTTTACTGATATTCGTTTCTTTTCGGTACATGTTTCCAAAATATGCGGTCGCAGCGCTGCTTTTGAGCGGAGTTTCAACCGGCGTGGCATCGCCTTTTTTCGCGGGTCTCCTGGAGGCCAACATTTCTCTTGTCTTCGGAATGGTTGTTGTCAGCTCGATTCTGGTTCCATTCACACTCCCAGCCTTGGCCTATATTTTCGTCGGCAAATACATGGAGATATCCCTTCTCGGCATGTCAGGCCTCCTGGGGCTGGTCATTTTCTGTCCGCTCATTCTCGCTGAGATCTTGAAGCGCTTTGCCCCCGGGTTTAGTGCAAAACTGTCCAAAGGCCAGTACAGTATTTCATTGGTTTCGTTCGTGGTCACCAATCTCGGCGTCTTTTCACAATACGCCGCCTTTCTTCGCGAGGAGCCGTCAACCGTCTTAATCTCCTTGGGTGTCTCCGTAATTTTGGCGGTTGTCTATTTTGTGGCGGGAATGCTGTTTGCCTGGGGGCGGCCTCTGCCTGATCACCTTTCGTCGATCATAGCCTTTGGAATCATGAACAACGTGCTCGTCCTGGTCTTAAGCTCCCAGTTTTTCAGCCCCATAGAAGCAACCGTGGCAGCGATGTATACAATCCCTTTCTTTGCCCTGATCGTTCCATTGCGTCTCTATCAGAACTGGGCCCGGCGGCAGGGTGCTCCCTGAGCTGTTCGTTTCGACACGGAGCTTCAGGCTAAAAGCTTACGCTGCACGACGTGAAATCCTGGTAAATGGAATGAACCGATGCATGATTCTTCCAGCATGCAGGTTGTAGGACGCTGGATATCGGTCTGCGGATGTGAATGAATTTTTGGAAGTTTATTATCTTCGAAAAATTATTTCTCTTTCGCAGTGATTTTATAAACAATTATAACCGCTGGATATTATTTAATAAAAATATTAATGGGATCTCCTGTTATTGCCTGGCTGCACCTTAGTTGCAGTTGACAAGACACAAGATCGGCTTATATTGCGACTAACAAGATTTACCGTGCATTGTTAGGTGGTTGTTGGATTTAAAAGAATGACTATCAGGGTTTTCAGGAGATATAAAATGAGCAAAAAACTGATTCTTGGATTGGCCTTAGCAGTTGTTTTATTCAGTGGTTCTCTCTTTAGCGCACAGGCCGATTGCGGCTTTGGCTGTCTGCCTCACATCAGCTTGCCGTCATGCTGGTCCTGTGGACACGTTGTAGAGAAGAGAGATTTGGACAGGTCAGAGGCTACTTGCCAGGGCGCG
>Ga0326728_10006003_pt1 | contig 33309 bp, 23 predicted proteins | sample MB3enrmetagenome_FD_207602 | JGI IMG/M metagenome (GOLD analysis project Ga0326728, IMG submission 207602) | Lab enriched peat soil microbial communities from McLean, Ithaca, NY, United States - MB31MN | ecosystem: Environmental > Terrestrial > Soil > Wetlands > Peat | place: USA: New York... | reverse complement strand
TATCTTCTTCGCGTCCGTCACTTTGCTCTTTTGGGTCATGGTTCTGCCTTTCTTTTACTGGGTTTATCAACACACCCCAGTGGCTACCATGACCCTCTTCTTTTTGCAGAACTTTTAAAACACTACCAAAATAATCCGAAATTTTTTCGGAAAAGGGCTGTTTTTCCGAAATATTTCCGAAATTTTTCGGGTTATCCGAAATTTTTCGACCTCCTTTAACCCGGCATCTCAAAAAGGCAGAAAGATGCGTTTGGCAGAAAAACAAGCTCTCTGATCTTCCCTCCTCCGCCGCAACGGCTACGGCGGGCGGGTCTGCCCCTCCATCTTTCTGCCATCTCCATTTGGCGCGGCACAGCATGCTCATTTGAAGATTTTAGCACAAAAGGCGGAAATTGTACAGGTCATGGTGACCACTTTTTTTAAAACACGAAACCCCTGCAAACATTGGCCGAAAGGCGTGTCGGGGGACGTCTTGTCAAGTATGTATTCTTGACAAGACCCCCAAAACGGGGCTTTTTCACCGCCCCGCCGCACCACGGATTTCGGGGATTTCACGGATGTTCGGAAGGATTTTTGCCACTCCGTTGACATCCGGGGTTGACGCCTCCGGCGGGATGGGTTGGAATAATGGCCGATTTGAAACTCAAGAGCGAAAATCCATGATTCACCGGCACTTGAATCATCAGGAGTTGAGCCTTGCGGCCATTGACGATGTGATCTCCCGTGGCAAGCGCAGGGATTGGGAGGAGTTGCGTCTGGCAGTCCTGGGCAACCGTGTCCTGCTGGAAAAAATACAACAGGTGTGCCGCGCGCATATCGCCGATCCGCGTGCGCAACGCCACCATTTTTGGATGCACTATGCCGAAAAACATCTCTCTGCCTGATTGGGAACAGGTTCTCTCCGCCGCAGCCCGTCTGCAACAATTGTTGCCGGATGCGGTGCTGGTGGGGGGGACCGCCTCGGCTATTCACGCCCGGCACCGGTTTTCGCGGGACGCGGATCATGTCCTGCCAGGTCTGCGCGAGCATTTCGATGAAATTCTCGGGCAACTGGAGTCGGTGGCGGGATGGAAAACAGCCCGCGTGCAACGACCGGTTCAAATACTCGGCAGCCTTGACGGCATCGAGACGGGGATTCGCCAGTTGATCCGGGAGCAACCGCTGGAAACCACGGTCGTCAATTTTGGCGGCCAGGCAATCACCGTCCCGACGAAAGAGGAAATCCTGCGGATCAAGAGCGCGCTGATCTTGAAACGGAACGCGACACGCGATTACCTGGATTTTGTGGCGCTGGCCGACCAGCTTGGCGAGGAAAAGACCGCCGTGTCGTTGAGGGATTTTGATCGTTTGTATCCCCAAGCCAACGAGGAATCGGCGTTGCAGCAATTGCAGATTCAACTGGCCAATCCCCTGCCCTACGATTTGGAGGAAACGCGATTGGCCGAATACAAGAATCTGGCCCCGAAATGGCAGGATTGGAAGACGGTCAAGACCGCGTGCAACCGCTGTGCCACGACCGTGTTTGACCGTGTTGCCGCGCTGGAACAGAAGCACGCTCAACACTCCAAATCCCAACGCTGAATAAACTTTAGCCGGCCAGTTGGCCGTCGGCCAGTTCCAGGACGCGGGGGGCGCAGGCGGCGATTTTGGCGTCGTGCGTCGCGATGACGAGGGTGGCCCGGCCCCCGGCGAGCAGGTCGTGAAGGAGTTGGATGATTTCCCCGCCCGTGTGCGAATCCAGGTTGCCGGTCGGCTCGTCGGCGAGGATCAAATCCGGCCGGTTGACGAGCGAGCGGGCGATGGCCACGCGCTGCTGCTCGCCGCCGGACAATTCATAGGGGCGGTGGCCGGCGCGCCGGGCCAGGCCGACGCGGTCCAAAAGTTCGCGGGCGCGCGCCTCCGCCGCCGCCACGGACAGGCGCGCCATGCGGGCGGGCAACATGACATTTTCCAGGGCGCTGAGTTCGGGCAGGAGATGATAGGCCTGAAAAATGAAACCGACCCGGCTGTTGCGCAATCGGGCCAGGGCGTTGGCGGGGAGGTTGAGGAGATTGACGCCGTCAAAAAGAATTTCTCCCTGGTTGGGCAAATCCAGGCCGCCCAACAAATGGAGCAGGGTGCTTTTGCCCGCGCCGGAAGCGCCGCGCAAGGCCACCAATTCGCCGCGTTGCACGGTCAGATCAATGCCGCGGAGCACGTCCAGGTTGCGGCCGCCCATGACGTAGGCCTTGTGCAAGTTGCGGGCGGCCAGCATGGCCGGGCCGTTGGCCCTGTCATTCATGGCGCAGGGCCTCCACGGGTTGCAGGCGGCTGGCCTTCCAGGCGGGAAACAAACCGGCCAGCACGCAGGCGGCAAACGCCGTGCCGCAGATGACCAGAACGTCCGGGGTTTGAATCGAGGCCGGCAAATCATAGACATGATAAATGGACGCAGGCAGCAAGTCCGTGTGTGTCACCTGCCGCATGAGGGCCAGAAACGGGTTGCGATAGTGCAAGGCCAGCATGCCGGCGGCAAAGCCCAGTCCCACCCCCAGCATTCCGACCACAATGCTTTGGCTCAGGAACAGGCACAAAATCTGCCGGTTGTTGGCGCCGAGGGCTTTGAGGATGCCGATTTCGCGCGTTTTCTGGACGACAAATGTAATCTGATAACTGACGATGCCGAACGCGGCCGCGATCATGATGAAAAACAGCAGGAAGAACATCATGTTTTTCTCCGTGGCCAGGGCATTGAAAATGTCCGGGCTTTCCTCCTGCCAGGTCCGCACGGTCAAGCGGTTGGCCGAGGCGGCCCGCAATTGCCCGGCGACTTCATCCGCTTGGAACGGATCGCGCAGCTTGACCTGCAAGGCTTGGGCGGAATTTTCCGGCAGGGCCAGGAGTTCGCGCGCGTCCTCCAGCGAAGCGACGATGAATTGATTGTTGAAATCGGGAAAGCCCACGTCAAAAATGCCGCGCACGGTAAAATCCTCGCCCACTGTGACCTCGGCATTGGTCTTGCCGGTGGTGGGGTCCATTTTTTGCAGGCTTTTCCACGACCAGATGGCGACGCGGTCGCCCACGGCGAGGCCGTTGAAGGCGGCGTAACCGCAGCCAACGACCAACCCTTTGTCGCTGAGGTCAAAAGCGCCGCTTTTGATGCTGCCGGGCAGGACATTGACCGTGCCGACGGTGGCGGGGTCCACGCCGGCCAAATAGGGGGCGGAGGGGATGGGGTTGCCGGTTTCCGGTTCGGTTTTGACCAGGACCTGGCTGTGGATAAAGGGGGATGTTCCGACGACGTTTGCATTGGAGGAAATGAGTTTCATGGCCGCCCGGTGGTTGGTGAAAGAGTCGTCGCGGTCGGTTGGGAAGACGGTCAAATGGGCGTTGAAGCCCAAAATGCTGTCGCGCCATTCCTTGTCGAACCCGCTCATGACCGAAATGACGACGATCAAGACGGCCACGCCCAACAAAACAGCGACAATGGAAATGAGGGTGATCACCGAGACAAAAGTCCGGCGCGGCCGCAAATAGCGGAGGGCTAAAAAGGCCTCAAAAGGCAACCTTGACATGCCCAAGGAGACTACGGTTGCGCGGGCCGGGTGTCAACGAGGCGGCGAGGCGGGTGCATTATTTGGATGGCGGCTTCCGGCTCTTAATCCTAATCCTAATCTTAATCTTGCTCCATCCTCAGAGAGGAAGATTAAGATTACGATTAAGATTAGGAGCATGAAGCCTTATGAAGCTCCAGCTTCAACGGCATTTCATGGGCGGCGAATTGGTTTTGCATTCAGAATGGATCGCGCGGAAGGGCGCGCCAAAACGGCCGTAATCAAATTTGTTGGTGCTGAATTGGTCCAGCCCCAAAATCCGAAGATACCGGTATTTTAAAACCACGGTCCCGTCTGCATCGACTTTCTCCGGCACACCATAGACGAGGGCCAGCTTGCCCGGCCCGGCATACTGTTCAGCGTTTTCGGCGGAGGCGCCCCGGCCTGTTTTGTCCAAGCGCCATTGGGCGCGAAAGAGGCCCTCGCCGCGGGGGGAAACAAACAGTTCGACACCGCGCCCGTTATTGTACTGGACCCCATTGAAGTAGTGGTGCTCGAAAACGGTGTCCGCCACGATCCTGCCGCTCTCGTCCTCGTCGCGCGCGTCGGTGCTGCGAATGATGCCAGCCCACACGACCCCCTTGCCGGCATAGGTGGCGGGGTCTTTGCGGAGGTCGTCAGGATAAACATCCAGGCGATCGCGGGCGAATTCAATCTGCTCCGGTTTGGTGACGGGCTGATAAGACTCGTTGCCAGCACGGGGACCATTGGAAACGCAGGACACAAGGACGGTGAGCGCGAAAAATGCCGCGACAAAAATGCGAATCATAAAATGTTGTTGTTTGGACAGACTCGGAATCATGGCCGTCAGACTAGCCGATGCCGGGTTCCGCTGCCACCATTCTTTTCACAGACCGTAAACAAGAATCCTCAAGGTGCCGGGAATCATCGGGGGGCGCCTTTGGCCCTCGACGGGCGGACCGAATTTGGCCGCCGGAAGATAAATCCTGTGGGTTTTTGGATCCAGCGCCATCGTTCTGGCGCTGCGCTCCGTCTTCAACGTCTGCACCACGGTGAGCTTGTCGGGCGCGTCTTCATGCGCAATCGTTGTCGTTCCGTCACGGCATGAGCTGAAGGCCAGTTGCGTTTCCGGATCGAAAGCGCAGGCATCGACCCCGTCGCCAATCGGCACCGAAGCAATCACTTTGCCGTCCGTGCTGTCCATCATCACCATTGTTTTGCTCCCGCCGCAGCCAATGAACAGCCGGTGATGGGCCGTGTCAATGGCCATGCCGGAACCCTCCTCGCCGGGAGCGATGGGCCAGTTGTTCACGACCTTGTGCGTCGCGGTGTCGATCACAACCACCTCGTTTTTGTCTTCGAGATTGTCGTAAACACGGCCCGCCCCCGGATCAGCCGCGGCAAATTCCGGCCTGCCGCCGAGCGGGATGGTGGCGACAACCCCGCCGGATTTGGCGTCAATGACCGTGGCCGACTGGCCGCGGCCGTTGAACATGTAAGCTTCCTGCCGGCCCGGCTCGTAAAGCATTCCGTCCGGATTCCGGCCGGTGTCCACCTTGGAAAGGATTTGCAGGGTTTTTAGATCGACGATGGCGGCCTTGTTTTCCCGGCCGTCACTGACAAAACCGCGCCCCAGTTCCGGCGCCGGAGCCAAGCCGTGAACGCCCGGGGTATTGGTGATTCTGCCGACTACTGTGTCAGCGGCGAGATCGACCACGACAACTTCCGCGCCGTGGCTCATGTAAAGACGGCGGGCCGACGGGTCCACGGACAGATAATCCCAACCGCCTTCGCCGCTGATGGGAATTTCCTTCAAGAAGTGATACGACCCTTGCGCGCCGCAAGTCGCCGCGGTGAGGAGTCCCAGGGCGGTGAGCGCGATCAGGCCGCGAACAGAATGAGATTTTTGTTTCATACAGAACAATGGTTAACACGCCCAAAACGGCACTCCAGAAAAATTCAAAAATATTTTCACATGGACAGCATTTGTCCAAGTGCCTGCGCTAAAGTGGCCGGCAATATGAATACGTATCAAATGGAACTGAGTCTGAAAGCCAGGCAAATGCGCGCGGCGGCGGGGCAAAAGCAACGGCGTCAGCAGCGGGCGCAATGGTGGTTCGGCCAAATGCGCCGGGTGGTGGCCGCGTCGCTGGAATGGAAGCCGCAGAAGATTCAAGGCTGAAGGAAGAAGGCAGAATTAAGAAGTCAAAAAAGGCGCCGCGGTTCGACTGTTGGCTGCTTTTCGTGTTTCTTAACTCTAAATTCTTGCTTCAGTCGCTTCTGGTCTGCAACGGCTTTCGCATCTTTTTATGCCGCCACCACAGAACCAACGGGAACAAACAAATCAAGCTCAGCCAGCCGGCGTAGCGCACGGCAACCTGTGCCATTCGGAAAAAACCGCTGTTCGTGAAGAATGCCCCGGCAGCGGCATCGTTGGCGTGTCGCGCCGACGCGACGCCGCCCATGGCGAAGTCATGGGCGACAGCCACGCCGCCTTGCGCGCCCAACCAGGCAAATACGCAGCCGCCAAAAGCCTGCCAGCCGGCGGCCATCCCGCCGATCGCCCACAGTCCCAAGCTGAACCCTCCAAAAGTGACTAATCCAATGGCAAAACCGCCAAGCGTCAAAAGACCGACAGCGAGGCCGCCGAAGCTGATCGGGGCAATCGCCAGCCCGCCAAACGCGAAGATCGCGCCCACGGCCGAATCACCCGCGGCAATCCACGCCTTGACCGGCCCTCGTTCAAGTCCGCCGCGAAAGCGGATGTGAACCAACGGCAAGCCAAGCACACTGTGTTTGCTGCGATACTCGAATACCGGCACGGATGCGGGCGCTGGACGGCCATCGGTTATCTCCTGTTGGCCGATTTTCCGCAGACACCGCTGCATCCAAACCGTGAGCGCCGCGATAATGACAAGGTAAGCCACCCCAACCCCAAGCAGCAGTCCGGCATACAGGATCGGACGAGTCTTGAGCAGCAATTGGCCCCCCAGAGTGATAGACAAAACAGCCACGACGAAAACCACGATGCATTTGACGAGGATGCGATAGTATTGGGTTATAAATTCGCGTCGCTGTGGGGACCGTGCGCCCTCCCGGTCGAGCCGGTAGCCAAAGTAGAGGCTGAAGAAAATGAAAACAGGTCCAAGGATCGCGTTGCACAGCCCGGCCAAACCGGCCGACTTCGCCAAAACACCGCCCTTGGCCGCGGTCGCTCCGACGGCTGCCGCCTTGGCGGAGGTTGTCATTACCAGCAAGGCGGCCAGCACACCGAGAGTGAACGCTTTGCCCGGACTGGTTTGCTCCAAGGCCCCTTCCACAAACGCCAGCACTTGTTCTTGCAGCAGATTCCGCCCGCGCGAAAGGCGTTGCCTGACCGCATCCTGAGTCAACTCCAACGCTTCAGCCACACGCTCAACGGATTGGTGCTCGCGGTAAAACAAGACGAGCGGCTCGCGATACGTTTCGGGAATGCGCTCCAACGAACGCCAAAGAATGGCTTCTTCCTCCTTGCCAATCATGTGGTCGGGAGGAAGCGGCTCGTGCGACGGAGATTCATTGGCGTCTTCCAACGGCCCGGCGGCGTGAACCGGTTCGCGGCTGTCCCGCCGGAGTGTTTTGCCGATAAGATTCCGAGCGATGCCGCACAACCAGGCTCGCAATTTCACCGGCTCGCGAAGTTCCGGCAGGTGCTTCCAGGCGGTCACGAATGTCTCCTGCGCCAGGTCTTCGCTCCGGGTCAGGCTGCCGGTGGCGCTGTAAGCCAGCGAACAGATCAGAGACTGGTGGCGGGACACAATCCGCCCAAACGCGTCCCGGTTGCCGGCGAGGCTTTCCGTCACCAGTTCGGCATCGTTGTATTCCGTTGCGGGCATGGTCTGTGTCGTCATCATATCACCATATAAGTACCCGGAAAGGACGGAAAGGTGACAACGAATCCCTTTGACGCTTTCCATCGCATCTGGCTTGTGTCCATTCGCGGATTGTGATAGGATGCGAACAACCATGAAGGATTTATGAAATTCGCCCCCATCCCGTACATTGTCGTTTTGTCGCTTTTTTTGACGGTCATGGCGCCCGCGCCGGGCGCGGCGGGAGCACAATTGTTGCGCGGCCAAATTCCCCCCGGCGTGGGGCGTCTGCAGCCAGTGGATCGTCTCGACGGTTCGAGCCGTTTGAATTTGGCGATTGGCCTTCCGTTGCGCAACCAGGGAATGTTGAACCAATTGCTGCACGATCTTTATGACCCGGCGAGTCCCCGGTTCCACCAGTATTTGACAGCGCGCCAGTTCGCGGAGCAGTTTGGCCCGACGGAGCAGGATTATCAGGCGGTCACCAGGTTCGCGCAGGCGCACGGCTTGACTGTGACCGGCACGCATCCGAATCGGACGCTGCTGGATGTCAACGGGGCGGTGGCGGATGTTGAGAGGACGTTGCATGTGCGCATGCGCGTCTATCAGCATCCCACGGAAGCGCGCACGTTCTTTGCCTCCGACGCCGAACCGTCGCTTGACCTTGCCGTGCCAATCCTGGGCATCAGCGGTCTGGATGATTTCATTTTGCCCCGTCCCATGAATCTCAAAACCGCCGCCTTTGACACCGACACGAACGCGACGGCCTACCCGACCGGGTCGGGGCCAAGCGGATATTTTATCGGGGGCGATTTCCGGGCGGCGTACGCGCCGGGGGTGGCGCTCAATGGCGCGGGGCAATCAGTCGGGCTTTTCGAGTTGGACGGCTATTATGCGAGTGACATTGCCGATTACGAAACGTTGGCCGGGCTGCCCAATGTGACGCTGACCAATATTTTGTTGGATGGATTCAACGGGACGCCAGGGATGGGAAACATCGAGGTGGCGCTGGACATTGAGATGGCGGTTTCCATGGCGCCGGGCCTGTTGCAGGTGATGGTCTATGAAGGGTCGATTCCGAACGATGTTTTGAACCGGATGGCGACGGACAACCAAGCCAAACAACTCAGTTCTTCCTGGGGCTTTGGGCCGCAGACCGACCCGATGCGCGACCAAATCTATGAACAGTTCGCGGCGCAGGGGCAGTCGATGTTCCAAGCTTCCGGCGACAGCGGGGCCTATTCGGGGGCGGTCTATCCGCCATCGGACGACCCGAACGTTACGGTGGTGGGAGGCACATCGTTGATGACGAGCGGTCCGGGCGGAGCGTGGGCGGCGGAGACAACGTGGTCCGGCAGCGGCGGGGGGATCAGCACCACATTCCCGATTCCCAGTTGGCAGCAGGGCGTGAGCATGTCCGCCAACCAGGGATCGACGGCCATGCGCAACATTCCGGACGTGTCCTGCCTGGCGGATATTTTGATTTGGCTGATCGCGGACGATGGCAATCAAGGACCCATCGGCGGGTCCAGTGCGTCCACGCCATTGTGGGCGGGATTTGCCGCTCTGGCCAATCAACACGCCGCCGCCAGCGGGCGGCCCGGCATCGGTTTTATCAACCCGGCGATTTACGCCATTGGCCAGGGCAACGGGTACACCCTCGCCTTTCACGACATCACGACCGGCAACAACACCAATGCCGCCAGTCCGACAAACTTCTTTGCCGTGCCGGGCTACGATCTTTGCACCGGTTGGGGCACTCCGGCGGGAAGCAATTTGATCAATGCCCTCTCGCCGGAGCCGCTGCAGATCACCCCGTCCGCGGGCGTTGTCTCCTCCGGCCCGGTTGGCGGGCCATTCAGTGTTGCCGGCCAGAATTTCATTTTGACAAATACCGGCCCGGGATCGCTCAGTTGGGCGCTGGGCGCCGGTTCGTCCTGGCTCAACGCCTCGCCCGGCGGCGGCACGCTGACGTCCGGCGCGTCTGCCGCCACGGTGACCTTGAGCCTGAACTCGGCCGCCAGCAATCTGCCGGCGGGAAGCCATGTCGGCGCCGTCTGGTTCACCAATCTGAATGACGGCTTTGTCCAGAGCCGCGAGTTGACCCTGGACGTGGTGGTTCCGCCGGTCATCATCCAGCAACCCGCTGGCCAGAGCGTGCCGTTGGGAGGAACGGCGACTTTCACGGTGGGAACCGCCAGCAACGCGCTGCTGTTCTTCCAGTGGGAGGACAACGGCACCAACTTAAGCGACGGCAGCAACGTTTTTGGCTCCGCCAGCAGCACGCTAACCATCAGCAACGTGAACGCGGCTGATGTCGGAACCTACAAGGTGGTGGCAAGCAACGCCGCGAACACGGTGATCAGCGATGGCGCTTCGCTCTCCATCGCCTCGTCCGCGCCGGTGATCCTCAGCCAACCCGCCAGCCAGGCAGCGCCGCAGGGAGCGACGGCGGCTTTCACCGTGAGGGTAGCTGGAAACACGCCGTTGTTCTATCAATGGCAATGTGACAAAACAAATTTGACCGATGGCGGCAATGTCTCCGGTTCCAGTTCCAACACTTTGACGCTCGCGAATCTATTGCCCGCCAACGCCGGAACCTATTCCGTGGTGGTGAGCAACGCTCTCGGATCAACGCCCAGCTCCAATGCCGTCCTGACGGTTGTTTCTTTGACCGCGCCGGGAGTTGCCATGTCCACACTCTACTCGTTCACCGGAGGAATGGATGGCGGCAATCCCAACGGGCTGATACAAGACAGCAATGGCATTTTTTATGGCACGACGCAGGATGGCGGAATCAATGACTCGGGGACCGTATTCCAAATGACGCCGGCGGGCACGGTGACGACGTTGGTTTTGTTCAATGACGTTGGCGACGGAGGTTACACTCCCACCGCCGCGCTGTTGCAAGGCCCGGACGGCGCTTTATACGGCACGACAGAAAACGGCGGCTCAGATGGCTTGGGGACACTTTTCAGCATGACTACCAATGGCGTTCTGACCACACTTGTGAACTTTACCGATGGGAATGGCGCTGCACCTTATCGCGCCCTGATTCAAGGCGCGGATGGTGACATCTACGGCACGACCTTGGGAGGCGGCGCGAACAGCGACGGCACGGTGTTCCGCATGACCGCCAACGGAACGCTCACCACCCTGGCCTCGTTCAACGGCCTGAATGGCCTCAACCCAAACGAACTGCTCCAGGCCGCCAACGGCAGCTTCTATGGCACAACATTCGACGGCGGCATAAATGGCAATGGCACCGTCTTTCAAGTGACCACCAACGGCACGTTCACCAGCCTGGCCTCGTTCAACTACACCAACGGCGGTTCTCTTCCTTATGCCGGAATGGTGCAGACGCCCGACGGCAATTTTCTGGGAACGACATACGAAGGCGGGGCCTGCGGCTACGGCACGGTGTTTCAAATGTCGCCCACGGGCGCGATGACGACATTTTACTCTTTTACCGGCGGGGACGATGGCAGCCATCCCGCCGCCGGACTGGTGGAAGGCAGCGACGGCAATTACTACGGCACGACGTGTTATGGCGGCACTGACGACTATGGCACAGTCTTCAGGCTGGCTCCCAATGGCGCGCTGGTCTCTCTTGTGCAATTCGACGGCTACGATGGCGCGAATCCCCAAGCCCCGTTGACGCTTGGGACCGACGGCAATATTTATGGCACGACAGAATACGGCGGGGCGGACGACGCGGGGGTCATCTTCCGGCTCAGCCTCAATTTCCCCTCTGTGCAAATCAGCAGCCAGCCCACCAATCAAGACGCTTATCTCGGAGCTGAGGCGGTTTTCAGCGTCGCGGTCGTCGGCAACCCGCCGCTGTTTTATCAGTGGAGGCAGGACGGATACAATTTAACGGATGGCGGGGCCATTTCCGGTTCGATGACCCGCGTCCTGACCATCCACAACGTCAGCCAGGGCAGCTCCGGGGTCTATTCCGTCGTGGTCAGCAATGCCGCCAGTTCGGTGTTGAGCGCGGATGCAACCCTTGGCGTGATTAATTCACCTCCGCAAATCACCGTGCAACCCGCCAGCCAAAGCTTGTTGGTGGGGGGAACGGCTGTGTTTTCTGTCGCGGCCGTTGGAGACCTTCCGCTGGGCTACCAATGGCAGGAGAATGGCACGAATTTGACCGATGGCGGCCAAATCTCCGGCTCGGCCACCAGCACTTTGACGCTCAGCAACTTGGTCGAAACCAACGCCGGAACCTATTCCGTCATCGTCACCAATGACATTGCCATTGCTCCGGTCACCAGTTCTGGTGCTGTGCTGACCGTTTTTGCGGTCAGCGCAACCGGGACCACCATGGCCGCTCTGTACTCGTTCACGGGCGGCAACGATGGCGGCGTCCCCAACGGACTGGTTCTGGGAACCAACGGCCTTTTGTACGGCACGACACAAAACGGCGGCATGTATGGCGATGGCACGATTTTCAGCCTGTCCACCAATGGCGTGCTCACCACCCTCGTCTCGTTTGACGGGACCAATGGCGCCACTCCTTTGGACAACCTGACGCAAGGCCCCAACGGCAGTTTCTATGGCACGACAAAATCGGGAGGAAGCAATTCCGACGGGACAGTTTTCAGCATGACGCCTGGCGGCGCGCTCACCAGCATTTACTCGTTCGCGAGCAATCTCAACGGCATCAATCCTGTCAACGCGCTGGCCCTGGGCTTCGATGGCAATTTCTACGGCTCGGCACAAAACAGCTCCGGCTCGGGCGACGGCATCATATTCAAGATGACTCCAGGCGGTGTGCTGACCAATCTTTACTCCTTTGTCGGCAGCTCCAATGGCACCACGCCGGCCGGCGAGCTGACCCAAGGCACGGACGGCAATTTCTATGGCGTGACCGGACATGGCGGAGCCAATTCGGTTGGCAATGTCTTCGAGATGACACCCGGCGGCCTGCTGACTAATCTTTTCTCCTTTGACAGCGCGGATGGATATGCGCCTTCCGGACAGTTGGCGCAAGGGACGGATGGCAATTTCTACGGCGTGACCCGGCGCAACACCATCGACAACATTTTCTTCTATGGCACGATATTCAAAATAACCCCCGGCGGCGCGCTGACCACCTTGTATGTGCTGAACCCTTTCATAACTAATACCGATGGCGCCTATCCTTATGCCGGCCTGATTCAGGGCAGCGACGGCAATTTCTACGGCACGACCTCGGAGGGGGCAGCCACTTCTGATTACAACACCAGCAATGGCACCGTCTTCCAAATAACACCCGACGGCACACTGACGACTCTGACCGCATTGAACGGCTCCGATGACGGGGCCTATCCCGAAGCCGCGCTGGTGGAGGGTCCCGACGGCAGTCTCTATGGCACGACAACCAGCGGCGGTCCGGGCGGACAGGGCACCATCTTCCGGATCACTTTCACATCCGCTCCGCAAATCACCACCCAGCCGGCCAGCCAGACCAACGTCGCGGGCGGCAACGCGTCATTCAACGTGACGGTCTTCGGCGCGCCGCAATTGTTTTATCAATGGCGGGAAAACGGGACCAATCTGGCCGATGGCGGCAATGTCTCCGGCTCGGCGGCCCGCGTCCTGACACTCAACAACATCACCCCGGCCAATGCCGCAACCTACTCCGTCATCGTGAGCAACGCCCTCGGCTCAGTGACCAGCAGCGGCGCGCTTCTCACCGTCGAAGAGCCGCCGGATTTCCTGACAGCCGCGCAAATCGGCGGCACGATTGCCTTCACCTGGAGCGCAACCAAGGGACAAGCTTATCAACTGCAATGCACCACGAATCTGGGTTCCGCCGGCTGGACGAATTTGGGCGGCGCCGTCACCGCGACCAATTACATCATGGGCGCGTCCGACGGCGTCGGGACCAGCGGCCAGAAATTCTACCGGGTTGTCCAGTTGCGGTGAACCGTCCTTTTTTGAGTTGAAATTTGAATTTCTCAAGAAACCGGAAAGCTTCCGGGGCAAACCGCCCCCGCAAAAAAACCGTGAAAATTTCCGGTTTTTATCCGCAAAATGTTCACAAGATGTTGCCAGGCAGGTACTTGGGCAACATCAGGACCCTGGCCTTTCATCCGCGGAACCGCCTGCTTAATAAAACAGGCTAATACTCTGGATTAGCATATTAAGCCAGGATTATACTTTTGCAATTTTGGCCTTTTTGCTTGCAAGAGAAGCCCAGTGTGGTAATGATTTTCATTAGCAAAGCGACTTGTAACTTAAGAACGAGTAATAATGTAATAATCCAACCAGTCGATTCGGCGCGTCTTGAGGCCGTCAACTGGAATTCAAGTTGTGAAGGTTTGTAATCATCTCTTGTGTGAGATAAAGCCAAACTGCTTTTCCTCCGCCGGCGGCGGAAAACTTTCAGGGCGAATCATTGGCGTCCTGCTGGCCGGGCTGTTGTGCGCCGGCGGGGCGGCCGCCCAAGACGGCTATTGGATCAACGGCAGCGGCGGAAGTTGGGCCGGCGCGGGCAATTGGGACCCGGCGGACGGCATCGCGGGAGGCGCGGATAACACGGCTTATTTCGGGTTCGGCCGCGAGGCATCCATTGCCGCAAATGCGTCTTTTACGCTCGACGGGGCGCAATCGATTGGAAACCTCTGTTTCACAACCCAGGGCGGCCCGGGCAGTTGGAGCTTCAGCCCGGGTTCGGGCGGATCATTGACCCTGGACGACACATTCGGGCCGCCTGAAATCACGGTGACATCTTCGTCGCTGCAGGTCATCCTCAATGCCGTTGTGGCGGGCGAGGGGGGTGTGGAGAAGGACGGGGCGGGGACTTTGGTGCTTGCGGCCAGGAACACTTACACCGGGAAAACGCTGGTTGACGGCGGCGGATTGAACGTAACCGGGTCGGTCGGGACAGGCGGTTTGGAAGTAACGGGCGCCACGTTGAGCGGCACAGGCGTTATCATGGGTCCTGTGGTCATTGGTTCCGGCGGCATACTGTCCATTGGCAACGCGCCGGGGCCGTTGACCATAAATAATTCCCTCGTCCTGCTTCCCGGCAGCACGACGATGGTAACGGTTAATGCTGCGGCGTCAGGCCCCGCGGTGCAAGGGCTGTCGAGCGTCACTTTTGGCGGAACTTTGGTGGTAAGCAATCTGTCGGGCGCATTATCGCTTGGTCAGAGCTTTTCCATTTTCGGTTCCGCTCCAGCCAGCGGGAATTTCAGCGCCATCCTGCCGCCGCCCGGTCCGTGGCTGCGCTGGCGATTCGACCCGGCCAGCGGCCAGATAACCGTGGTGTCATCCGCCTCCCAGCCGGCTTTCTCCAGCGTGAGCCTGGCCGGAACCAGTCTGGTCTATCAGGTCACCGGCGGGCCGCCCGGTTCACCTTGTTATATCATGGCCACCACCGACCTCAGCCGGCCCAAGACGGCGTGGGAGCGGATAGCCACCAATGTGTTCGACATGAGCGGCGGTTTTGCCTCCACCAATGACTTCAGCGCGAATGGCGCCAGCCAGATTTATTTGGAGGTCTTTGTGATTCCTTCACCATGACGAGTTTATGAAACTTGAGAAAACTCTTTCATGCCGCCGCGCAGCCGTTGTGTTCGGGTTGAGCCTGTTTCTTTTGGCCGGCCCGCTTGCGCGCGCCACCATTTCAGTGGAGAGCACGAACTCGTTTGGAAGCGTCTCGATTGATCCGTCATCGGGAACTGTCGAATACATTCCTGCATTGCAGAGTTCCGCTTATGCCCAGGCGGGCGCGAACGCCCAATATGATTCCGTTGATCCGAGCACGGCCAGCATCACGGACGTGCCCGTGTCCGGGGGCCTGGCTGCGGGCACAGGCGCGGCGTCGGTGTCGCTTTTCACGGGTTCGAGCAGCGCGACAGGATTTATTCCCGCGACAACTGCCGGCTTCGACACGTCCACGGGGCGCGCTTCGGTCAACGGTGAATTCGAGATTACGGGAGCCTTGGAGCCGGTGAATGTGACGTTTTCCGCGACTATTAATGGACAACTGAACCTGTCCTCAGACGCTTATGGAGTGGAAGGACAGGGGGAGAATGTTTTTACGCTGTCAGTAGATGGGACAGCCATTCTGTTCAATGACCAGCTCATGACCATCGGCCCGGATCAACCAGAGAGCGGGAGCTATTCAGAAACGCTGACAGCGATGATGACATTGACGCCTGGCACTCCGTATTCGCTGTGGGTGGAAGGGGATTCGGAAGCGGAGGTCGTGAATTCAAGTGCGTCGGAAGTCCCCGAGCCGTCAGGGAGTTGGCTGGTGGCGGAAGGGCTGGCGATGCTGGCATTCATTTCTTCAGTGCGGCGGCGCATTGCCGCCGGGGCGGCGCACTGGAAGTTGTGGATGCTCGCGGGTGTCGCGATTGCGGGCCTGGCGGCGCCCGCGCATGCGATGTATCTCGGCAGCGACGCACCGGACATCAGCGCGACCCCGGAAGCCCAGCCCACACGGCAGCCGGACGGCACCATCAGCACGAGTTTGACCGAGGGCAACCTGCGGGAGGATTACCCGGTGGTGACGGTCCAGAGCGACTACGGCGCGACGCTCCCCCTCGTTCTGACTTATAATTCCTACAATGCCGACGGATCGAAGGCGCAATTGGACACCGGCCTTGGCTACGGCTGGACGCACACTTACAATGCGCTTCTGTTCCAGCAACGCGGACAGATGTTTCGGCTGGGCGGCGACGGGCGTGTGACGCAGTATTACATGAACTTCACCGGGCCTGCCGGCACTTACGCATCGGACACCGGATATTTCGAGACGCTGACGCTGCAACCCGACGGCAGCTATTATCTCACAAACAAGCATCAAAGCTGGTGGCATTTCGGGTCGGTGTCGAACACCCCATTTTTGGTGGAGGGGCCGGTGTCCCGGTTGCTGCAGATGGGAGACCGCAACCACAACATCACCACGATGAATTACAGCAGCGGACTGATGACTTCGGTGACGGATCCATTTGGCCGGACGTTGCAATTCACCTATGACGCATCGAACAAACTTTCCACCATCACCGATCCGCAGGGGCGGACAACGACATTCCAGTATGATCCATTGGAACGAAGCCCGATGCAGATAACCGATTCGCTGGGCAACACCGTGAAGTACACTTACAATGCGCAGTATCAGATGACGCGCAAGGTTGACCGCGACGGGCGGATGTATTTTTACACCTACAAAAGCCTGCGGCCCTTCATGGTGACGGATGGCACTGGACAGCCGTGGTTTTCGCTGGCCAATCCGGCACACTGGGCGGTGAATCCAACCACCCTGGCTTTCAGCCTGCGGCGTCAGTACATTCCAGGCACCACGACGAGCACGGATGGCAACGGCAATCTCTGGCAGTATTCCTACGACACCAACGGCTACATCACCCAGGTGACAGCGCCCGACAGCACCACAACCACATACACTTATGACCCCTCCACCCGGATGGTTTCAACGGTGACAGACCCCAATGGCCATGTGACCAGTTATCAATATGACGCGGAGGGCAACCGCCTTCAAACCACCGATGCTTTGGGACATGTCACCACCTACACCTACGAGCCTGTTTTCAACCAAATGACCAGCATGACCGACGCGAATGGCCGCACAACCACCTATCAATATGACGGCCACGGCAACCAAATCCAGACGATTGATCCCTTGGGACGGACGCAATCCTGGACTTATGACTCCCACGGCAACGTCCTCACTTCAACCGACAAGAACACCAACACCACCACTTACACGTACGACGCAGCCGGCGACCGCGCGAGCATGACCGATCCCCTGGGCAACGTCACCAGTTACCAGTATGACGGCAATGGCAATCGCACGCAGATGACGGACCCGCTGGGGAACACCACGCGTTATCAATACGACCCCGACTATCGTCTTATCACGAAAACCAACGCGCTGAACGGCGTCACCACCACCACTTACGATGGCGCCGGCCGCACCACCAGCGTGACTGACCCGAACACCAACACCACCACTTACACTTACGACGTCCGCGGACGCCCCGCCACGACCACCGACGCCATCGGTGGAGTCACCAGCAGCGCCTATGACGCCAATGACAATCGAATTTCCGCCACAGACCAGCTCGGACGCATCACCACGTATCAATACGATACTAAAAACCGTGTCATTACCGTCACCAACGCCATCGGCGGAGTCACCAGCACCGCCTATGACCCGGCGGGCAACACGATTTCACGGACAGACGCGAACACCAACACCACGACCTACACCTACGACGCCCTCAACCGCCAGGTGAGCGTCACGGACGCCCTGGGCGGCACAAGCACCACCGTCTATGACCCGGTCGGCAATGTCCTCTCCCGGACCGACGCCAACGCACACACGACCACGTACACCTACGACGCCCTCAACCGCCAGGTGTCCATATCCAACGCCCTGGGCGGTGTCACCACGACGACTTACGACGCCAACGGCAACCAAATCGCGTTGACCGACCCGAACACCAACACCACCGCTTACACTTATGACGCCGATAACCGGCTTGCAGGGTCCACCAACGCCATGCTCGGCGTCACCACTTACACTTACGACGCCAACGGCAACCAAATTGCGTTGACCGACCCGAACACCAACACCACCCTCTACACCTACGACGCCCTCAACCGGCGGGTCATCATGACCAATGCCGTGCGCAATGAAGCCGTTTACACCTACTACGATCCGGTTGGAAACGTCATCACGAACATCGACGCCACGTCCAACGTCACCACCTACATTTATGACCCGCTCAACCGCCGCCTCAGCCAGGCCGACTCGAACGGCGGCGTCACCGCCAGCGTTTATGACGCCGTGGGCAACGTCCTCATGACCGACGATGGCGACGGCCACGTCACTACTTACACGTACGACGCGCTCAACCGCCAGATCACCGCGGCCGACGCGCTGAACCGGACCAACTTCACCACCTACGATCCCGTCGGCAACACCATCTTGACGATTGACCCGGACACCAATGCGACCACTTACACCTACGACGCCCTGAACCGCTGCACCAACGCCGTGGATTCCTTCCTCCACACGACCATCACCACTTACGATCCCGTCGGCAACACCCTCAGCCTCACCGATGAAGACAGCCACACGACCACCTACACCTATGACGCCCTCAACCGGCGCGTCAGCGAGACGTATCCCGATGCGCCGCCCAGGACCCTCTTCTACAGCTATGACGCCGTCGGCAACGTGATTCTCGTGACCAACCAGAATGGGAAGGCCACGGCCTATTCTTACAACGCCCTCAATTTTGAAACCAGCCAGCAGGACCAGAGCGACGGCCTGACCAATAATTTCACTTATGACGATTCAGGCCGCCTGGTCGCGGCCCAGCGCAGCGGGTGGGTTGTTACTTACGCCTACGACGCGGACAACCGCGTCACCAACACCACCCAAAACGGGCTGGTTGTTTCCTACGTTTACGACGTTCCCGCGCACACGCGCACGGTCACTTATCCCTCGGGCCGCACGATCACGCAGACTTGTGATGACCGCGGCCGGCTGGTGACAGTGCAGAACGGCATGACCAATCCGCCCATCGCCACCTACAGTTATGACGCCGCCGACCGCATTCTCAGCCGCGCCTATGCCAACGGCGTCGTGGCCGCTTACACTTATGATGCGGATGACCAGGTGCTCTCGCTCCAACACACGCTGGGGGCCACGCTCATCGCCGGCTGCAACTACGCTTATGACAGCGACGGCAACAAGCTCTACGAACAGAAGCTGGACAATCCAGGGCACTCGGAAACTTACGCGTACGACGCGCTCGACCGGCTTACGAACTACAACGCAGGGACCCTCTCCGGCGGCGTCATCCCGTCGCCAACGCTGCAAAAAGCCTGGACGCTGGATGGCGTGGGCAACTGGCTGAGTTTCATCAGCAACAGCGTTCCCCAAACGCGCAGTTACAGCACGGACAACGAGTTGACCAACATCAACGGGCAGACGCTGACTTACGACGGCGACGGCAATCTCCTGCAGGATCCGGCCTACGCCTATTATTACGACCAGGAAGACCGGCTGACCAACGTCGTGCGCCTGTCCGATTCCGCCCTGGTTGCCCAGTACTTTTACGATGCCCTGGGCCGCCGGGTTATGGAGATCACCAATCCCGCCGGCATGATTGGGACCAACGTCTATTATTACGATGGCAATCAGATCATTGAAGAGCGGGACGGCGGCGGCAACGTGGTTGCCACCTACACTTACGGCAACTACATTGACGAGGCGCTGACGATGGACCGCGGCGGCCAGACATATTACTACCATCAGAACGCGCTGTGGAGCCCGCTGGCCTTGACCGACACCAACGGGAACCCGGTGGAACGATACACGTATGACGTTTACGGGCAGGTCACAGTCCTGGACGGCAGTTATAACCCGCTGCCTTTGAATGCCTGGGGCACACCGCACAGCGCGGTGGGCAGCCCCTGGCTGTTCACGGGCCGGCAACTGGATGAGGAAAACGGACTCTACTACTACCGGGCACGGTATTATGACCCGGTGAAGGGGCGGTTTTTGCAGCGTGATCCGCGGGAGGAGCATGACGATGACGGGAACCTTTACGAGTATGTGGGAGGCGAGGCTACCGGACGGGTTGACCCCCATGGCACGGGAGGAATTCAAACCACGAAGGAACTTGAGCAACGGAGAGCCGAGGGGCGGCCCCGGACCACCACGGTGTCCTTGGAGGCCCCTCTGACACTCAAGGAACTCAAGGAGATGAAGGCCTTGCTTGAAAAACCCCGAAGACTCCCCATTGAGGACTTTCGACTGGAGGAGTTGCGAGTACAGTTCAGTAACGCAGGCGCAAAGTTCACGGGCAGGGATGAACTGGAATTACTCCATGATATCATCAATGTTGCCGCGAAAGTCACACCCAAGATTGGGCCTGGCGGCATGGCCCTAAAGGCGGCGCTGGGGTGGTATGAGAAGGGCATCGCAGTTGCGATCGGGGGAATCAAAAGGATTGACGAGGAGAAATACAATCGTTACAAGGAGGCGCGCCTGGGCGGCGCCCCCCATGAGGATGCCTATACGTTTTGGGACAGGGAGACAAGTGAGATGTATCAGACGAAGTACGAATTAGAGCAGTTAACCGCAAGCCTAGGGAAGGTGCAGAGCGGGGCAATTAGCGGTGAAAATTTGACGGCGGAGTTGCAGCAGTTAAAGGAAAAGCTGCTGAAGGTGGGGAAGAACCGCGGCTATTTATACGACTACGACGAAGATTGGGACGAAGACGACTGGTGGGATGATATTTTTGGCGATTGGGACGATTAGCAGGCTGTTCCATTGGCGCTTTTTGAAGGGATTCGCACGCCAAGGGGTCCCGCACAATCGCAGAGATGAAAAAACAAGGCTAAAGCCGCAACCAAGCGGTAAGATTTTAACGCAAAGAGGCAAAGACGCGAGGGCGCAAGGTCAGGAAAGAAAATTGGCTCCCGGATCGCCGCTGACCATTTGGTGACCCGGACTCGCATGGGCCAAAGCTTCTTTGCGTTGGAATCCGCCTGCCTGATTGAATGGATGCGACTTGGTCATTCGTGGTTGGACATTTGGCATTCTTCCACTATCATGGTCCGGCTGCCATGACGGAGAGCCATTCAGTTTCCCTGCCGGTCCGATGCGAACCCGCCGGCCGCCATATCAGGGCGGCGGAGGCGGCGCGATGAAGAAAAACCCGGCCCTTCCCTTTGTTTTCATCAACGTCGCGATGACGGCCGATGGCAAGATCGCCCCGGCCAACCGCCATTTTGTGCCGTTCGGAGGCCCCGATGACCGGCAACATCTGCTGGAATTGCGGGCCACGGCGGATGCGGTCATGTCCGGTGCGCGCACGATTGATTTGAATCCTGTCAACCTCGGCCCCGGCCCCACCTGTTATCGGCGGCTGCGGCTCCGGCGCGGTTTGGCGGAGTACAATCTGCGCGTCATCGTCAGCGGCGCGGGAACCATTGATCCGGAAGCGCAGATTTTCAAACATCGCTTTTCGCCGATCCTTATTCTGACGACGGGCCGGATTGCCAAATCCAGGCTGACCCGGCTGCGCTTGCTGGCGGACGACGTCAAAATCTGCGGGGAGAAGGAACTCGATTTCTCCGAAGCGCTTCAGTGGTTGCGCAGGAAATGGAAAGTCAGGCGCCTGCTTTGCGAAGGCGGCGGCGAATTGAACGGCGCGCTCTTCCAAGCCGGCCTGGTGAGCGAAGTCCACATCACCTTGTGTCCGATCATTCTGGGCGGACGCCACGCCCCCACCCTGGCCGATGGCGCGGGCGTGGCAAAACTGGCGGACGCGGCCCGGTTCCGTCTGACGTCCATGAAGCGAAGAGGTTCCGTCTTGTTTCTGGTTTATCGGCGCGCCACGTAGAAGGAATCACCGGCAAAAATCTGGCGCGGGCTGGTTTGCAAATGCGCCGCGATTTCGCCCAGAAACACCGCGCCGAATTCGTGCAGCTTCTTCTCGCCCACCCCGCTGATGCGCGTGAATTGCCCGTCGTTCTCCGGGTAATAACGGGCCATTTGCCGCAGGGCAACATCGGAAAAAACGATGTAGGCCGGCACGTTTCGCTCGTCGGCCAGCTTCTTGCGCAGTTGCCGCAGGCGGTCGAATAATACCTCGTCACAGGCGATTTCACCCGCACGCGGCCTTTTTCCCGGCGCGGCTGGCGCGACCATCGGTTTGGTCAGGATGATTTGTGTGCGGGCGCGCAAGGCCGCCAGCCCCGTGTCGGTCAGTTCCAGCACGCTAAACTTGTCCTGCGTCTGCCGCAAATAGCCCAGGCGCACCAATTCGCGGCCGATGGCCTGCCAGTGCGGGCGGCTGTGTTCGCGGCCGATGCCGTAAGTGGAAAGCTCCTCGTGCCGCCAGCGCCGGATTTTGTCGGAGTCGGCCCCTGTCAACACTTCGACCACGTGACTCAAACCGAGGCCAAAGCCGCTCTTCTGCCAGATGCGATAAACGCAGGAGAGGAATTTTTGCGCGGCGACGGTGCCGTCGAAAGTGTCGCGCGGCTCGAGGCAGTTGTCGCAGCCGCCGCAGTTGGGCGCCGGGAAAGTCTCGCCGAAATAGCGCAGCAATTCCGCGCGGCGGCATCCGGCGGAATCGGCGTAATGGACAATTTGCCGCAATTGTTCGCGGGCTATGCGCTGTTCGGCGGGCGATTTCTTCTTGATGAAGAACTGCTGCTTGGCCACGTCGCCGGCGCTGAAGAGCAGGAGGCATTCGGCCGGCAAACCGTCCCGGCCCGCCCGCCCGGTTTCCTGGTAGTAGCCTTCAATATTTTTTGGAAGGTCGTAATGCAGGACAAAGCGGATGTTGGGTTTGTTGATGCCCAGGCCGAAGGCGATTGTCGCGCAAATGACCCGGACTTCGTCGCGCAAAAAAAGTTCCTGGTTTTCGGTTCGTTCGCCCGCGGTCAATCCGGCGTGGTAGGGCCGGGCGGAAATGCCGTGCCGGGCCAGTTGCGCGGCGACGCTCTCGGCGCTCTTGCGGCTGTGGCAGTAAATGATCCCGCTGTCGCGCGGATGGGAATCCAGGAAAGCCAGCGCCTGGTCGGAAGGACCGGCTTTGGCGATCACACGGTAGGTCAGGTTCGGCCGGTTGAAACTGGCCACGAAACATTTCGGCTCGCGCAGTTGCAGGAGCTTGATGATGTCCTCGCGCACGCGCGTCGTCGCGGTGGCGGTGAGGGCCATCAAGGGCGTGTTGGGAAAAGTTTCGCGCAACCGGGCCAACTGCCTGTATTCGGGACGGAAATCATGGCCCCATTCGGAGATGCAATGGGCTTCATCAACCGCGATCAGGCTCACGTTCCACTTTTGCAAATTGTCCAAAACCCCGGGGAGCATCAAGCGCTCGGGGGCGGCGTAGAGAAGGCGGTATTCGTGCTGATGCAATCCGCGCAGCCGTTTGCGGGATTCGACAACGCCCAGGGAGGAATTGAGAAATGTGGCCGCAATCCCGCCGGCCTGCAACGCATCCACCTGGTCCTTCATCAGCGCAATGAGCGGCGAGACGACGACAGTCAAGCCCGGTCGAATCAGAGCCGGCAATTGGAAACAAAGCGATTTGCCGCCGCCGGTGGGCAGGAGCGCGAAGACGTCGCACCCCTCCATGGTGGCGCGGATGATTTCGCGCTGAAGCGGACGAAACGAAGGAAACCCAAAGAAGCGTTTCAGCAACCCAAGCCACGAATTATCGTCGGGATTCATCCGCCGCTGATTAAAGCGAAATGGATAAAACAAGGCGAGACTTGATTTTTAGGATGATCGCACCCATACAACTAATAGTGGTCAAGGAGCCTTCCCACCCACTGCAAATAGTGGCTTCAACATTTTGTTTCGGACAAATTTGCTGAATCTTTGGACGTGGCCGATGTTGCAGGAGATTATTTTTTAACATTTGGACGTGGCCCGCCTGTCGAAGCCGCGGTTCTGGTTGGCAAGCAGTTAAGTGGGCGGGGAGAGCTGCCGATGCCCAATATGTCAACTGGAAAGCAAAGTGACGGCCAAACAAAAGCTTTGCGAAGCATGGAAGCAACAACGGCGGAGAGTCCGCAGGAGAAACGAAGATGAATATGACCAAAGAAGTTGAGCAATCGCCGCGGCTCTCGGAAGAGCGCTTGTCCAAAACCGGCAAAACCTGCGCCGAAACCATATTGGTTGTGGAAGACGAGCCGGATTTGCTGGAGTTGGTCGCACAAGTCCTTGAGGCGCGCGGTTACACCGTCCTGGGCGCAAGCTCTGGAAAGCAGGCCTTGGAACAATGGTCCCACCGAGAAGGCAACATTGACCTGTTGCTGACCGACATGACCATGCCCGACGGCATGACCGGGAGCGAATTGGCCCAGCGGCTCAGGATCGATGCCCCGAACCTGCGAGTCATATACAGCAGCGGGCACATTGCCGGGGTGCCGGGGACCCAACTGGCTGATGTGGATGAGCGGCATTTTCTGGCCAAGCCCTATCGGCCCTCCAAACTCCTGGAAATCGTCCGCAACTGTCTGGACGGCCCCCTTTAGCCCGAGCCTTTGGGCCGAGTTCCTTGTGCCGGAAGTCAGGCGGAACGCACGGCGGCGATGAAAGCCCGCATTTTTTCCGGGTCCTTTTTTCCGGGCGATTGTTCCACGCCGCTGGAAACATCCACGCCAAAGGGCCGCACCGTCCGCACCGCGTCCGCCACGTTTTCCGGCGTCAATCCGCCGGCCAGGAAAATCGGTTTGCCAAACTTTCCCGCTTCCACCGCCAATTCCCAATTGAATGTTTGCCCCGTGCCGCCCGCCATTGCCGGCGCATAACTGTCCAGCAGGAAAGCATCCGTCCGGTAATTCGAGATTTCGAGCAGGGATTGGGCGTTGCGGATGCGGAAGGCCTTCATCGTCATCATGCCGAATTGCCGGCAAAACTCCGGCGTTTCATGGCCGTGAAACTGCAACAGGTTCAAGGCGCATTGGCGCATGGCCGAAAAGACCTCCTCCGGCGCCGGATCGGCAAAAACGCCGACGCGAATGATGGAGGGCGGCAAGCGGCGTTCGATGGCGCGCGCCATTGCCACGGAGATGCAGCGCGGGCTGCCCGGATAAAACATCAAACCCAGCGCATCGGCCCCGGCCCCGACCGCCGCTTCGGCGTCCCCGACGCTCGTGATCCCGCAGATTTTGACCTTCACGTCCACCGTGCCATTAAACGCGAACCTCCCGCCTTTGGCAACCCGGACACCAGCAGGTGGTCCGCCCGCCGCACGGCCCGCGGCACAGGGCCGAGCCGTCCGCCGGACAATGACCGCCGCACTCCCAGCGATGATGAAACAGCCATGATTTTGGCAGGTCCCCATCGTTCTGCCCGACGGTGCGAAGCGCGGCGCGGCTGACGGATTGTATCTTGGCGTGCAACTTCCTGGTTTCCCTTGGATGAAGTTTGCCCGCGGGCCGTCCGGGATGGATTTTGGATTGCCAGAGAATTTCGTCCGCCATCCAGTTTCCGATGCCTGGAAAGCCGCTTTGCAACAGCAGGACCGCTTTGACCGGCGCGCGGCCGTGACGTGACAGGAACTGTTCCATCCTCTTCCGGGTGAATTGCCGGGAAAGGATTTCAGGCGGCCGGTTGCGCCACCAGGCCGGCTGGGTTTTTCCGCGGTGAAACCGGACCCGTCCGAATTGCCGGGGGTCGCTCAAGACCAGGCGGTGCCGGCTCTGCCGCAAAACCAGGTGATCGTGTTTGAGCGCAACCGCCGCCGCCGGCTCGAGGCGCAACTTCCCGGTCAGGCCCAGATGAATGCCCAGCCAGCAGCCTTTGGAAAAGCGGAAGAGCAACTGTTTGCCATGCGCCTTGGAACCCAGCAACGTCGCGCCGCGCAACGTTTTCCGGAGGGCCGCGACGTCCGTCCCGCGGAAGATTTTTTTGCCGGCGCGCAATTGCACGGAGAGAATTTTCCGTTGCAAACCCGGCTCCCATTGCCTGCGGTAATACTCAACTTCAGCCAGTTCGGGCATGAAGCAGCTTAGGAAATCGCCTGGAATCTGGCAATTATCCATTCATCCGCTCCAAATCCTCAGAGAGCCAGGGCACATCCTCCATTTTGGCAAAATCGCCGGCTGACATCCCCTCGCCCCGAGTGGCGGGGGTAGCTGACGATCAATTCTTCACGGGCCGCAAGCCATAGACTTCGATCTGCACCACGCTTGCGACTGCATTCTCCGCCGAAGTGACCATGGCTTCGAGCTCCGGCGTCTGCTCATTGGCGACGTAGATCAGAATATTGCTGTCCAGAAGCATGACTTCAATCCCTGCCGGGCAGAGGCCGGTCCTTCCGGATTTCACGCTGTCAGGCCACCGGGTCGGTGATCTCTTTAAACGTGCCGAGTTCCCTCAACTTCCGCAGTGCGGCCAACGCGTCCTCCTTGGTTGGGCGTTCGCCCGGGTCTCGCACGTCTTGGATGATGGCCGTGACTTTTAACCTGGCTGTGCGCAACTCCACAGGCAACGGCAGATGCAACGTGCCATCTGCGACATCATGGCTGCGCCATTGAAAGTCCGAGTTTGAACCCGCGAAGTTTGATTGTCCAACGGGCTGCGCAGCCATAGACTGCGCGCCATGCTCCCGGAGCCAGCACAACGCCATTATCAGGGCGAAGCCGGACGCCGCTACCAGCAACACAAACGCGGCATCCCTGACTCCGCCCTCCCCTGGGTCGCGCGGCTGCGCGCCGAAAAACTTTCCCCATCCGTCCGCCCCACCGACGTCGTCCTCGAGTACGGGGTCGGCCTGGGCTGGAATCTCGCCGTGTTGAAATGCCACCGCAAGATCGGCTTTGACGTCGCTGATTTTTTGGAACCGTCCGTCCGCGCCCTGGGCATTGAATACATCGCCGAAACAAAAAGTATTGCCGATGGAACGATGGACGTGGTGCTGTGCCATCACACACTGGAACATGTGCGCGACCCGGCGGCTGTTTTGGGGGAAATGCGCCGGCTGCTCGCGCCGGGGGGCAAACTTCTTCTTTTCGCGCCGCTGGAACGGGAGGCGAAATACAACCGATTCATTCCTGACGAACCGAATCATCATCTTTATTCGTGGAACACGCAGACTCTGGGCAATCTCGCGCGGGAGCTGGGCTTCGAGGTCGCGGAAGCCGGGACGGGGCGGTTCGGCTACTCGCGTTTTGCGGCGGTCTGGGCATCGAAACTTCGGCTTGGTGAAGAGGGCTTTCGCTGCCTGCGCCGCCTGCTGCATGTTGTCAAGCCCGCCCGCGAAGTCCGCATCATCGCGGTCAAACCACAAAAGAGATGACGATTTTTTGCGCGACCTTTCACGGTCGTTTCCCAAGTAATGCATGGAAGAACTTGCAAATGTGGAAACGGCTGGATTAATCCCACAGGGGCGGGCGCGAAAGAAATTCAAAGGATTTGCTTGTCTGGCTCGTCGGATGGGTTGATAGAATGGCGCGCGTGTTTGGCCCGCGTGTTGTTCGGGATGAAGAAGGTTGAAACATTCGGGCCGGAGCGGTGTATGCAAATCAAGGAACGCAATGGCAAAATCTAAAGGCAAAAAAAAGATCATTTTCTTTTCCCTGCTGGCCCTGGTCATCATCGGGGCGGCGGTCTATGGCAAGTACGCCAAACGCGTGCCGCCGGTTACCATCACGCGGGAAAAGGCCGCCCGCCGCAACCTGACCGAGGAGGTTGTGGCCAACGGGAAAATTGAGCCGGTTCTGGAGGTCAAAATCAGCCCGGAGGTTTCGGGCGAAATCATAGAATTGGACGTCAAGGAGGGACAGCGTGTAAAGAAGAACGATCTGCTGCTCAAGATCCGGCCCGACAATTATGCGGCGGCCCGCGATTCCGCCAGGGCCAATTTCAAATACGCCACCGCCAACAAAAACACCGCCGATGCCAACCTGGAAAAGGCCTTTCTCGAATTCAAGAGGAATGAGGCGCTCTTCCAGGCCAAATTGATTTCCGAATCGGATTTCCTGACGGCCAAGACGGCTTGTGACGTGGCCAAAACCACTTTGGCCGCCGCGGTCGAGCAAGTCAGCATCGCCCAGGCCCAGTTGAATTCCGCCGAGGCGGACCTTTCCAAGACGGTCATTTATTCGCCCCTGGATGGCACGATCAGCAAATTGAATTCCCGGTTGGGCGAACGCGTCGTGGGCACGGCGACGATGGCGGGAACCGAGATCATGGACGTGGCCGATTTGACCAACATGGAGGCCCGCGTGGACGTGGGCGAAATGGACGTGCCATTGATCACCAACGGCCAGAAGGCCCATTTGGAAGTGGATTCTTTTAAAGACCAAAAGTTCAACGGCCTCGTGACCGAAATTGCCGACTCGGCCAATAACAACGATACTTCCTCCGCCGCCTCCACCAGCACCGATGCGACCAAGTTCCAAGTCAAGATTCACATCACGGACAAGGACGCCTTCCTGCCTGGAATGTCCGTCACGGCCAACGTTGAAACCCGTTATCGGACCAACGTGTTGACCGTTCCGATCCAGAGCGTCACCACCCGCCTGCCCAAAGACACATCGGGCGGGACCAACGCGGCGGCAACCAACCACGTCGTCCAGACGGCCTCCAACAATGCGCCGGCCACCAATGCCGCCAAGGCCGTTGTCACCACCAACAGCGCCGAGACCAACGCCTCCGCCGCTGGCCAAAAGAAGCCCGACGAAGCGCCCAAACCCATTGAGGTCGTTTTTGTCGTCGAGGGGGACCATGTCAAAATGGTTCCGGTCAAGCGCGGCATCAGCGATGATAATTACGTCGAGATCACTGAGGGATTGAAGGAGGGCCAGGAAGTGGTGTCAGGCGGTTACAAGGCGATCAACCGGGATCTGGCCGATGAGGCGAAAATCGTTGTCACCAATCAGGCCGCCGGACGGGACAAGGAGACCAAGGCCAACTGAAGACGGAGAACGCGCCCGTGTGAGCCTGATTCGCCTCAAAAATGTTTCCCGCCTCTACCAGATGGGATCGGAAACCATCCACGCCTTGCGCGATGTTTCCATGTCCGTCGAGCGGGGGGAGTATGTGGCGATCATGGGGCCGTCCGGCTCGGGCAAATCGACCCTGATGAATTTGCTCGGATGCCTGGACACCGCCACAAGCGGCGCTTATGAACTCAACGGCACCAACATCAGCGAATTGGACGACAATCAACTGGCCGAAATTCGCAACCGGGAAATCGGATTTGTCTTTCAAACCTTCAACCTTCTGCCCCGGGCCGATGCGTTGCGCAATGTCGAACTGCCGCTGATCTACTCCGGGATGGACGGCGGCGACCGCAAACGCGTCGCGCTGGAGGCCCTGGCCAGCGTGGGGCTGGCCGACCGCATCCGCCATAAACCCAACGAAATGTCCGGCGGCCAGCGCCAGCGCGTCGCCATCGCCCGCGCCCTGGTCAACCGGCCCTCCATCATTCTGGCCGACGAGCCGACGGGCAATCTGGATTCCAAGACAGGCGAAGAAATCATGGCCTTGCTGTGGGCGCTGTCCGACAAGGGAAACACCCTGTTTGTCGTGACCCATGAGGAGGAGGTGGCGCGGCACGCCCACCGCATCATCCGCATCCGGGACGGGCTGATTGCCAGCGACGACGCCCCCAAAACAGCGGCCCCGGCCCCGTGAACTTCTTCATCGAAATCAAGGAAGGGCTGAGCATTGCCTGGGACGCGATCCGCGCCAACAAATTGCGCTCGATCCTGACGACTCTGGGCATCATCATCGGCATCGTGACGGTGACGGCGATGGCCATCTCGATCGACGCCCTGAACCGCGCTTTTCGCGAGAGCCTTTCGGTCATCGGATCGGACGTGCTGTTTGTCAACAAAACGCCTTGGATCGAATCCTACGGTCAATGGTTGATCGACAACAAGAGACGCGACATCACCTGGCGGCAAGCCCGCGAGGTCGAACAACAAATGGCCATGGCCGTGGCTGTGGCGCCGGCGGTCGGCATGTGGCAGATGGTTTGGTATAAGAACCGCAGCGCCAGCACCGTCCGGACCATTGGCTCGACCGATCAATATCTGACCACGCGCGGCCTGGCCATCGCGCAGGGGCGGTTTTTCACCGCGGAGGAAGCGGAGGGCGGACGTCCCGTCTGCGTGATTGGCGACTATGTGGCGACAAATCTGTTCGAGCGCGAATCGCCCCTGGGCAGGAAGATCAGGGTTGGTGCGCGCCGTCTGGAAGTCATCGGCGTGCTGGAAAAGCAAGGGGCCATCGTGGGCACCAGTTATAGTTGGGACAATAGAGTCGTTATTCCCATCCAACAGTTTTTGATCGGTTACTGGCGCGACCCTGATTTCGAAATTGAGATCAAGGTCAAGGATGTGGCCCGATTGGAGGACGCGAAGGAGGAATTGCGCGGATTGATGCGGAAAATTCGCCATATCGCGCCGGGTGATCCGGACGATTTTGCCATCAATGAACAGGACCAGGTCATCAACACGATGACCAAGGGGTCGGGAACCATCGCCGCGGTCGGTTTGCTAATCACCAGCCTTTCTTTGTTTGTCGGCGGCATTGGCATTATGAACATCATGTTCGTCTCCGTGGCGGAGCGGACGAGGGAGATCGGGGTGCGCAAGGCCATCGGGGCCAGGCGGAGCAGCATCCTGCTGCAGTTTTTGGTCGAGGCCGCGTTGATCTGCCTGCTGGGCGGCCTGGTGGGATTGGGCATTACGCATTTATTGACAATATTAAGCCTGCATTTTTTCCCCGGCTTTCCTGTCAAAATGTCCCCGCTTGTGATGGGGCTGGCCATCCTGGTGTCGGTGCTGACCGGACTGGTTTCGGGGTTTCTGCCGGCGTGGCGGGCCGCGCGCATGAATCCCGTGGATGCCTTGAGGAACGAATGAAAACTTTGCGCGCTCTTTGGACCGAATTGACGGAAAGCTTTTTCATGGCGATGGGTGCTGTGGCGGCGCACAAGCTGCGCTCGGCCCTCACCTTGCTGGGCGTGATGGTGGGTGTCTTCTCCATCATCCTGGTCATGACGGCGATGCGGGCCATGCGGAAGGAAATTGAAACGGACCTCAATCAATTGGGCGGCCAGACCTTCTTTGTGCAGACGTGGCCGGCGCTCTATTTTGAAGGGCCCGAAGGCTGGCAAAAATACCGGCGGCGCAAACGCATCGACCTTGCGCAGGGCCTGGAGGTGGAACGGCGCGCCTCCCTGGCGCTGAATGTTGGTTTGATGGATGACAATCTGAACCCCGGGACGATGATCTCGCGCTACTCCAAAACGCCGCCCGATATCTCGCTGCTCGGCGCCACCCCCGGCAGCTTTCCCGTCCTGAATTGGATCGTCCATGAAGGGCGGGGCTTGCTCGATTCCGACCTGGACGGCCTGCGCGATGTCTGTGTCCTGGGCGGCGATCTGGCGTCGAATTTGTTCCCTTTCGGTTCCGCGGTCGGACAGCGCGTCTCCTTCAACAATGTCAATTACAACGTCGTCGGCGTGCTGGAACCCAGGGGCGCGATGGAGGGAAGCCAGCAGGACAACTTTGCCGTCATCCCCATCACCACCGGCATCAATCGCTATGAAGACAGGAGATGGATCAACCTGGGCATCCAGGTGCAGGCGCGCAGCGCGGCCGACTACGACGCGACGGTGGATCAGGTGCGGAGCATCATGCGGCTGATTCGCAAAGTGCCGCCGGGTGATGAAGACGGTTTTGAAATCATTTCGGCCGATTCGCTCATGGCGCAACTGCAGGATTTCACCCGCAAGCTGCGCATCGGCATCACCGTGGTCAGTTCCATCGCGCTGCTGGCCGCCGGCGTTGGCATCATGAACATCATGCTCGTCTCGGTCACGGAGCGGACGCGGGAGATTGGCGTCCGCCGGACCGTCGGCGCCAAGAAGCGGAACATCATGACCCAGTTCATCATGGAAGCCGTCGTGCTGTGCGAACTGGGCGGCGTCATTGGAGTGGCCCTGGGGGTGGCGGGGGGGGACATTGCGGCGCATTACATGAAACTGCCCAAGGTGCTGCCGGTGGATTGGATCTTCATCGGTTTGGGAATCTGTTCGCTGGTCGGCGTCATTTTCGGCACCTATCCCGCCTGGAAAGCGGCCAATTTGGACCCGATCGAATCGTTGCGTTATGAATAAATCAACCATCAATCGTATGTTCCACCGGCAATTCAAAATCCCCGTGGCGCTGGCGGCGCTGCTCTGTCTCAGTGGCGCGGCCGGAGCAAAGGCGCAGCCGCTTCCCGCCGAAAAAACCCGCGTTCTGACCATTGAAGAAGTCGTGCAAATGGCGCTGACGAACAATCTGGATATTATGATCAGCCGGCTCAATCCGGTGATCGACCAATTCGCCTTGAACGGACTGTATGGCGCGTATGAACCCTCGTTTTCCATGAGCGCCGTGCATAATTATAATGACCTGCCGGGCGGATTTTTTGCGGAGGCGGGGTTACAATACTACCCCACCGTGGAGAAAATTGATTCCTATACTCCGGGCCTTGCCGGCACGCTGCCGACGGGGCTGACTTATAATTTCACCGGACCGATTTCGCGGCAGGACATCACGTACTTCGGCGAACCCGTGACCGACTATACGAGCTCGCCCGGGGTCACTCTAAGCCAGCCGTTGTTGAAGAACCTGTGGATCGACAACACGCGCTATCAGATTCAGGTCAGCAAAAAGACCCTCAAGATCGATCAACTGGCCCTGCGCCTTCAGATCATGACGGTGATCAACAACATCAAGGCGGCCTATTACAACCTCATTTTTGCCCGTCAAAACGTGCAGGTGGAAAAAGAGGCCGTCGAGTTGGCGCGGGAAACAATGCGCGAAGATGAGCAACGCGTGCAGGTCGGGGCGCTGGCGCCCCTGGACGAAAAGCAGGCGGAATCCCAGGCGGCGTCGGCCGAGTCGGACCTGCTGACCGCGCAGACTTCCCTGGTGGTGCAGGAAAACGTCCTCAAGAGCCTTTTGGCCTTCCGGCTGGGCGAATGGACCGGCGTGACGCCCGTTCCTTCGGAGGAACTGCTCGCCGTGCCCGAGAACCTGGACGTGCAGGAATGCTGGCGCGCCGGCCTGAAGAACCGGCCCGATTTGCTCCAGGCCAAGGCCAGCGTCGAGAAACAGCACGTCACCATCAAGTACACCTTCAACCAGTTGTTTCCGGAAATCGATTTGCTGGGAAGTTACGGGCACAACGCGACCGAGCTGACCTTTGGCGAGAACCTGAACACCATCCGCAACGGCAATTATCCCTACTATTCCTACGGGATCAGCCTGACCGTTCCGCTGGGCAACAGCGCCGCGCGCTATAATTACAGGTCGGCCAAGGCCAGCCTGGAGCAACTGTTGCTGCAACTGAAAAAAATCGAGGCCGCCATTGTGGTGGCGATTGACAACGA